>Ga0208150_1000267_pt1 | contig 20487 bp, 19 predicted proteins | sample DEB08_DNA_8_FD_184534 | JGI IMG/M metagenome (GOLD analysis project Ga0208150, IMG submission 184534) | Aqueous microbial communities from the Delaware River and Bay under freshwater to marine salinity gradient to study organic matter... | ecosystem: Environmental > Aquatic > Marine > Coastal ...
GTATTTGGTTTGCTGCGCTTGGAGTAAGCACCATGGCATTCAACCTGAATGGTCTTAACTTCAATCAATCTATTATTGATAGTCAAGGTCAAGTAGTTAATACTTGGGCTGACATTCTTAATCGTGCTAATCTTGGTTTCGAAGTTATGCATGAGCGTAATGCTCACAACTTCCCACTTGATTTGGCGACACATAGTGCTCCGGTAATTGGTTAATATTTCGTACGTTCATCCCACGTGTGGGACGGGTTGCTCAAGGCTGGAACGCGCATGAGCTTATCGGTACGAACTATGTCTATTCAAGTTACCTACACCTATCGTGGTGTTAAGTACAACAAAACGGTAGTCCGTTAAAGCGGCATTGGGAGGTGCAAACCCTCCCTTACCAATTGGTATGAATCTGCTACGGCGGGCACCTCATACCGAACGCGTTCGGTGAGCGTAAGAATTTACCGAAGAAATAACAACTTAATATCTTTAAGCGCTTAAAGAGAACTCTTACTGTACTTCTCTTTTCTTTTTAATAACAATGGCTAACGCTACCCAAACTCTTGTGGGTGCCATTAATAAGGTAAATAATGGCTCCTATGATTCTAAGTATGCAACTTATCTGAAGTTGTTTACTGGCGAAATGATTAAGGCATATGAAAGTGCCACTATCGCCAAAGGTACTGTGATGAACCGCAGCCTCCGTAATGGTAAGTCTGCTCAGTTCATCTACACTGGTCGTATGCAGGCTGCTTACCATACGCCTGGTACTCCTATTCTTGGTTCCGGTGATCCGCCGGTGGCTGAGAAGACCATCGTGATGGACGACCTGCTGGTGTCCAGCGCCTTCGTCTATGACCTTGATGAGACCCTGGCTCACTATAGCCTGCGTTCGGAAATCTCTGCTAAGATCGGTCATGCTCTGGCTGAAGCTTATGACAAAAAGATCTTCCGTGTGATCGCTAAAGCTGCACGTCAAGCTCATCCTATCTCTGCCGCTCCTGGTCCTGAGCCTGGTGGTAGCCAGATCCAACTGGGTTCTGGTAATGAGTACAATGCCCAAGCACTGGTGGATGCCTTCTTTGAAGCTGCCTCCATCATGGATGAAAAGAACGTGCCCAAGCAAGGTCGTAATGCTGTGATGTCTCCTCGTCAATACTACGCTCTGATCTCTCAGGTTGACACCAACATTCTGAACCGTGACTACGGTAACAATGCTGGTAGTGTTCAGTCTGGTGAAGGTCTCTATGAGATTGCTGGTATCAAGATCTGGCGTTCCAACAACCTGCCTTTCCTGGCTGGTAATGTGTCCGCTGTTCCTGGTGAGAACAATGATTACTCTGGTGACTTCTCTAACCACGCTGGTCTTATCTATGGTAAGGAAGCTGCTGGTGTTGTGGAAGCTATCGGTCCTCAGATTCAGACCACTGGCTCTGACGTGAAGACCATGTATCAAGGCGACATCATCGTTGGTCGCATGGCTATGGGTGCTGATTGGGTGAACCCTGCTGCTGCTATTGAGCTGCTGGCTGGTTGATAACGGAGGTACTATTATGTCCTACGTTCCTGGTTCTAGTGTGATTGTTCAGAATACCGGCATTGGTTCGGTTAGTTCTGAAACTCTCAACCCTCTTTCTCCGCTTGAGTATGGTCGGCAAGTTGATGCTGCAAGTAACATCAAGACCGACGATGCTGATGGTAAACTCCCTTATGCTTCCTAATTGAATTATGTCTATTATTACTAACGGTAATATCGGTCCTGTTTATCAGCCCGATTACTTTGAAGCACGTCAGGTCTTGGCTGCCGATAGTGCTCTGACTACCACTGCAACTGCAGCTTCTGATTTTGCTTTTAATGTTCTTAAGAACGAGCGTGTGGTCTTCCGTTTCACGTTGTTCTATGATCAGGATAATGCAGGTGATGATCTGCAGTACACCATTAAGTCTACTGATTCTGCTGGTAGCACTGTTACTCCTGCCTTCTACTCCGAGCATCTGAATGCTATTGTTCCTGGTGCTACTGCTTTCTTGGCAGTGACTACGACTCCTAACACTGAGGACACTCTGACTACCGCTGGCACTGGTCAAGGTATGGCTGTGATCCAAGGTGTTATCCTTGGTAACGCTACTACTGATTCTACTGTTAATCTGCTTCTGGCTAAGGAAGCTGATACTGCTGGTGCAACTACTGTCCAAGAAGGTTCTTTCCTTGAACTGCGGAGGTTCTGATAATGGCTAACTCTACGTCTGCTGCTGGTAACAACGGTGTAGCAGGTAGCTACAATGCTGCTGTTGCACGTACCGTCTCTGGTACCTATGCAGGTAGCAACCTGTCCGTGAGTGGCACTCATGCTGTTCGTCGTTCGGTTGTGCAAACTGCTGCTGGTGTTGGTTCTGAAGTTTATTCTGAAACTCAGAATCATCGCTTTGCTTATCCGGTTGTCGAAGCTGATGCTCCTGCCATCACTCGCACCTGATTAATTTTCTTTGGGGAGGGCTTCTCGGCTCTCCTTTTTTTTTATCCATATTTCCTTCGCTAATATGACTACTACTAGCGCTCTTCTAGAGCTACAAGCTGTTAATGAAATTCTGGCGTCAGTAGGTCAGGCGCCTGTCACTACGATTGAAACTCAAACTCTTACCTTTGAAGATGGTACAGAGGTTACTGAAGTTTCCAACCCGGACGTTGCGATTGTACTGAACACCTTGAACCAAACTTCAAGAGAAGTGCAGGCAGAAGGATGGACTTTTAATATTGATTATAATGTAAAGGTAACACCAGTTAATGGTGAGATCCTCATTCCTGATAACTACCTACAGATTGATGTAAATGAAAGTGATAGCTCTCTTTACAGTACCAATCGAGATATTGATGTAGTCAGACGTGAAGGTAAATTGTATGATCGTGTAAATCAAACATTCACCTTTACTGATCCAATCTACTGTGACATCAAGAAACTGTATAATTGGGAAGACCTTCCTATTCCTATTCGTGATTATATTGTAGCTCGTAGTGCTACCATCTTTAGTCAACGTACTATTGGTGATAGTACTCAATACCAAATGCTACAACAACGTGAAGCTTACACCCGAGCAATGGCACTTGAATATGAGTGCAATCAAGGTGACTTTACTTACTTTGGTTCACCACAAGGTAAGAACTATTATGTCAGCTACAAACCGTATCGTGCATTGTATCGCTAATGGCAAGTATTACACAAACAGTAGAGAGCTTTCTTGGTGGTGTATCTAAGCAAGCTGATGATAAGAAACTACCAGGACAGGTAACTGATTGTATCAATGGTTATATTGATCCAACGTTTGGTCTTACTAAGCGTCCTGGTACTAAGTTTATTAAAGAACTGACTGGTGTGGGTTCTACTGAATTGGATGGTGGTCGTTGGTTCTATATCAATAGGGATGAAGATGAACAATACCTTGGATGTATAACACCAACAGGTATTCGTATTTGGAATACTAGTGATGGTACTGAAGCAACGGTTACTACTGAATCTATTACAGCATATAATCCTATTGATTATCTAACACTAGCTGCAGGTCTAGCGAGGAATCATATTCAAGTCCTTACTGTTCAGGACTCTACCTTTATTGTTAATAAATCAAAGGTAGTTGGAACCCTTGATGAAGCTGGTGAATTGGTGCAGTTCCCATCTGCAGCACCACAAAGCTTTGGTCCAGATTTTAGAAACTTTGGTTATACTGCCAATACTGCAGCTACTATTCGATTGAAGAGTGTTGAGTTTGGAGCAGAGTATAAAATTACTATTGACGGTACTCCACTAACTACTGTTACAACTAGGAATGGTGAAGATCCAGCTTGGGACTACACAACCAACAACGCTATTCTTAGCATATCTGAAGTTATTGACTCTCTTTTTACTATTGTAGATGCAGCTAAACCTGCTGGCTCTACTGTTATTAAGCTGAGGGATACCATTGAAATTACTGGTGCTACAGCTGCCTTTACTATTACAGGTAGTGGTGGTATTAACGGTGATGAACTAGAAGTATTCCAAGAATCAGTAAACAACATCTCTGATCTGCCGTCTCAAAGTGTTCATGGGCGACGTGTTACTATTGAGAATACAGCATCTAATTCAGACACTTACTACGTCAAGTTTACAGCTGAAGATGGTGTATCTGGTAAAGGTTATTGGGAAGAGTTTGTTAAACCAAACATTCCTATCCACCTTGACCCACGTACAATGCCGCATGAGCTGCTTAACACAGGTCTAAATGCCTTTACTTTCCGACCAATCGAAATTGATAACCTACAACCAACAAGGAGTGGTTGGGAACAACGATTGGTTGGTGATGAAGATTCTAACAGTCTTCCTAGCTTTGTAGCTAATACAATTAATCAAATTTTTTTCTACAACAATAGACTTGGTTTCCTTAGTGGTGATAACGTTATCCTGAGTAAAGCAGGAGAGTTCTTTAATTTCTTCTTTAGCTCGGCATTGACTGTAACTGCTGCTGATCCAATTGACCTTAGCTGTTCATCTCTACGTCCTGCAGTTCTTAACTTTGTATTACCTGTACCACAAGGTTTGGTTCTTTTTACTGATAACCAACAATTCGTCTTGTTCTCAGATACTGGTGTGATTACACCTGACACAACAGCAATCAAATCCATCAGTAATTATGAGTGTGATCGATTGATTGATCCTGTTGATGTTGGTACTAACATTGTCTTCATGAGTAAGACTCCTGGTTATTCTAGGACTTATGCGTTGAAGACACGAGGCTTTGATGAGAACCCTGATGTGCTGGATGTAGGTAAGGTTGTGTCGGAGTATGTTCCTGACACTATTGATAACCTACAAGCTTCACCTCAGAACTCGTTCGTCTTTATGAGTAGTGCAAGTGATCCATTTGTCTACTTCTATAGGACATATGGTGATGCAGAGCAGGTATATATTCAAGCTTGGTTCCGATGGAAGCTAGCCGGTAATGTGCAGTACTGTCTTGTTGATAGGGATGACTTCATTGCTGTAACCAAACAGGAAGGTAAGTACACTATTATTCGTGCTAATTTAACACAAGCTCCTGAGGATAGGATCCTTACTACTGCAGAAGGTCAGGTTGTACAAACATGTCTAGATATGTATTCAAACCCATCTTCTGTAACGTATGATGCTAATACAGACATCAGTACTTTAACATTACCTTATACTGATATTACTGATAGGACACCTGTTGCTTTGGTTGGTGATGGTCTAGTTCAAGAGTCTGGTTATGTATTGACTGCAACACGTGGTACTGGTAATACCTTAGAAGTAGTTGGTGAGGATCTAACTTCTATTGCTAGTCAAATTTATGTTGGCTATAGCTATGATATGGAAGTTGAGCTACCTAGATTCTACTACAGAAAGAGTGAGAACAGTGTTGACTATACTGCATCACTGACTGTTGCTAGGGTCAAGGTATCCGTCAAACAATCCAGTAGTATTGAATTTAAACTTCTTACTAATGGTCGTACTGATTGGCGTAACATCCAAAGTGTTCAGATTGCTGATCAATACCTTGCTAACAATGTTCCACTTCAAGATTTGACTATTTATACAGTTCCACTTCATCAACGTAACGACAATTTTATTTTGAAACTATTCAGTGATTCACCATTCCCGTTGTCCATTACTTCAATGACTTGGGAAGGTAGGTATTCTCCACGTTATTATTCGAGGCAGTAAGGTATGGATCCTATTTCTGGAGGGATTAGCCTAGCATTTGGTCTAGGAAGCTCCATCCTCGGCATGTCTGCCGAATCAAGACGAGCTTCAGAAGAAGCTAAACTTGCCGAAGAAATATATCAATTTCAAAAGCAGGAAGCTAGGCGACAAAACAAATACAACAAAAAGACTTGGCGAACTGACAAGCGTAATCGCCGAAAGGAATACGATTACCAAGATGCCACGAATCAACTTAACTATCAATACAATGTAAAGATTCGTGAGTATGAACAGAACCTTGCTGAACGTCAATACCAGCAATCTGAGAAGAACTACAAGAAACAGCTAGCTTTCAATAATCTTGCTGCTGCTAGGGCTTACGAGTCTGAGAATCGCAGGATGCAAGAGATTGAGATTGGTGATGCATTTGCTAAACAAGATGCATTGGTCTCTGAGCTAGAAGCTGTTGGTGCAGTTCAAGCTCGTGGTCAAGCTGGTAGGACTGCTGGTAAGGCTATGCAAGCTGAATTGGCAGGCATTGGTCGTAACCTAGCAATCATGGAAGAAAGCATGAAGAGTGCTTACAAACAATACAATCAGAATCTGCAGAGTATTTCACTTCAGAAGTATGGTGCAGATATGAATGCAGAAGCTGCACGTATGTTGAAGCCTGAGCGTCTTCCAGAAATTCCTGAACCGCTTGCAGTGCCTCGTGCTAAGACTGTCAAACCTTATAAGATTAGGGTTGGTCCTAAAGCCTTCACTCCTGGTTATAACCCAACTGCTGACATCTTTGGTTCACTTGGTGATGTTGCAGGTGGTATTAGCGGTTTAATTAAAAAGTAATTAATTAACAATGGCAGAACAAATCAGTTATCAAGGGTACGCCCAAGCTGAAGGGTTCCGTCCTATTCAAGTATCAGATGCTAACGTTGCTCGAATTGGCCAAGAAGGTCAACGTATCATACGTGGTATGGAAGAGCAGCGTAAGGCTGATATTCAGAACAGAACAGAGTACCTTCGAGGTTTAAAGTACAAGAATCAGTTAGAAGCCAGTGCTCGTGATCGTAATGAGCAACTGCGTCGTGGTAATGTTGCAGACATTCAAGAGCGAAAGTTTGATAACATTGAACGAGAGATTCAAGCTAATTACACTAATCAACAGAATCTTTACAACAGTATCTCTAGCCTAAGCACTAGTGCATTTAAACTGGCTAGTGATATTAAAGAAGAGAAGTACAAACGTGACTACTCTAAAGGTTTCTATGATGCTGTAAAAAATGGTATTGATCCAATGGCTATCATGGAAAATGATAGTCAACGTAACCAGCTTGATCAAGCTGCGGTAGCTATTAATACTAAAGCTGATCAATTGGCTGCTATGGGTGCTCCTGCCCAAGCTGTTGAGAATGTCCGTAAAATGGGCAACCCAGCATATGAAGCAGGTCGTCGTGAAGCAAGATCAATTAGTGCTGGACGTAATTGGTTGACTTGGGCACAAGGTCAACTTCAAACCAATAGCACACTTCAAGTAGTTGTCGAACGTGACAACGGAGAACGTGTCGCTATAACGCCCGTACAGGCATCTACAAGCTCCGAGAAGTACGCTGTACTAACTGCCCTTAGTGAGGAGTACCTCCAAAAGTATGAGCTGTGGGGAGAGCCTATAGTAACCATTGGTAAGGCTATTGAAGGCATCGCTCGTGGTACTGAACAAATCGTTGGTCAAGCTGCACAGGCTGAAATTAAAGCTAGTCAGCAAAAACGTGTTGATGAAGATCTAGATAACTTTGCTGATACTAAAACTCCTGAGTTTTTCTTTAAGGCTTTCAACACACTAACCAGTGCTAACGGTGGTGACCGTGGTGCTGCTAGAACTCAAATCCTAGAGCTGATGTTCAAAGCAAAGGATGATAACGGTAATCCTTTGTTCAGTGATGTAGAACGTCAGAAAATTCTTGATCAAACATTCCCTGGTCAAGATAAAACCATTGGTGATCAATACAGCACTCAGATTGCTGAGCTTCGTGATGAGGCTCGTAATATAGCTAATCAACAGTATCGTCAAACTGAAGCTACCAAGCAACGAGAGTTTGCACAGATGAATGATGAAGTCCGTGGTATCATCAATGAAAAGATTGCTTCTGGTGATTGGGACGACAGTGATCTAGAACCCTTGGCTGAGAAGTTCAAGATGATGGGCAATGAAGCTGGTCTTCGAATGCTCTCTACCTATGCTGAGTTTACTAATGAAAGTAAGCAAGATGAGTTCTACGCTGAGCTGTGGGAAGAAAAAGCTATCAAAGGTGTTCTCACTACTGAGGAAGTAACTTCTTCTATTGGTAAGGTATCTAACGATGTTCTTCGTAAAGGTCTTGAACTAGCTAAGAGTTCTCAAGCTGCTGCTGTTCCTAAGACAGTAATGGATACAGCTAGTGATTTCATTAAAGCTACAATCAAAGGTAAAGTTAATTATGACTTCCTGAATCGTCAAGGTGATCCTACTGTTCCTCTTGTAACTGCTGATGCTGAAGCACTATTCCAACGTGAGTATGTGCGTGGCATGAGCATGTATGAAAATGCAGCAAAAGCTCAGGAGTATGCACTTGGTGTTGTTCGGGAGAACTTTGACAATCCCAACGGTAGGTATGCTATTACTGATACCACTGGTACAGCTGATCAAGCTGTACGTACTTACTTTAAAAACTTTGATGTCAAATCAGTAGTACCTTCTATTGATACTTTGCGTCGTGATCTTAGTAGCAACGAAAATGCATTGACTGAGATGCAATTGATTGAACCAGCAATTATTGAAAACACTTCCAAGCGTTATAAAGCTACAGGACGTGTGTCTCTACCTCAACGAGCACAAGACATTGCCAATCAATATGGTGGTAGGGTGACTGCTTTGGATGTCTTTAATGCACAAGCAAAGCGTTCTGGATACGATCAAATCCCTATTGATGCACTAGAAAAAGCACAGAAGTCTGTTGATCCTGAGTTCCAACGATTCATCAACTATCAACCCAATCAGACTCGTACTGACATTTCTTTGCTCGGTAGTGGTATGCCTAGCATCTACACTAACCCACAGATTACCAACGAACAACGCGCAGCTTTGAATGTACTTGCTAAGTATGAATCAGGTGCTGCAGGCTACAATGCAGTCAATCAGATTGGTGTGGCTGGTGGTCGTGGTGTTCTTGGCTTTAGTGGTGACTTCCGTAAGATGCGTCAACACGGTGGTAAAGCTTTGACTGACATGACTGTTGGAGAAGTGATGGCTCTTCAAGCTGATAACAATATGAGCAATGATGAGTGGATTGCTTCAGGTCGTCTCCATGCAGTTGGTAAATATCAATTCATTGGTCCTACGCTTGCTGCTTGGGTTCAGCGACTTGGTATCCCTCCAGAGACTCGATTCTCTCCAGAGGTTCAAGATGCACTTGCCCTTGCTTACATGAAGACTGCAGGTATTAATCCTTGGGTTGGTCCTTCAGACTACGCTACTCCTGAAGAACGTGCTATGATTGAACGCGCACGCATGCAACCTATCAGCTTTGGTCCTTCTGTTTGGCGACAAACTTCTAACATGAATCCTAATCTTGTAAGCCGTCTGACTGGCGGTAATTAATATGGCTGATTATTTTGATATTCCTGAAGATCTTCAAGTCGTTAACTACGACCCTGAAGAAGAGCAGCAACAGTATGCTGCCCAAGAACTAGAACAACAACAGCTTATGCAAGGTAGGGAGCAGCAATCTGCTGAAGCTCAAGCTGCACAGCAGGAAATGGAAGCTTTGGAAGCTGAAGAGAGTGCCTCTTTGTTTGATAAGTACGTTCCTGGATTGGAAGACGAGACCAGCGGTCTTAGGCGTAAAGAAGCTGTACTTACGGGTGCACTTGATACTGTCTTTGATGCTGTTGGTCTCGTACCTTGGCTTAAGCCTGTTGATAAGTGGTGGGATGATCGTAAACCTAAGTATGAGAACCCACTGAATGATGCTGTTAGGAAGGCTTCCTCAGTTATTATTCCTAGCTTGATTGCTGGTGGTGCTACAGTTGGTGCTGTTGGTAAAGCTACCCAAGCAATGAACATTAGTAAAAGGAGTCGTATCCTTGGTGGTCTTGCTGCTGAATTGGGTGTAGATACTGCAGTTACGGCTATAGCTTCTACATCTACTGAAGACGAGAACATTGCCCAAGCATTGAATGAATGGTTGGGTACTGATATTCCATGGGCTACTCGTGATGAAGATAGTCCTGATGTAAGGCGTCAGAAGAACATCCTTGAGAATGCAGGGATGGGTGCTGGTCTTAGTGTTCTTCAAGCATTCTTTGCTCTCCGTAAGGCTGCTAAGATCGTCCCTACTGACCCTGAAGCTGCAAAGCTTGTAGAAGCTGCAGAAGCATTGAAGGTTACTGACGACACTGTTGCAGACTCTGTAGAGGCTGTACAGCAGCGTCAAATCCTTGCTCAGACTGATGAAGCAGAAGCTCGTATGTTGGCTGATCCTGAGGGTCAGAACTATGATGCTTTTGTTAATGAACCTGCTGAACCTCAAGCACGTGCTGTCATTAACACTGATGCTAATCCTATTGCAGCTAAGGTTGACCAAGCTCGTATTCAGAACAACGTAGGTACTACCAATGGTAGGATGACTCCTGTTGTTACTGAGTCTTTCCAAAAGAAGTTTATGCAAGCTGCTGATGGCACAGAACGGGCTGAAAACTTGGACGAAGTATTTCAAGGTATGCGTCCTGGTGTTGATGCTATCATTGGTAAAACCAAGCTTTCTGCCGCTCAAATTGATGCAGCAGTAGATAACCTTACTAACTCTATCTTTAATGCTGATCTTCAAGACTTCACAAAGACTATTGAAGACATGAAGAAAACCTTGTATGAAGGTGAGAAGTTCTTTGGTGAAGAGGAGTGGGTCATTGCTTCACAGTCTTTTAGGCGTGCATTCGATGAGATGTTTAACGCTGATAACATGCGTGCTTCTGCAATGATTACCCAGCAAGCTGGTGATAATGTTGCTGATGCTGCAAGGGCTGTGTCTTTGATTGGTGATACTGCAGACACCACTCGTCAGCAAGAGATTATCTTTGATAAACTCAACATCATTGCTCAAGAGATCCGTGCTAACCAGTACATTGCTGGTCGTAGCTTGGAGTATAAGAAGCTTGTTAAGAATGCTAATCCTGCACAAGTATCAGAATGGATGGCAGATCAAGCTGCTAACTTTACTGAGAATCTTCAAAAGGCTAAGGAAAAGAGTACTACTGTTATTCAAACCTTGAAAGATATTTCCAAGGAAAACCCTGAGTATCTCAAGCCTCTGATCAAAGCATATGATACTACCAACGGTCAAGTAGATACTATTTATAAGTTGAACCGTTGGGCTGAAGAGCACATTGGTGTTATTAAGAAAGGCTTGATTGATCAAAATCCTTCAATCCCTAGCTATGTTCTCCAAGGTCTAGATGGTATTCGTTACAACAGTGTTCTGAATGGTCTTGCACCTGTACGTGCATTGTTTGGTAACCTCATCTCCTCTACTGTTAAACCTATCTCTGTAATGGCTGGTAGTAAGTTTGTGGGTGATGATGCTACATTCAAACGTGCTATGTTTACGTTTGGTGGTGTTGCTGAGACCTTCCAACGTGGTCTTAAGATGATGGCTGATGAATGGCGCTATGCTGTTAGTAACCCTGAAGGTGCTGCTCTTCGTGGTCGTGCTGATCTTTACCAGTCCAAGTTGAATGACTTTGAATCCATGGATGCCATGGCTGAAGTCTGGAAAAAAGAAGGTAAAAACGGCAAAGTTGCTCTTTGGAATATGGCTAAAGGGCTTAGCTGGTACAATAATACTTGGTTTAGCCGTCTTGGTGTTAACGCCATGTATGCTATGGATGGCATGAATAACTCCTTCCAAGCCAGTGTTATTGCACGTTCTCAAGCATACGATGAGATCTTTGAACAAACTGGTGGAGTTATTGATGATAACTTCATGAAACTGTTTGAAGCAAAACAGCAAGAGCTTTATAGCAAGTCTTTTGATAAAACAGGTCTTTTGACTAATGAAGCAGCTAAACATGCAGCTGGTGAGATTGCTCTTAACCTTGACAGTAAGGTTGTTGATTCGCTTGAAGGGATGCTTAAAAAGTTCCCAATTGCTAAATCTATGTTCATGTTCCCACGAACTGGTGTTAATGCACTGGAGTTTGGTTGGTCATTCAATCCAATGAGTAACCTTGGTCCTGCTGTTACTAAAGCACGCCGTGTTCTTGGAGCTAAGACAACTGAAGAGATTACTGAAGCTCTGGCTGAACATGGCATGGAGTACAGTATGGAAGCTTTCCAAGCTCTTAAGTCTGAGTATATTGGTCGCCAGTTGATGGGTAGTACCGTCATTACTGGTGCTGCTTTGTGGGCACTTAACGGTAGTCTTACAGGTAACGGACCACAAGATGCTGGTGAACGTAACCGTATGATTGCTATGGGTTGGCAACCACTGTCAATGAAAGTACCCGGTACTGACCGATGGGTAAGTTACAAAGGTCTAGAACCTTTTGATACCTTGCTTGGTCTCATTGGTGATGTCGTTTACCAAGGTGGTCGTGCTGATGAAGCTTGGACTGAAGAGATCTTCCAAAAGATTCTAGCTTCTGTTACTATGAATATTACTAACAAATCCTTCCTCAGTGGCTTTGAGCCATTGGTAGGTATGTTGTCTGGTGATGAAGGTAACTTTAACAGGTTCTTGGCTAATACTGCTGATACTCTTCTGCCTTATGCTGGTACTCGTAGTATCTTCTCAAAAGCTATCACTCCTCAACTAAAAGATGTAGAACGTGATTTCTTTGGTTATCTTGCCAATCGTAACAAGTTCTTGCCAGGTGTTGGTGATGGTCTTGAGGATATGGTAGACCTTTATACTGGTGAACCTATTAAGTATTTTGAACCGTTGACTGCTGGTATCAATGCTGTTCTTCCGTTCTTTAAAGTAAACGGTGGTATGGAACCTTGGCGCCAATGGTTGCTGTCTACTGGATGGGATAACCTGCAAACAGTTCGAACTAACCCAATTACTTCAGAACCTCTTAATCCTAAAGAACGTCAGTTTGTTAACAACTGGATTGCAAGTAATGTTGACCTGAAGGGTTCTATTGAAAAGATGATGAATCAACCCGATAGTTATTGGGATAAGCAGATGAAACTGTACACCAAACGTCGTGGTCTTCAAACACAAAGTCAGTTTCCAATTAAACAAAGTATTGTCCATAAGGAACTTGACCGTCTCCACAACGATGCATTTAAATATGCATGGGCAGCTTATGAACAACAAAATGCTCAGGCTGCAAACATTGGTGCTCTGAAGAATCTGCGTGATCGTCGTCTTCAATCTGGTGCTGTAACTGCTGCTAGTCAGACGCAACAACAAGTCCAAAAACTACTAGATATGAACAAGTAAAAAATGGCAACAACAAACAACTTTACATTTGGAGTAGATGCTCATCCATTTACTCTAAACTTTCCTTTTATTGATGAGGATAACCTGGTAGTAACTTTGGATGGTGTTGTTAAAACACTTACTACTGACTACACGGTTATTAATAAAACCAGTAACACAGCTGCAGGTGTAGGTTTTCTAAGTGGTGCTCAGATTCAATTCAATGCTCCAATTCCTACCAGCGGTGCTGTTAGGGTAGTTCGTAACACTACTCTTGAAACTGCAGCTACTTTTAATACAGGTTCTGCCATTCGTGCAAAAGACCTAAACTCTAACTTTACCCAGAATCTCTATGTAACAGAAGAGATTTCTAATAATGCAGTACTTATTAATGGCAGTAATGCATTTGAGGGTAACCTTAACATGGATGGTAACCGGATTATCAATCTTGGTAGCCCTGCCTCTAACACTGATGCTGTTAATCGTAACTATGTAGATGTTAGATTTAGTGATGGTGTTGGTACTATCCCTAGCTTTACTCGCTGGATCAAACCAGCTACAAGTGGTCAAACTGTATTTACTGGAACTGATTCTAACAGTCAGACACTATCCTTTCAACAGGGTAGAGAAAGTGTCTTTGTAAATGGAGCTCTTCAAACACGAGACATTGATTATACTACTAATACTGCAGGCACTTCTATTACCTTTACAGTTGGTCTAACGCTTAACGATGTAGTTGATGTCACCTGTGTTAATAGCCTTCTTAGTGGTGTTAGTAATCTGGCTAGCGATGTTCAATATACTCCAGCTGGTACTGGAGCTGTACAAAGAACTGTTGAATCACGCCTTCGGGATGTTGTCTCTGTTAAAGACTTTGGAGCAGCTGGAGATGGTGTAACGGATGATACGGCTGCTATTCAAGCTGCGATTGACTCTTTAGGTGAAGTAACAGGCGGCACCGTCTATTTCCCAGCCGGTACTTATAAAACCTCATCCAATATTGAAATCAAATCAAAGACTACACTGCAAGGCGATGGACGCCAAAGCCTAATAAAATCCACTTCGATGACCAACCTAGCACGTGGAGGGCAAACTCAGTTTTACGCTATCGGTAAGTCTGACTTTAATGTAGTAAACTTGGGATTTGACAACAGTGAAATCTCATCGTTTACCTCCGCAACTCGTAGCTTCTATTTTAGTGGTTGCTCCAATTATGTGGTGCAAAACAACTACTTTAAGGAATCCGGTGCTGCGACCGCTTCTTTGGCGTGCTCTGATTACTACATCCTAGACAATGAAGTGGACTATAGCTCAACTGATGGCATAGCCCACCATGATGGGGTTTTTGATCAGTGGAATGGTTCTCATCACTTTGTTATTCGTGGCAACAGAATCTACGGTAATAGCATTGCATTGTGGCCAATTCTTGCCACAGGCACCAACTCTGACGGCACAATCGGTACTGAAATATACGATTTCGTAATATCTGAAAACTACACTAGAGATTGTAAATACCCGGGAATCTGGGCTATGGGACGCGCTGGCCTCTGCACACGATTCCAAATAGTAAACAACATCGTAGAAAACGTACTGGAAAGAGAGGGCATTGCTATTACAGAGTCCGACAGCTTTGTCGTAAGTGGGAACGTAATTAAAAATACATATTGGAACTCAATCCGCGCGTATGATGAGATAGGCACAGCAACTAACTACAGCGCAAGGAATGGGGTTATCTCCAATAACGTTTGCATTAATGCAAATCTGGCCAATGATCCGTCCGGCTATGCTGGCAGTGCAATTACTATAGCTGGTCTTAGCCAAAATATCAGTGTAACTGGCAACACTGTAGACGGCACAAACCACATTTACGCCATTACTTGTGTCCAGTCTCCGTCAAACATTAGCATCAGCAATGAGTGTTATACACCTGGCACAACAGGCACCGTATCGGCTAGTTCAGCCTTAAACACTACCAATATCTATCCCGCCGGAACAACTTGGATTTCAAACCCTGTTATTTCTTTTGGTGGTAACACTCCTGTTAACTTAAGAGCGTCACGCTTCGTCCGCAGCGACAAGCGTTATCAGTGTGAAGGTGCAGTAAGGATTAACGTGACTGCACCAGCTACAAATCTGGTCAGAATCACATTAGATAATCCTAGTAGCTCTACTTTTGCTAGTTCATATGACGTGATTGGCTTTGCTATCAATACTGACGGATCAATTATTGGAAATGTATATGCTAGCGGAACCAAAATTTTTATCGACTTTGTTTCCACAGGAACTGGCACTCAAAATTTAAGCTATTCGTTCACATACACCCTGCCTTAAACACAGATGACAAAAACACGAGACTTAGCCAACCTGGGTGGAGGTTTCATCCAGGCTGGTACTGGTGCTGAGCAGCGCACCGTTGAATCAAAGCTGCAGGATGTGGTGAGTGTTAAAGACTTCGGAGCGGTTGGAGACGGTGTAACTGATGATACAGCGAATATTCAAGCGGCTATTGCCGCTTCTCAGTCTTCTATGCTTATTTTTCCAACTGGTACATACAAATTAAATTCCGATGTAACTGGTTTAAACAATCAAACTGTGCAATTTATGCCAGGAGCTACCTTTGTAGGTGGCGCAATTAAGGAATGTACTAGAGTTAATTGGGACCAAAGCGACGAAACAGTTCTACAGATTAATCATATTAATCTTAATCCTACCGGAATTGAATCCTCACTTAAGTCAATTGTTACTGGAAAAGGCGACAACACCACTGTTAAAGGCGTTGGCGCAGGGTTCTTTTTGGCAGCAGATTCAGTAGATGTAAATGCAAGTACTAAAGGATGTTTATATGGAGGATCGTTTGTAGTCACTCCCAGAATAACTAGAGATAATATCGGCATTGATGATGCTGCAGGTGTTATTGTACAAAACGGTGCTACTGTAACTAATGCTAGAGGCACTGATGCCATCTATGTAGGAAGAAACTCTACTGCATTTCCAGGTATAAATACTGAGTGGATTACTGGATGCACTATTGGTGCTAATGTAGGATACGCTTTTCGGCATACTGGAGCATCTTTTACGAAATTTGATGCAGCTGGAACGCTTTACGGATCTTCTCTTGGAGAAACCTTTGGGTATGTGTTAGGCGGTACTATAGATGATACTGTAACAGACAAAGCTCTACTGTATTCCACTGACGTTAATGTAAAAAATGCCGCATTTACACTGCCGACTCTTAAGCATTTTACAGCTTCTAGTAATTCTTTTGGTGCTGCAACAGTAACCAATCAGTACGGCTTCTTTGTAGATGGTACCCTGACTGGAGCCACAAACAACTACGGTTATTATTCCAATATTACTGCTGCTGCTGGTCGTTGGAATGTTTACTGTAACGGAACAGCTGCGTCGTATTTTGCTGGTAACGTACAAATTGGAAATGTAACTCCCGTTGCTGTTACATCTGGAACGGAAGACGGGTGTACTATAAATTCTACAGGAGCTGCCCATCTTTCCAGAGATAGTGCGGTTTCTCTATGGGTACGACGTAGGACAACTGATGGTGCTTTGGCCGCATTCTATCGTGATACAACCCAAGTTGGAACCATCAATGTAACTACTACTAATACTACTTACAACACAACTTCTGACTATCGCCTTAAAGAAAATGTAACTCCAGTAGTTGATGGTATTACACGATTAAAGCTACTCAAACCTTCTAAATTCAATTTTATTTCTGAACCAAACAAAACTGTTGATGGATTCCTTGCTCATGAAGCACAATTAGCCGTTCCTGAATCAGTTACAGGTGAGAAAGATGCCGTTGATGATGAAGGTACTCCCGTGTACCAAGTCATTGACCACTCTAAATTAGTGCCTCTATTGACTGCTGCTTTGCAAGAAGCTGTAAGTCGTATCGAAGTTTTAGAGAATAAAATTCAATCAATTTCTTAATTTTAACAACCAACCATGCTTACCATTCTAGGCATCAAAGTAACCTATGAGACCCTTATTTTCTTGGGTCTCTTTCTTGGTTCAGAACTCATTGGTGCATCAAAACTTAAGGACAACAGTGTTGTACAGCTCATCTTGAGTGGTATCAATGCTCTCAAGCCTTTGCGTCGTGAAGACGATCAAATCAACAAAATCAAACAAATCTTTAAAGACTAATGCCTGTTTCTACTAATGAATTTCGACCAGGCTTGACTACTGGTTTTTCTCAAACTACTAATCTGGATGCTGGTACATATTCAGTAACTCAAATTGCTGAAGGTCTTAGTATTCCTAAATATGACTATATCGCTCTCACCTATGTAGCCGCTGGTAATGGTGTGGGGGAGATTGAGACTGTTACTTACAAGACTGGCGGTGTAAGTGGTATTACCGTTGGTGAATTGACACTTGGTTATGACGCTAGCAATCGCCTTAGTACTGTTACGAGGACTGCATAATGGCATATAAGTTTAATCCATTCACTGGTAAACTTGATGAAGTAGGTGCCGGTGGCGCTACTGCTGCTGGTTCTGCAAACGAAATTCAATATAATGATGGTGCTGGTGGTCTTGCTGCTAGTAGTGATTTTACTGTTGACCCGGATTGGAATGATGCAGCTGTCACCTTTACTGGGTTGAAGCTGAATGTAACGGATGGCGCTGGTGGTTCACCTGTAGGTGCTGCTGGTAGCAACCTGCTGGATCTGCAGAGTGGTGGGACGAGTAAGTTCAGAGTCAATAATTCTGGAACAATTATCAATAGTGGCGGTGGACAACTACAAGTTGCAGGAGTAAACGGTTGGTATTTTTCCAGTACGGTCTATCTAGGAAACAATCTATCTCTATCTACCTTATCAGGCACTAGTACTGTATTTCTAGAACGAGACGCCAATGACACCCTCGCCCAGCGCCGTGGCACCAACGCCCAAACCTACCGCCTTTACAACACCTACACCGACGCTTCTAACTACGAGCGTTTAAGTTTTAACTGGGATACAGACGTATTCAAAATCACATCAGAAGCAGGAGGTACTGGCACTGTTAGAGGTATCCAGCTTGGCTCCGCTGCCACAGAACCAGTCGCATTGTTTGGTGCAACACCAGTAGTCCAACCCACTACAGCGGTAGGCTCTGCAACTGTTGCAGGAGGCGGTGGCACTGCGGTTGATGACGCAACCACATTTAACGGATATACACTTGCACAGGTTGTGCAAGCTCTGCAAAACCTTGGCATCCTTGCATAACGATCATGGACACTCTTTCTCTCACACTGACCAACACCCGCGTTATTGACGGGCTTATCTTTGCCGCCAATTCCGCCAAGCTTTCTCCCGAAGCTTACGCTGAATGGCTCCTGACCAAAGACGGTCACCGCTTTGCTGATTCCAACTCCTACGGCATCGTCACAAGTGCTGGCTTCTTTGCACGCTTTACTCCAACCGAATATGCAGATGTTCTTGCTGCTTCTGTCGATACAGTCGTAGTACCTGAACCAATCGGTGGTGTACCTACCGCTGAAGAACAACAAATGTATGACGACGCAGTAGCTGCATATGCACTACTGGAGAATCCTACTGCTGAAGATACCGCTTTGTATGAAGCGATGGTGGCTAGCTACGAAGCAGCCAGTACACCTGAAAACAAAGCTGAGATTGATGCAGCCGAAGCACAGAATGCCGAGGCTAATGAAATCAAAGCACTTCTTGATGAACTCACCGCTGCAGAACGTGTAGCCCTTGATGACCAACGTGTTACTGATGGCCTCCAGCTGCTGGTAAGCCGTGGGTTGCTTGGCGCTGAACGACCTGCTGAAATCACTGCGTATGAGCGCCCTTTCCCCGGAGGTGAGTGATGACTCTTGATGGTGTGCTGCAATGACTATTAACCTTTTTGACGTTATCAAACATTACAAAGGGTTACCTCATCAATTAAAAGCCGTTCAGGAACTAGAACGTTATCTAGGTCCTGACGGTCTTTCTAATGATGCTACGTGGGTCTCTACGTGGCGTAATGGTCCCACTCAACCCGATATACATAATAACACTTGGGAAGGCATCAAAGCGGCTGCAGCTACCGCTGGTGCTAAGTTCCCAGAAGTAGTAGCTGCACAATGGGCACTTGAGTCGGCATTTGGTACAGTTACTTCTGGTAAAAATAACTATTTTGGTATCAAAGGTCCTGGTACCGTTAAAACCACTTGGGAAGACTATGGATATGGTCCAGTTACCATCCAAGCTTCCTTTAAGGACTATCCAACACCGTATGACTGCATCAAAGAGCTTGTAGACTACTGGTATAAGGATTTCAAAACATATAAAGGTGTCAATCGTGCCAAAACTCGTAAGGAATGTGCCTATCTTCTGAAGTCTGAAGGATACGCCACTGATCCTGATTACTCACATAAGCTAATTAAACTCATGGATCAGTATGGCTAGTACAACTTACAACATTACACCTGGTAGGTATGACCGTGACATACCATCAATTGTTAACTCTAAGTTTTTAAATTCTGCTGCATCTACTAATGCAACACTTTTGAAAGGTTCTTCCGGTACTATTTACAATATTATTGTCCATAATACTGTTAATGGTGCAGGAAATGAGCGTCATTTACGTCTATATAACCTCAGTACTGCACCTAATGTAGGTGTTGATGCTCCTGTTTGTGTCATTTCTATCCCACCTAATGCATCAAAAGAGATAAACTTAGTCAATGGCATTACTTTTGATGTTGGTATTGGGTTTTCTTTGACCGCAGGTGAGCCACTTCTAGATGCTACTCCTGTAGCTGCTGGTGACATTCAACTATATATTGGGTATATCTAATGGTTGAAGCAGCTGTAGCAGCTAGTCTTGCTGTAATAACAGGGTTAGCAGCCCTTACTAATCGCATTCATAGGCGTATTGATGATGTTCATAGTCGTGTTACTGAAGTAGATCGTCGTGTTGACACTGCTGAACTAACAATGGCTAGGCATTATGTCTTTAAGTCGGACTTTGAGAACGCTTTTCATAAGATGGAGTCTCATATGATCCGAATTGAAGAGAAACTTGACCAAGTAATTATGAAAAATGGCTAATACAAAGAAAGCCACCGAAGATCAATTCAATGAACTCCATAATCTTGTGACTAAGGAATTCCTCAGTCGCATTAAGTCTGGAGAAGCTACCACATCTGACCTAAAAGCAGCATGTGATTGGCTTAAAACTAACGATATTAGCGGTGTTGCATACGATGGTAACCCGTTGGATAAACTAGCTAGTGTTATCCCTAAAATCGACCCTGAACTCGTACAAAAAAGGCTTTACGGGAGACCTACAGTATGAAGTACTGTACTCAATGTAGAGAACTTAAAAACCCATC
>Ga0208150_1000272_pt1 | contig 20372 bp, 11 predicted proteins | sample DEB08_DNA_8_FD_184534 | JGI IMG/M metagenome (GOLD analysis project Ga0208150, IMG submission 184534) | Aqueous microbial communities from the Delaware River and Bay under freshwater to marine salinity gradient to study organic matter... | ecosystem: Environmental > Aquatic > Marine > Coastal ...
AAGAAACATTTAATAAAGAAAAACTCCATGATCACCCAAAAAATAAAAACCGCTCTCACGATAGCTGCACTGGCCATTGCCGGACAGTTGTCAGCGGCGGAAAAAACGAAGCCGCCTGCGGTGAGCCACTCGAAGCCAAACATTGTTTTGATAATGGCGGATGATCTCGGGTATCGTGACTTGAGCTGCTATGGTCATCCAGCAATCAGGACGCCTGTTCTAGACCGGTTTGCAAAAGAAGGCATCAAACTGACCAGCTTCTACTCTGGCGCCACAGTTTGCACACCCTCACGAATGGCCCTGCTAACTGGAGCTTACCCAACACGTCTTGGTTGGACCAAGGGAGTCATTGGCTACAAAATGAGCAAAAAAGAGGGGCTTAACCCCAAAGCTCTGACCATAGCTGAAATCTTTAAAGATAACGGCTATCAGACCGGGCTTATTGGGAAATGGCACATCGGCGATCTTCCAGCGTTTCTGCCTCACCGACAAGGCTTTGACTCCACATATTATATCAACAAGAGCAATAACCAGACAACTAAGATTTGGCAGGGTGATAAACTCGTTGAGGATCCGTATAAGAAAGGAATGCTATCGGAAAAATTTACCCGCGAAGCAATTAATTTTATCAAAAGAAATAAAACAAATCCATTTTTTCTCTACCTCCCCTACACAGCCCCACACTTCTCCAGAAAGCATGACGGTCCTATTGATGCTCATCCGGACTGGCGAGGCAAGTCCAATTATGGCTCGTATGGAGATGTCGTAGAAGAGTTGGATTTCAGAATTGGCGAGGTCTTAAAAACTTTAAAAGAGGAGGATCTTGACGAGAAAACAATTGTTGTCTTTACATCAGACAATGGTCCGCAACCCGGACAAAAGGCTCAGGCGAAACCTTTTCGTGGTATTAAATGGGACTCCTTAGAGGGCGGAACACGGGTGCCCTGTATTATACGCTGGCCAGACGTTATCCCCGCCGGACAGGAGAGCGATGCTCTCATTGCAGCAATCGATATTCTCCCCACTCTGGCCCGTGCATGCGGCATTGATCTGAAGGGAATTTGCAAAGATAGCCCCGTTATTGACGGTATGAATGTCTGGGATACACTCATAGGTAAAACAGACGTCCCTCATCCCCGAAAGGATTTACTTTATTGGCATGGCCTAGGAGGTCTTGACGCTATCCGCGTTGGCAATTTCAAACTGTTTCTAAACTCAAGAAACGCAAAACTGAAAAACAGAAAGAATGGGCCGGTACTCTTTAATTTAGCCGAAGAATCAAATGAAAAGACTGATCTAAGCTCTAAATACCCGGAAAAAGTGCAGGAGATGCAACAGCTTGCTCGTAAGAGACTGGCTAACATCAATAAAAATATTCTACCGCTTGGTGCCGTAAAAATCGACTGATCGAAGGTCAGGACAGGTGGCGTTTATGCATCAAAGAGAGCGCCAACCATGGTGCTTTTTTCTTTTGGGAGGGGAACAAAGATAATTAAAAGATAGTTCCGCGGAAAAGTTTTACGGCAAATAAAACTTAGAAACTTTCAAAAAAGTGATACGCCACACACATACACTCCTCTTATCTTAAAAATTTTCCACACACACATCCGCAGCTGTCAGAGCCCTCTGGCAGCTGCTTTTATGTGAGAGGTAAGTAATTTTCAAAAAAAATGATACGCCTTTGATCTTTAATTCTCTTACTGAATGAGACCGCAACTAAAAAGAAATAAATGAAAATTCACAACAATCATGCTGAAGAAGCCATTCAAAATGTTTGGGTGTATAAAGGTTCTGAAGAGCTGTTTCACATAAATATTCATTCCTTGGCGGAAAAAGTGTTGTCCTATAAAGGCTCCTCAGAATGGACTGCCCTGAATTACCATAAATGCAGTATCTGCCCGCTTAATTCAAGTCAACATGGCCATTGCCCCGCTGCAGTTGTATTTCACGAAGCTCTTGCGGGTTTTAAGCACCTTGATTCCTACGATTTATTAACTATAAAAATAGAAGACAGGCTATCCAGGCATACATCGATGACCTTAGATGCCCAGCAAGCCGCTCATATAATCTTACGCTCGACGATTTTTCTGAGCCCTTGCCCCATACTGGAAAAGTTTAATAATACCATTTTTGGACTCAACCCTTTGGCTACAGAAAATGAATTCTTCTCCCACTTCATAGCGAAGTCCCTGCTCATGAACTCATCGAACAAAGAATCAACTTTAAATTACGTTCAAAATGCCGTCGAAGAATTAAACGAAGTCAATTTCTGTTTATCAAAACGATTAAAGAATTCTGCTGAAAATGGCGATGCTTTAATTAATGCCATTGTCATCAATGATTTCCTTTGGAAAGGAATAGACATATTTTTTGAAGAAGTTTATGAGCAACTCAGCATAAATAATTTAGTGAAAAAAGCCTTATAACAATAGACTTACAGTTGCCATGTACATCTCTCTAACTACACAAAAAAAATTTAATTTCAAAAAAAGTGATACGCCCTCATATTTCACTCCTCTCATATAATATAACGCAAATTTAACATTGGGTTCTTTTCATGAAAAAAGGCGAAATTATAAAAACAAAAAAGCGCGTATCTCCTTTTACTTTACTTGAGTTGCTTATCGTAATAGCCATCATTGGCATCCTAACATCCATATTATTACCTTCTCTTTCTAAAGTCCGTGAAAAGTCCAAGCAGGCAGTATGTTTATCCAATATCAAACAGAACATTACGGGTTACCATTTGTTTGCTGATGACAATGATGGAAAATTTCCTTTGTCACCTCCGAGTCTAAATGGTAGTGATCAATATATAGGTAATGGCTCAGGCTATTGCAATGCATTTAATACATATGGTGATCGTTACTATGGTTTAGGTCGACTCTATAAGGATTACAACATTGATCCTCATGTATTCTACTGTGCGTCCGATGAGCTTGTTACGTATGACAGTCCGAAGGGCTGGAAATATAATGATGATAGATGGAGTCTTGGTTGGCTTGAAGTTAGCTACTTTACAAGGGGAACAGATATGGTCCCCGGGTCTTATTGGGGAGATCAAATGTCAGTGTATAAGCCATCGGGCATGGCAATTATTTCCGATCCTTTTTCACTATGGGTATCAGGACCTAAGTATTATGACGGCCCCCTGCATAGAAAAGGGTTTAATGTCGCATATGCTGATGCTTCGGCGAAACTTGTTTTAAACTCAGGTTCTTGGATGGCTATACCAGCACACCATGCAGACTGGAACAATCATGATCTTATATGGGAACAGATGGATAGAGATTAAAAAACTGTAATGAACACTTCTCTCGTTCGTTGCCAAACCGTCTTTAAAAAACTTCATTTTTTTCAAAAAAGTGATACGCCCGTCTAGTCCCCTCCTCTTATCTTAAAAATTTTCCACAGACATACACACACATACACGCACATCCGCAGCTGTCAGTTTACTCTGGCAGCTGCTTTTATGTGAGAGGTAAGTAACTTTCAAAAAAAATCACAAAAACTGATACGCCCTCATATCTCACTCCTCTTAACCTCAGCAAGAGCCGGTATGAAAACTTATTTATGCCCATGACTCTTATTGATTTAAATTAAGTACCTGAGAGAACCGATATTTAAGTACAGGACAATTTCGACCTTAAGCAAAAGTCGCTTGTACAGAGAACGAGATAAATATGCATAAAGTTTTTTTTCTTACATTTTTCATAGCTGTCAGTACTGCAGTATTATTTATTGGGTGTAGCCAAAATAACACAGAGTCTCTGCCAATGGACAAGGCCGTTAAAAGCGTAGAAATAAAACCTGAAAAGAATAAAACTCCTCAACCAGTTACGGCCGATAAAGACACCTTTACTTCTCACGTACTGCCCTACATAGAAGAACACTGCTTCAGCTGTCACAATGAGAAAAAGAAAAAAGGTAAATTCCGCCTCGATAATCTTGGCATCGACTTTTCAAAGCAAAACGTTCTCAACGCCTGGACTGAAGTCTATGATATTCTCAATCTTGGTGAAATGCCTCCTGAAGACGAACCCCAACCAAAAGCTGAGCAGACTCTTGCTGTTACTGATTGGATTGCTGCCGAATTGAGAAATTCTCAAATGCAGCAAAACAGCTCCCATGGTCGGGTTGTTATGCGCCGTTTAACCCGTCAGGAATACGCCAACTCTATTCAAGACCTCTTCAAACTGCAGTACGAACGTCAGGAAAGTCCCGCTGAAACACTGGCGCCAGATGGAAACGTCAGAGGCTTCAGCAAACACAGCAAAGCTTTAATTCTCGACCCATCCTTACTGGAAGCCTACTACAAAACAGCTCAAAAGATGGTCAATAAAGCATTCGATACAACTCCTCCTGAAGTCCCTCAGTATAAGAGTCGACTTTACTTTAAAGATGCTCAGTACAAGAGAAGCATTGCCTTTTCTGAATTGACATCTGTCACAGAAAATGGTGTCATGGGCTTGTTTAACAGAGGCATTGCGATTCGCGGTATAACACACCCTTACAACGATAAAATTTTCCCGGTAGAAGGGACTTACACAATTCGCGTCAAGATGGGAGCTGATTTACGTGAGAGTAAAAAACCTGTTGTTATGAACATGTCGATTAAGGATAAAGGTATATTTTTCAACAAAAGCTTTTTTGAATCAACTCCCCTCAAAATTTATGAATATACAGGACAGTATGGTCCGAAAAGTGGACGCGAAATAAGCCTCACCCATGTCAACGGCAAAGGCTTTTACACTCATAATTTCTATGGATTTGAACTCGGCGACATAATCAAAAAAAATAGCCACGATGCAGAATTTGTCAGCCAGACTCTTGGCCGTCTCTCGGCAGAAGGCTCGGCCCATGGAACAAGAAAGTACCTGCCCCATGCCATTCAAAAAGAAAAACTGCCGCGACTGCTTTTGGACTACATAGAAGTCGAAGGTCCAATCCAGGAGTCATGGCCTCCCGCCAGACTCAAAAAGATCTTCTACGCAGGTCTGGATGAAGGCCAATTCAATGATCAGTATGCCAGAGGAATCATTAAAAACATCAGTAATGAAGCCTGGAGAAGACCTGTTACAGATGAAGAAATAAACTCTCTTTTCAGCCTCTACTCAGCAGACAGGCACAACGGTGCTGGATTTATAGATGCCGTAAAAACTGCCGCCATTGCCATTTTGTGCTCACCGGAATTTATTTATCTGAATAAGTACAGCTCTGAACAAAAAAGAACTATAAGTGAACATGAACTCGCCACTCGCCTGTCTTATTTTCTCTGGAGCAGTCTCCCCGATGCAGCCCTGACTAATTTGGCAAATGCAGGAACACTCAGAAGTAACCTTGATCAACAAATTGACCGCATGCTCAAAGATAAAAGGGTCCAGTCCTTTGTAGACGGTTTTGCCGGAGAATGGTTAAAAGCAGCAGATTTTAATCGCTTCGCCCCGGATCGCCATATATACAAAGATATTTACTCTGCCGAGAATACCGGCCTTATTGAAGATATGAATAGAGAACCCATTGAATTCTTTAAGGAAATTCTTCTGCAGAATCGACCATTGTCCTCTTTTCTTAAGTCTGACTGGACGATGCTCAATGAAAAGCTGGCTCGCCACTATGGTATTGCCAATGTTCATGGTAAGCACTTCCGCCCTGTTTCATTAGCCGCTGACTCACACCGTGGAGGCTTAATCACCATGGCCGCTTTTCACAAGTGGGGCAGCGATGGTCTGCGCACCAAGCCAGTTGACCGCGGCAAGTATATTCTGGATGTTCTATTTAATGATCCCCCACCTCCACCACCGCCAAATGCCGGAGAAGTTGAGCCCAACATTGGCAATCAGCGTCTCACCGTTCGTCAACGACTTGAAAAGCATCAGGAAATAGAAAGCTGCGCAGCCTGCCATCGTCGCATAGACCCTTATGGATTTGGTGTTGAAAACTTCAATGTCGCCGGCAAGTGGCGCCTGAAATTTGCCGGAGAACGTGGTCGTTGGCGGGACAAGCAACCGGCAATAGATGCCTCGGGCAAATTACCCAATGGCCGTACCTTTGCAGATTCTGACGAATTTCGCCAAGCTCTTTATGAGCAAAAAGAACGCTTTTTCAAAGGCTTTACCGAAAAACTCGTCTCCTATGCTCTTGGACGCAGTGTCGAAGGCAATGAGCAGGCTACCATTCAGGGCTTTGTAGAAGAGCTCAACAAGACAGACAATTTAAAAGTACTGATCAAAGCCATTATCAAAAATCAGGTTTTTCAGACAAAGTAAAGGAGCCTAATTATGAACTTTCTAAATAGCCAAAAACTCAGCCGTCGTACAGTTTTAAAAGGTATGGGTGCTACTTTGTCTCTGCCCTTCCTGGAAGCCATGTATTCACCGGCTTATGGGAATAGTAAAGATCTTACAGCCATCCCTCCCCATCTCGCCTGGTTTTACTATGGCAATGGTGCAAATGTCAGACAATTCTTCCCCAAGGACACTGGCAAAGACTTTACCTTCAGTCGCAGCCTTAAACCCTTTGAAAAGTACCGCGATAAAATGACCGTCCTGTCAGGGACTTACCTCAAGCACGGTGGCGGCCATGGCGGTGACTATAACTTTCTGACTTCAGCTGTAGGTAAGACACCTCAGGGGATTATAAATCAACTTTCTGTCGATCAGTTAGCCGCTCAGCAGATTGGTCAAGACACCCGTTACCCTTCTTTGCAATTCTCCTGTTTTAAAGGTACCGGCTATGGCAGTCATATGCGCACTCTGGCCTGGAATGAACGAGCCATACCACTGGCTGCAGAGAATGATCCCTATGTTATCTTTAATCGACTTTTCAAAGCAGAAAGCGGCAATGAAGCCAAGGCGCAGAAAACTGAATTTAAGCGCCAGGGAAGCGTCCTCGACTATATAATGAACCAGGCTAAAAAGCTTGACAAAAAAGTCTCTGGTGCTGATCAGGAAAAACTGGATGAATACTACAACTCCATACGTGAAGTTGAAGTTCAGCTGCAGCGAAACAAGGCATGGGCCAACAAGCCAAAACCTGTAGTTAAGCTGTCTGATATGAGCGACTATACAAAGCAGTACACTCCGGACCTCAAAGGCTTTAGTTATGAGAAATACTCTAAGATGATGTTCGACCTTATGGCACTGGCTTTTCAAACCGACTCCACCAGAGTCATCACCTATCTGGTTCGCGTTGAAGGTCCAGGCGGTACCTACCCCGAATTTAATGTCAGCACCGACTATCACGGTCTGTCACACCATGGAAATATCTCCGAAAAGCTCGATGAACTGGCACGGGTAGACACTATCTACATGACTAATTTTAGACATCTTCTCGACCGCCTTGAAGCCATGAAGATGCCAGATAACTCCTCTCTATTGGATCACACTATGCTCGGTATAGGCAGTGGCATGGGAATCGGCCACTCAAAGGATCTTTTACCGACTGTTGTTTTTGGCGGCAATGGCAAAGGAATACAACACCAGGGCCACCTCCAATTGCCGAAAAATACGCCTCTTGCCAGTGTCTGGCATACCATGATCGACGCTGCTGGAGTTCAAACACCTCAAGGTCTCCAAGACAGCAAAGGCCCCATAAAGGAAATGCTTTCATGAAGATTTTAGTTAAATGCTCTATTATCCTGATGGCCTTTTTCGTAACTTCAGGATTGACTCAAAATAAACCTGTCAAGAATTCAGCCGGGATGACCATGTGTTATATTCCAGCTGGCCTCTACAAACGCGGTTCCGAACGAATCAACACTTTGGGCCAGGACTTCACTCGTTGTTATACGAATGGGGATGGCCTTTTAACTCTTGAGCAGCCACCTCATAAAGTTTTTATTTCCAAACCTTTTTACCTGGCGAGTAAAGAAGTCACGATCGGGCAATTTAAAGAATTCATCGAAGCTACCGGGTATCTACCGAAGTCCAATAAAAGTGGCACTGTCGGCTTTAAACCTCATAAAGATAAGCACGGCAGATTTCAGGAAAGTCCATTTTTAAGAGATAAAGCCTATTCCTGGGAGAATCCAGGATTTAAGCAAAATGACAACCATCCGGTGACCGGAGTCTCTTTTGCCGATGTCAAAGCCTTCTGTAAATGGTTAAGCCAAAAGACAGGCAGAACCTACCGCTTACCGACTTCAGCGGAGTGGGAATATGCCTGTCGTGCTGGCAGCAATACGTGGTTTTCCTTTGGTAACAAGCCTTTAAATATTATCGAAGCATATGGCAATCTAGGCGATATGACCTTTGAGAAAAAGCATCCTGACCACCTGCGCTGCCAACGTGTCTTTACCAAAGGAGACCGCGAAGACGGCTTTATTTTTACGGCTCCTGTTGGCTCTTTCAGGCCCAATCCCTGGGGGCTTTACGACATGCATGGCAATGTCTGGGAATGGTGTGAGGACTATTACGCCGAAATGTTTTACAAGGATTCTCTTAAAGGCAAAAATACTCAAAGTTTTACCTGGCAGGATCCGGTCAATGACACCAAAAGCCCCAAGGCTGCAGATATGCGCTTAATCCGGGGCGGCAGCTGGTTTACCGCGCCGATGTTTGCCCGCTCTGCTTCGCGAGGCTACTTTCACGAAAGAGATGCTGCCTGTTATCTTGGCTTTCGCGTCCTTATGGAAGCTTCACAGGAAGAGGTTCTTGCCTCAAAAAAGGCTTTTGCTCAGGAAAAAGACACCATCGATTACCTGACAAAGCTGGGTGTTAGATTCAGTCAATTTGGCATGCTGCATAAAAAAGTTCAGATCAACACGCCCCTCTCACTACAGGACTTTAAAAAATTAGCCAATATCAGTAATATCGCTGCGATTGAAATTGCGAATAAGGCAGGTGTTGTATCCGGTGAATACATAAAGGCCATTACCAAACTTACTGACCTTAAAAATCTTTCTTTACAAAAGCTGCAAATTACACAGGGCCAGCAGCAGCTCAAGCCTCTGGCCAGCTTAGTAAAACTGCAAACCTTAAGCCTGGCTGAAAATCCTTCTATCAACGACACAGAACTCTCATTCCTAAAGTCATTAAAAAATTTGCGTCAACTCTCTCTTTCCGGAAAAGGGATAACTGACCGAACTATGAGCTACATAAAAGATTGCGACAGCCTCATATACTTAAACATCTTGGGGACTTCGATCAGTGACAAAGGTGTTTCATCTCTAAAAACTGAGATCTTACAAAGAATTAAGTTACCGGAACTGGATGATGCCATGGCAATTTCACTGAGTCAAAGAATCTCACTCAGAGAAATCTTTTCACCAAAGCCTTCACTAAGTGACAAAGGTTTTAAAGCTATCTGTAAACTACATAACCTTGAGTATCTGCACCTCAATTTTGCCAGGAATATAAGTCCTGACAGCTTTTCAAATTTAAAACCTCTCAGAAAACTTCACACAATCAATCTGGCGTACACTAAAGCCGGAGATCAGGCTATTGCAGCACTGAAGGAAAAGCGTTTCTTAAGCAGTCTGGAAATTGGCAGTAAGTTCCTCACAGATGCAGGCATGAAAGACCTGGGACAACTTTATTTTTTAAACAAGCTTACTATACAAAAAGAAGCGATCAATATAAGTGATGCATCATTGGCTTCTCTGACTAAGTTGCGCAAGCTCACACAGCTGGAGCTTTACCCGACACAATTAACTAACGAGGCGGCAAATGAACTCAAAGAGCTTCCTCATTTTAAAACGCTAAGATTAACTGTAAAAATGAGTTTTTGAAAATAATGCTTGTAAGTGAACGTTCTTATAAACCATTTTAATTTCAGGTGCAAATTCTGCGTTATGGAGACGCATCAAAAATTATTTTTCCGAAATGTGATACGCCGGCAACATTTAGACCTCTAGACTTAGAAAGATTTGATGCATTGTCGATAAACTATTTATAAGAGTCGCAGGTTTATGAAAAAAAATAAATTTACTTTAATAGAGCTACTGGTAGTCATCGCCATAATCGGTATACTGACATCCATCCTTCTGCCTTCTCTTCATAAAGCCCGTCTAAAAGGCCAAATGGCCGTCTGTAAAAGCAATTTAAAACAGATTTATCTCGCTGAATTCGAATACTCCACGGATAATGACGAGTATGTCTTTACTCGAACCGGTAACGGAGCTGAATGGATGACGGCAAAATCATGGGCAATCAACAATGAGACTGCTGATCCCAATTTTCATGACGGTAACACCCCCTTTTTAGAGCCATACATACCCTTGGACTCACTCGCTTTAAGATGCCCCGCAAGTAATTATGACCAATCTGAAAATAATTATTTGGGAAAACTTGAGAATGGACGGAGCTATGCCGGCTTTATGTCAAACAATAACAGTAAACCGGAAAAATGGGATAATGTTTATGTCACTTTAGGTTTTAACAGAGGTTTCGATGAGGAAAGCAGAAGACCATTTATTTTCGATATGGTCGGTGAAATGGCATCAACCGGCAACCTCGGTTTTGGCAACTCACTCGTTCACGGCAATACCGAACGCCTCAATCTCGCCATAACCGATGGCTCTGTAGTTCCTTTCAAACTGCCTGTCGCTCTATGGAGCCGATACTCGCAGGAAACCTGGTCTTCTTACTTCGAAAGTGCTCTTGGGCAATAGTCTATTTCTTCTCCTAAAATACTTTTTCCAAGAGACGGCTCAAACAAAGATATACTAAACAGTTAGCTCTTTTTAACAAAAAAAAATCCGTTTTGTGATACGCCCTCATAGTTGACGCCTCTCAACAAGTATAGCACAAATTTAACACAGAGTTATTACTATGAAAAAAGGCGAAATAATAAAAGCAAAAAAGCGAGTCCGTTCTTTTACTTTAATAGAACTACTGGTAGTCATCGCCATCATTGGCATTTTGGTGAGCATCCTTTTACCATCTTTAAGCACAGCCCGTGAAAAAACCAAAAGAGCTGCTTGTTTGTCAGAGATTCGCCAATTGGGTATATATGCCCTTCTATATTCCGATGATAATAATAGTGTTCTACCATTGGATGGCAGGAATAACGGTAATACGCCAGCGCTCAAACCTGACGTATGGCGGTCAGATATGTTTATGCCCTATTTGGATGGAGTTCCTTCAATAGCTGATCTCGATAGTGGGGCTGTGGATTTTGCTGATGTCGGTGCCTTTAAAATTTTTGATTGTCCAAGCGCAAATTATCCGGATCTTTGGCCTAATGCACAATGGTGGACCAAACCAGCTCATGGCGTGCCAGGCCAAGGAGACATAGCTTCTTCAAAAATGTACCTCGGGAATGGCCAGCAGGAAGATGCGACTTGGGAACGTAATCCAGAAGATCGCCCCAGAAGAACGACGGATGATAAACCTAATGAAAGAGTCTTGGTCTCCAGTCAAATTAGGTACTACGCGGCTGACTGGGAGGGCGAGCAAATTGGCTTTGAAGTCACAAGTCACCTTGAAAATGGACGGCCGGCAGGTGCAAATCAATTTTTCCTGGATGGTAGTGGCCGCTGGAAAAGTTTTAAAAACTTCCAATTTGTGCCCAATGGCAATCATAGTGGCAGCCACAAATTTCAGATTAGTCTTTACGGTCAGTGGTGGTGGTAGAATGACGCTCTACAGCAAGATAACTGCAAAATTAGATAACAGATAATTATTCGAGTAAAAATGAAATTTTATTGTAATCATTGTGAACAAAAACTCGAGGCTCCCGAGGAAATATTTGGCACAGAGATCGCCTGTCCTGCATGTGAACAAATAGTTTTAGTTCCGCTTAAAGATAATTCTATTGAAATATCTTCTGAAAATCATTCTGTCTCTATTGCAAGAGGTGACGATGAAAGTATAAGCACTCAAGAACCAGTTCCAGATACTCAATTGGGAATTCAGAGAAATAAAATTAAGGTCTCGAAAAATAACAGAAATAGTTCCAGACCTTCTCAGCAAAAACAGTCTTCACAATCAAATAATAAAAAACGTACCGTTCTGCTCTTGTCTGCAATTATTTGTCTTACATTTGGAACTTACAGTTTCTTAAAGATTGAGACAAATACCAACGATAACAATATATCGATGAGTAAATCAGAAAATATTTCGGTTAATGAAGCGCACCATGAATCTCTCCCGCTGACAGAACTAAAACCATTCATAAACAAGTATTGCACCGACTGTCACAATGCAGAAAAGCAAAAGGGAAATCTGCGTCTGGACAATGTTGATTATACCCTAAAAAAACACAGTTCCGTTGAAAACTGGTCGAATATTCTTGATGCGCTCAACCTGAGTGAGATGCCCCCTAGGAAGGCCGAGCAACCACAGGATAAAGAAATGATGATGGCGATTGCGGCTCTTACTGAAAAATTAACAGTCGCACATAAGACGCTTGCTCAAACTGGTGGCGTTATAAAAATGCGTCACCTCAACAAAAGAGAATACCGCAACAACATTAGAGATCTTTTTGGGTTTCACTTACCGGATAACTTTATGCCAGATGATATAACAGTGGGCTTCGATACCAACGGCTCTAATCAGCAATTTTCATATAAAGATATCGAGAATTACCTAGAACTTGGCAAATGGATTGTTGGAACAAATATCGATACCTTCCACAGAGATTGGCGAGCGACCAGGGCATATCACAAAAAGTGGGATTCGAACCCTACTGTAGAGCACTTTCGTCACTACTTTCAATATGGTCCCGATGCCCATCGCTATAAGTTCATCATTCAAGCTTACAGCGAAGAAGACGTCAAAGCCAAAGTAACCATGGGTTATAGCAATGTTTCTAAAACACCTGACATTATTGGCTGGCTCGACCTCAAAGCAAAAAAAGGTGAAAAACAAAAGTTTGAGATTTTTCATCAAAATAAAAAAGGTCATAACGGTCAAATAATAGATATAGAAGTCGGACGAGCCAAAGGGGCTTATATTGCTGAAATTGTACGAGAGGGGCCAATCAGAGAAGATAGTCTTTTTCACGATCTTATCAAAAGTTTACCTAAGAAAAACCCAAGCGAGCAAGACATTGCCCGAATTTTACGCACCTTTGCCGAAAGAGCCTTTCGCGACCAGGGCTTTGACCCCTCATACCTAAATGGCCTCATGTCCATTTATAAAACAAACAAAGAAAGTGGCAAAGATGTATTAGCCGCTCTTGTAGAACCATTTTCGATCATCATCTCCAGTCCGTCCTTCCTCTACATTAAGGAAAAAAGCATGGAGGAATCCGCTCTTTTAAATCAACGTGAGTACGCCATAAGACTAGCTAATTTTTTATGGAGCTCAGCTCCTGATGAGGAGCTTTATAAACTCGCCAAAGAAGGGAAACTTAACGATCCGACCATTCGCAAAAAGCAAATGTACAGAATGCTGCAATCCAGCAAAGCTGACAGTTCTCTGGAAAGTTTTATCAATCAATGGTTGGGAATGACCCGTTACGATGAGACAGATATTCCGGATTATCTGGAGCACTCTGGCTTTAGAACTTCAGCGCGCCAAGAACCCGCGGAATACTTCAAACACTTAGTGCGCCACAACAAACCAGTCGATGAGCTTATCGATGCCGACTTTGTTGTTGTCGATCACGTTTTGGCTAAACACTACGGTATTCAGACCGATATCAATGAATTTCAAAAGGTAGAACTTCCCAAAGGCCACCCACGTGGCGGCTTACTGACACAAGCGGCGTTTCTAGTGATGGGGAGTACAAATGGCCGAACTTCCCCGACTATACGAGGAACTATGCTGCGCGAGACTTTCCTGCACAATCCACCGCCCTTGCCTCCGCCAAATGTGCCGATGATTAGTAGCGAACTCACCAACTCAGCAACGGTCAGAGAATTAGTCGAATTGCACCAAAACACGCCTCAATGTGCCTCCTGCCATGACCGCATAGATCCCATCGGACTGGGCCTCGAAAATTTTGATTATCTGGGACAATTTAGAACGACTGAGTGGGTCAATGAAAAAGACCGGGTGATGCTCGGTGACTTTGAAGGCGCTGACTATACAAAATGGCATGCTGAAGGCGGTGCATTCTTACCAAAACGAGAATCTTGGGTAAGCAGCAAACGCATAAAAAACTGGGTTAATAAAGGCCTGGCAAAAACTAGCGGCTATAGTACCGGAACACTGACGTCTCCTGAATTTATCATAGATCACAAGTATTGTAACTTTCTCATCGCAGGTCATAATAACAAAAAAGTACGACTCGAACTAATAGTAGAAAATGAGGTCGTCGACATCGCTTTGGGTAATAGTACTCATTTGAAACCTAATCATTTTGACCTCAGTGAATATAGAGGCAAAAAAGCACAACTTAGACTTGTCGACGAAGACAGTGGCGGAAATGGTGATGGATACCGAGTTCTCAATGGAAATATCGCTCTGGATGAAGTATTTCTCGCCAACTATAAACTCAAAGAAGATGTCATCATTGCCAATTTTGAGGGAAAGGATTTTGGAGACTGGAAAGTAACTGGCACTGCCTTTGGCGATAAACCCGGACCCACTCATTGGCGGGATTATACTGGGACTATTGCGAGCTCTAACCGTGGAGCGATGGACGCCACCGGAACTCTGACTTCGCCCGAATTCCGTATTACGCATAAATATATTAACCTGCGTGTTTCGGGAACAAGTAGCAAATACCTTTCTGTGCAACTCATACAAAATCAAAAGGTCATAGATACTATCTACGGCAGTAATGGCTGGGCTCCAAGAACTTTTGATGTTAGAAAATTGCTAGGTCAAAAAGTTCAAATAAAAATTATCGATGATGATAAAAGTATTCGCGGAAGTCACCACCGCCGTCATGGCGTGCACATTGTCGTAGATGATATACGCCAGTCAGACAGCCCTTTCAATCCAAGAGGAAATGAAGCCCGCGTAGAAGTGCCTATCGATGCCACCGGCTATTTGCCCAGCGGTGAGGAATATACTGATTTCAGAGGTCTTAAAAAGAGCCTCATGAAAAATAAGCGCAGACTTGCCGAGTCAATCTACTCATCTTTACTTTCATACGGAATTGGCCGCGAAATTGAATTTATCGATGAAGAAGAAATCCACCAGTCCTTAAATGATCTGCAAGGCAGCAATTTTCTTCTTCAGGACTTGCTTTACGAAGTCATTAATTCACCAATTTTTTCAAAAAAATAATCGTTGAGGTTCTTCTATGAGTCAAATAGTTAATTTTTCACGCCGTTCTTTTTTAAAGTCCTCAAGTGCTTTCTTGGCACTTCCTTGCCTTGATACTTTTGCCGAACAGAAAGCTAGCTCTTTAAATAAAAATACCAAAATGGTCTTTCTGAGCAGGGGCTACGGCTTCGTTGAAAAAAGCTTTTACCCCACAAAAGCCGGTCGCTTCTCCGACATCGGCCTCACTGAAGGTTTAGCTCCCTTGGGAAAGCATAAAAATGATGTCTCCCTGCTTGGCAACTTGGTAAATCTCGGCCATAGCTCGGCCCACGAAGGCAGTTTAACCTTTCTGACTGGGGCTCCTTACAGCCATCCCTATAAAATGAAAAATACTATTTCTTGTGACCAACTTGCAGCTGAATACTTATCTGAAGATGTCCGCTACAAAAGTTTAGTGCTTTCTACAGATGATCGAAACGGTCATGGTGCTATCGCCGCTTCTCTATCCATAGACAAAAGGGGTGCGACAATACCAGGGATCAATAAAAGCCTTGATTTGTATCGTAAACTGTTCTCTTCAAATGAAAATACAGAACAAATAAGACACAGAATAAACCATAAAGGCAGCATACTGGATGTGGTCAAACTCGATCAAAAAAATATCTCGCGCCGGATCGCCAAAGCCGATCAGGAAAAGCTGCAAGAATACTTCGATGGCGTCAGAGATATTGAGAATGCGCTAAAGAGGCAAACGCTCTGGTTAAAGACCCCAAAACCGCAGGCTCCTTTTAAATACCCCGCTGATATAGATGGAGAAATGGAAGTTAAACTTATGTTCGATATGATCGTTCTTGCCATGCAAACAGGTCAGACAAACATCGCCACTTACATGATGCCACAAGCTTCTCTGCTTCGCAGTATGGGCAGTGGACTCGGACCTCATGCTCTATCACACTATGGCCATGGAGAAAGACTTGAGACCGCCAAACAACTGGACGCTAAAAAAATGGAGCTTCTCAGCTACTTTATAGACAAACTGAAATCAACCAAAGATATCAACGGTCAAGCTCTCTACGACTCAACTCTTCTGGCATATGGCACGAATATTCGTACGGGTCATACGACACGAAACTTTCCAGTAATTTTATCCGGTGGTGCCATCAAGAACTTAAGACTTGGAGAAAGCCTTATGCTGCCCAGAAATACACCGCTGCAAAATGTCTGGCTTACCCTCCTGCAAGAATGCAGCATTCCCATAGATAAATTCAGCATTAGTACCGGAAGAGTACCGCAGTTGTTGAGTTGAGATAATATTTTAAGAAATTCGATAAAGATCATACAATAATCACTCCTAAAGCCCGTTTAAATGAAAAACAACTTTTAGGATAACTCGATGACTAAAATAACACTTTTCTTACTTTTCTTTTGCCAGTTGGTTTTTACACAGCAATCTGACAAAGAAAAAGGGAGCTGGGATAAAAGCGAATATAGTGGTGAGCGATCTGAAAAAGATGTTAGGATGGCTCTGCTTTCAAAGTCATTTTCATGGTTAAGTGGTTCTCCGGCAGATAACGAAAAATTATCTGTTGGTAAAACTGCACAGTTTTTTGGATTTGTATCTCTTAGATATTCCAGTGGGAGAGCTGCACAAAGAGGTGCTATCGGAAGAGCTTTTTACGATCTGGCTACAGTTTCACAAAGAAATCTGCTCCTTAAAGCGGTCAAAGAAGAAGATAAGACTTTAAAAGAGTGGTGGGCTAAGCGAAGTCAAATACTAAGAATATTGGAAGCACATCTCTACACAGGAGAATCAATAAAGCTGAGCCAACTCAATGTACTCGCTAAAGAATTTGGCTGGCTTAATTCTAAATCCGCCCTTTTCGAAGCTAAGGCCTTCGCGACTCTTGAAGATAGTTTAACTAAAGAACAATGGGCACAATTGGCGGCTTTTCGCAAAAACCCGGATTTAACTAATTCCGGTTCACGAAAAAAGAAAATCAAAAGCGGTACTCTAAGTAAAGAACAATCAGCGCAATTCGAAGATTTATTTGCCAAATGTTTTACCTGGTTAACCGGAACAATGAAGGACAATCAGGTTATCCCACTAGGACAACCTGCACAGTTTTTTGGATTTGTATCCATAAGACATAAAAGCGGTCATGGAGCCAGTCGGGGAAAAATTTCTAAAGAATACTCCAAAATTCTCAACGACTCTCAAAATAAACTTATTAATCAGGCCGTCATAGAAATAACTCCCTGGGTAAAAAAATTCCTCAGCACTAGAAATGAACTGCTCCTTGAGTTAGACAAGCTTAGAAAGAAACCAGCTGAGTTCAACTTTACTACCTTTAAAAAGCTTTCCGAAGATCTTGGCATTTTAGAAATACAATGTGCCGTAATAGAAGCTCAAACTTATCATAAAATACGCAAAACTATGAGCGAATTACAATCTAAAAAAATGATGGAGCTTCGTTCTAATTATGTCCTGGATTCAAAGCAAATGGAAAATCTTAGCATGAATCAAAGAGGTCAAAAAGTCTTTACACTTTGCGCTGCCTGCCACAGCAAAAATTCACAGTTAGCTCCCGATCTAAAGGGTATTTTCAATAGTCCTGTAGCAGAAAAAAACTATCAATATTCAACAGCTCTAAAAGAATATGCTAAAAATAGTAAATGGACCGCTGAAAAACTTAATAGTTTTTTAAAATCACCAATGAAAACAGTTCCCGGAACGAAAATGGCATTTCAGGGACTCCTCAATGAAAAAGACCGTGTCGCCGTCATCGAATATCTTAAAAATTTAAGGTAAATCAACATGAAGTATTTCTTAGTTATTTGCTCCCTTATTATCTCTGCAATTGCAGATAACAGGCCAAACATTATTTTTATGATGGCTGATGACCAGGGATGGGATGGGCTCTCTGTTCAAATGCATCCTGAGATTAAAGAATCGAAACATCCTTATATCCAGACTCCGGTGTTACAAAAAATGGCCAAAGAAGGTATGCGCTTTTCGTCAGCTTATGCCCCCTCTCCCGTATGTTCTCCGACAAGAATCAGTCTGCAAACTGGCAAATCACCAGCAGCACTTCACTGGACAAAGGCTGCGAAATCTATTTCAGGAAGTCATAATTTTAAGCTTCTACCACCAAGAAATATCAAAGCACTTTCTGAGTCAGAAACGACAATTGGCGAAATTTTGCAAAAAGCCGGCTACAAAACAGCACACTTTGGCAAATGGCACATTAATGGAGGCGGACCAGGTGTACATGGTTACAACGTCCACGATGGGGATATCGGCAATGAATATGCCTTCAACTATAAAGATCCAAATCCTGCCGATATTTACGGAATGGCAAAAAGAGCCTGTAATTTTATGGAGTCGGCAAAAATAGATGGCAAACCATTTTTCATCCAAATGTCATTTCATGCTCTTCACGCACCACAAAATGCCATGAAAGATAGCATACAAAAATACGAAAAATTAGCCACTAAAGGAAACGAAAAGGAAATTGGCAGAGCAGCACTCTCCGAAAACCTGGATACTGGTGTCGGTATTGTTCTTAAGCACTTGAACAAACTGGGACTTGATCAAAAAACCTATGTTATTTACATGTCCGACAACGGTGCAGGAGGTAAAAAAGGCATTCTCAGAGGTGGCAAAGGAGATGCATGGGAAGGTGGCATAAGATCTCCAATGATAGTCAGAGGGCCGGGAATTAAAGAAAATTCATGGTGTCATCAAAGAGTCGTGGGCTATGACTGGTATCCTACATTTTGTCACTGGGCTGGCATTGAGAACTTGCCACAAGGACTTGAAGGCGGTGATCTGAGTAAAGTTTTAAAAGATCCCTTGAAGGAAAAAGTCATACGACCAAGAAATGAACTTGTCTTTCATTTCCCCCATTACCAAGGAGACACTCCTCATACTGCTATAATCTCAGGAAACTGGAAACTGATCAAATTCTATGAGACAAATGAATATAGGCTTTTTAATCTGGGAAATGATATTTCAGAGAAAAATAACCTGGCCTCAATAAAACCCGAAATTACCGCATCTCTAAAAGAAAAAATGATCACTTATTTAAATGAAGTCAATGCTCAAATGCCTTCAAAAAACCCTGATTATGACCCAAATAAAGAGTCGACTCCATTAAAGGGTAAAAAAGGAAATAAGAAAGACAAAAAGAAGAAAAAGTAATTAGTTCTCAAATGAGAAATAAAATCAACCTTTCCTTTATTGTATAGTACTTGCATAGCTAAAAAGCTTTAAAATCTACAGTGCCTTTGCTACGCTTCTCAGAACAATTCCTCTTAGCTAAGAAATCAACAAGGAGTTCTTTTGAAAAAGCTATTTTCCATCTTTATAATCTTGAGTGCATTCGCTACTCAACTACAAGCCTCTGAAAGGCCAAATATACTTTTTATCTTTGCCGATGATTGGGGCTGGGGTGACCTAAGCTGCCATGGTCACCCTTACGTAAAAACACCCAATATTGATCGCCTCGCCAAAGAAGGTACGGACTTCCACCGTTTTACAGTTGCAAGTGGCGTTTGCTCCCCCAGTAGAACAGCAGTAATGACCGGCCATTTCCCGGCTCGCTACAGCATAAATGGTCACTTTGCTTACGTTCCTTCAAATGCCAGACGAAATATGCCGGACTGGCTGAGTAAAGAAGCCCCTCTCCTCCCCAGGATTTTACAGAAAAGTGGTTATGCAACGGCCCACTTTGGCAAATGGCACCTGGCAAATGATATGATTCCAGACTCGCCTGTTCCTGGAGAGTATGGTTACGATACCTATGGCGCTTATAATTGCTCGGGTGAACAAATGCCCTACCATGAAGATGCCCAGCATACCATAGACTTTATCGAAAAAAGCCACGAGCAGAAAAAGCCATTTTTCATTAACCTGTGGATTCACGAACCGCACACTCCATTTCACACTTTACCCAAGTATCGCTGGCGTTTTCGTCACCTCGAAAACGATGCCGACAACATCTACGCTTCAGTCCTGTCTCATGCCGATGATCGCATTGGCCAAATACTAGATACTCTCGATAAACTGAACATCGCCGATAATACTATGGTCGTCTTCAGTTCCGACAACGGTCCGGCAAGAGCCAGCAAGCCTACCGGGCTAACTCTCATGCACGACACCGCGACAGGAGCCGGCTGGGAAATAGGTGCTGCCAAAGGCATTACCGGAGGTCGTAAAGGCTATAAAGGAGCCATTTTTGAAGGAGGCATTGGTGTTCCATTCATCGT
>Ga0208150_1000280_pt1 | contig 20169 bp, 18 predicted proteins | sample DEB08_DNA_8_FD_184534 | JGI IMG/M metagenome (GOLD analysis project Ga0208150, IMG submission 184534) | Aqueous microbial communities from the Delaware River and Bay under freshwater to marine salinity gradient to study organic matter... | ecosystem: Environmental > Aquatic > Marine > Coastal ...
GGAAAATAGAATTTCTAAACTTGAGTGATAATACACTTTATTCATATCTTATAAATAAATAAAAAAGCAAAGTATAGAATAAAATGTCTGAACTTAGAGTTGATAATATTGTAAGTCAAGACGGATCTGCGGCACCAACTTATTCAAAAGGAATAAGAATTTCCGCAGGTCAGACAATGACCAATGAAGGTGATTATACTGTAAGTGGAACCTCAACATTTTCTGGAAACGTTGTTGTTAATGGTGGGTCTGTTGACATTTCTGGTGCTGCCCTAACTATTGATAATGTCAGTGCTTCAGGAGTCGTCACTGCTACTGGTGGTTTTGTAGGAAACTTAACAGGAACCGCAACAGCAGCATCCAGTCTTTCTGGAACACCAAATATTTCTGTTGGTGATGTTAATTCTACTGGTGTTGTAACGGCAACTGCTTTTCATACAGGTGCCGAAGGTTCAGCAATTCGAGTTACATCGAATACCATTAGTGGTCCTGCTGAAATGTATATTGACCCAGCAGCAGTTGGAGATAATACTGGAGCAATAAGAATCAAAGGTGATTTATATGTCGATGGAACTCAAACAATTATCAATTCGACCACTCTTGATGTTGCGGATTATAATGTAGGAATCGCAACTACGGTCGCCACAAACATTGCTCTAGATGGTGCTGGTTTTGGAATTGGTGCTACAAGTATTAGAAAGACATTTAATTATAATAATACCGCAAATACATTAGAATCCTCAATCGGTCTTGGTGTTACTGCTGGAGGAGACTTTAAAGCAGGTAGTGATTCTGTTTTAAATCAAACAACTCTTGGTGCTACGGTTGTTAATTCATCACTAACTTCCGTTGGGACATTAACTAATCTCAATGTAAGTGGAGTATCAACACTTGGAACAATTTATGGTGATGGATCAAACATTACAAATCCCCCACCAGTTGACGGACAAGACTTTAATACTGGAATTACAAGTGCTGTATCAGCAACTCTAACTGGAATTGGAACCACTGTATTAACATTACCAGCAACATCTGGAAAGCAATATATTGTTTATTCAATACACGCATCAAATGTTGCTACTGGAAATACAGAAGTTAATGTAATTGGTGCCTTCGACTATAATGGTGGAGAAAGAACTTATTTTGGATATAATGTTCCAATTCCGACAGGAACTGCGGTTGAAATGTTGAAACAACCTCACGTCTTGAATCCATCAGATATTATTACAATGAGGTCAACAGATTATACTCGTGCTGGAACTGATGATATTGTCGAAGTTTATATCACCTATCAAGAAAGAACAAGTTCTAATTATTTTGGAGTTGGATTAGGAACAGTTGGAATTGGATTTACGACTCCAATCGGCATTCATACTGCTACAACATACCCAAGCATTATTGAGTCAATCAATCTTGTAAATCGCACAGACACAGGAGCATATCCTGTTTCAATTACAGTCACTTCTGGAGTTGTGACTACATACCTTGTAGATAACTTGATAGTTCCAAAATATGGAGCAGTAGAAATATTAGATGCTCCAAAACGATTAAATGTAAATGATGTTTTAAGTATTCAAGTAGACCAGACAGAAACAATCGACGTTCAAGTATCAGGTAAAAAGGTAGTTTGATAAGATTATGGCAGAAACAAGAGGTGTTTTTAGTTTAAAAACCATCGTAAAGAAAAAAATATTAGGTGATTGGGTCGAATTAAATGATGTTTGGGTAAGTCCTTCTCCTACAGCAACGACAACTACAGCACCAAACACTGGTTACTTTGGTGGTGGTTCTCCTGGTCCCCTTTCAACAATGGATAAGGTCACTTATGCGTCTGATACCACAGCACAAGTTCCTGGAGCAGCATTAAGTGCTGCTCGTCTGTATCTAGCAGCAACAGGAAACTCAACAACAGGTTATTTTGGTGGTGGTGGTACTCCTGCTTATTCAACAATGGATAAGGTCACTTATTCATCAGATACAACAGCAGCAGTTCCAGGTGCCGCATTAAGTGTTGCTCGTTTTTATATAGGAGCAACAGGAAATCAAACACACGGATACTTTGGTGGTGCCGGCTCCCCTGCTGGTCTCTTTTCAACAATGGATAAGGTCACTTATTCTACTGATACCACAGCAGCAGTTCCTGGAGCAGCATTAAGTGTTGCTCGTTATGGTTTAGCAGCAACAGGAAACTCTGAAGCAGGATACTTTGGTGGTGGTACTTCTCCTGTTAATACTTATTCAACAATGGATAAGGTCACTTATTCATCAGACACGACAGCAGCAGTTCCAGGTGCCGCATTAAGTGTTGATCGTCGGTATCTAGCAGCAACAGGAAACTCTGAAGCAGGTTATTTTGGTGGCGGTGCTCCTGGTCCATTTTCAACAATGGATAAGGTCACTTATTCGACTGATACAACAGCAGAAGTTCCTGGTGCCGCATTAAGTGGTACTCGTTATGGTTTAGCAGCAACAGGAAACTCAACAGCAGGTTATTTTGGTGGTGGTAAAACTCCTGTTACTGTATCAACAATGGAGAAGGTCACTTATTCATCAGACACAACAGCAGCAGCACCAGGTGCCGCATTAAGTGGTATTCGTCGTTTTCTAGCAGCATCAAGCGCCAGAGCAAACGCACTTCCAGAATCCACAACGACCATAAATCCCGCACCAGCAGCACCAGCAGTCAGATTTAGTGATGGAGCAACACCTTCACCAAACACTGGATACTTTGGTGGTGGTGGCATTCCTGGTACAGTATCATCAATGGATAAGGTCACTTATTCGACGGATACCACAGCAGCAGTTCCAGGAGCAGCATTAAGTCTTGCTCGTGATCGAATGGGAGCAACAGGAAACTCTGAAGCAGGATATTTTGGTGGTGGTTTTGCACCTGGTAATACAGCAGCAATGGATAAGGTTACTTATTCAACCGATACCACTGCTGCTGTTCCAGGAGCAGCATTAAGTGCTGCTTGTAATTCTTCAGCAGCAACAGGAAACTCTGAGGCAGGATATTTTGGTGGTGGTTTTGTACCTGGTGCTAGATCAACAATGGATAAGGTCACTTATGCCTCTGATACCACAGCAGCAGTTCCTGGTGCCGCATTGAGTGTTGCTAGAGGTGGAATGGGAGCAACAGGAAACTCAACAGCAGGATACTTTGGTGGAGGTAGTTTTCCTGGTGATTCTTCAACAATGGATAAGGTCACTTATTCGACGGATACAACAGCAGCAGTTCCAGGTGCCGCATTAAGTGCTGCTCGTGGTCGCCTAGCAGCAACAGGAAACTCGACCACAGGATACTTTGGTGGTGGTGGTCCTTCTTTTAATCTCGTATCAACAATGGATAAGGTCACTTATTCGTCTGATACAACTGCTGCTGTTCCAGGAGCAGCATTAAGTGTTGCTCGTCGTTCTCTTGCCGCAACAGGAAACTCTGAAGCAGGATACTTTGGTGGCGGCAACACTCCTACATCAGGAACATCATCGTTAATGGATAAGGTCACTTATGCGTCTGATACTACAGCAGCACTTCCTTCTGGTGCCGCATTAAGTGCTGCTCGTCGTTATATGGGAGCATCAAGTGCCAGAGCAAACGCATTGCCCTTCACTGGACCACCAGCAGCAACACCGACTCCACAGACGGTTACTGTCTCTACACCAGCACCAAACACTGGATACTTTGGTGGTGGTTCTTTTCCTAATTTTTCAACAATGGATAAGGTCACTTATTCATCAGACACCACAGCAGCAGTACCAGGTGCCGCATTAAGTGCTGCTCGTCATTATATGGGAGCAACAGGATCTATATCAGCAGGATACTTTGGTGGTGGTTGGAGTGGTGCTTATTCAACAATGGATAAGGTCACCTATGCGTCTGATACGACTGCCGCTGTTCCTGGTGCCGCATTAAGTCTTACTCGTTTTGGTTTAGCAGCAACAGGAAACTCAACTGCTGGGTATTTTGGTGGTGGTTTTCCTGCTAAAACAAAAATGGATAAGTTGACTTATTCATCAGACACGACAGTAGCAGTTCCAGGAGCAAACTTAAGTGTTGCTCGTGGTTATCTAGCAGCAACAGGAAACTCAACTGACGGTTACTTTGGTGGTGGCCACCCTGGTCCATTTTCAACAATGGATAAGGTCACTTATTCGACCGATACCACCGCAGAAGTTCCTGGTGCCGCATTAAGTGTTGCTCGTTATCTTTTAGCAGCAACAGGAAACTCAACAGCAGGATACTTTGGTGGTGGATATTCTGGTAGTGGTCCTCCTTATTCAACAATGGATAAGGTCACTTATTCATCTGATACCACAGCAGCAGTTCCTGGTGCCGCATTAAGTGTTGCTCGTCGTGGTGTAGCAGCAACAGGAAACTCTGAAGCAGGATACTTTGGTGGTGGTATTCCTACATCATCGTTAATGGATAAGGTCACTTATTCGACTGATACCACTGCAGCAGTACCTGGTGCCGCATTAAGTGTTGCTCGTTATAATCTAGCAGCATCAAGTGCCAGAGCAAACGGATTACCAACAACCGGTCCAACACTTGCCCCAGTTATCATATAATTAGTGGTATAATAAAGAAAAAAACATTATGCGTCGTAATATTATTGTCCTTGATGACTTCTACTCAAATCCTGATGAAATTCGTCAGTTTGCTTTAAATTCATCATATCCAGAACCAGAAGATAGTTATACATATCCTGGAAAAAATTCAAAAGAAAACTATTATCCAGAATCATTACATCAAAGATTTGAATCCATTCTCAATCGCAAACTTACACCAGCACATACAAACGGATATTTTCGTTTATCATTAGAATCAGATTCTTATCGTCAAGATGTTCATGTCGATTCTTCCTGGGAATTTGGTGCTGTTTGTTATCTAAATCCACCAGAGCAAGTGATTGATGAAGGTGGAACTTCTTTTTGGATTCATAACAAAACAAAAATGGAAACCTGTCCTCAAACTGATGAGGAAGCAAAGCATTATGGATACTCATCAGGAAAGGAGGCGTGGTGGACTACGGTTTATGGTGAAGGTTTAGAACGGTCAAAATGGACTCGATACTTGCTTTCACCGATGAAGTATAATAGAATAGTCATCTTCAGAACGAACTTATGGCATTCGCATAATTATAATTTCGGAACCAACTTACAAAACGGTCGTCTAGTTCAATTATTTTTCTTTAATCCTACTGGGTGGTAATGTGAATAAAACTTATTATTTTATGGCTGGTCTTCCACGGTCAGGAAGCACCTTGCTTAAAAGTATTCTGAATCAAAATCCAGAACTTCATACAGAACCTGTGAGTCCTGTAATGGAATTGATGTACTGGAATGACCATTATTTTACTGATAGCGAACAGTATCTAGGATATCCAAAACCAAAATCAGCACATAAGATTATTTCAAGTATCATTGAGAATTATTACTTTGATGTCGAAAAACCAATCATTATCGACCACTGCCGTGCCTGGAGTAATAATATAGAAAGAATCAAAACTTATATCACACCAAATCCAAAGATTATCTGTCCTGTTCGAAACATCACAGAGGTTTTGACTTCTTTTATTACAATGATTCGTCGTAATTCGGATCAGGTTTCTTTTATCGACCAGCATTTGATAGAAAAAGGACTACCAATTAATGATGATAATCGTTGTGATTATTTGATGAGTAAGGAAGGAATTGTGGAGCAGGCATTATGGGCTCAGTCACAGGCATTCATTCGTGGAGACCAGAAGCATTTGTTGATGGTTGAGTATGATGATTTAATTCAGAATCCGAATGAGACACTGAAAAAAATATATGACTTTTTAGAGATAGATTCTTATTCTCATAACTTTGATAAAATTGAAAATACACATCGTGAGATTGACGACCAATGGTACTTGAAGGATATGCATCATGTTCGTTCTAAATTGGAGAAAAAATCACATAATCCAGAAAGTGTTTTAAGTGATAGTATTCTAAATAAATATAGTAACTTGGAATATTGGAAGTATTCCGATCATAAGTATTTTTAAGAAATGGCAAATACCAGAGGAATTTTTACATTAAGATATATCGTAGAGGAAAAAGTTCCCTTTGATGATTGGGTCGAATTAAATGATGTTTGGGTAAGTCCTTCACCCACAGCAACGGTAACACCAAACACCGGTTACTTTGGTGGCGGTGCTCCTGGGTATTCAACAATGGATAAGACCACTTATTCAACTGATACCACTGCAGAAGTTCCTGGTGCCGCATTAAGTGTTGCCCGTATTAGAAGTCTTGCCGCAACAGGGTCTTCTACAGCAGGATACTTTGGTGGTGGTTTAAATGTTGATAGTAGTTCTGCAGTAGCAACAATGGATAAGGTCACTTATTCATCAGACACAACAGCAGCACTTCCTTCTGGTGCCAACTTAAGTGTTGCTCGTAATAATTTAGCAGCAACAGGAAACTCAGAAGCAGGATACTTTGGTGGTGGTGGTAATGCATCAACAATGGATAAGGTCACTTATTCATCAGACACAACTGCTGCTGTTCCAGGAGCAGCATTAAGTGCTGCTCGTAAGTATCTAGCAGCAACAGGAAACTCAACTGCCGGATACTTTGGTGGTGGTTATCCTTATCCTGGATATTCAACAATGGATAAGGTAACTTATTCGTCAGATACAACAGCAGCAGTTCCTGGTGCAGCATTGAGTGGTGCTCGTTATCAAATTGCTGGTGCAACAGGAAACTCAACGGCAGGATACTTTGGTGGTGGTCGTATTGCTAGTGGTACAGTATCAACAATGGATAAGGTCACTTATTCGACTGATACGACAGCAGTAGTTCCAGGTGCCGCATTAAGTGTTGCTCGTTATAGTGCTGCTGCAACAGGAAACTCTGATGCAGGTTATTTTGGTGGTGGTTCTCCTGGTCCAGTAGCAACAATGGATAAGGTCACTTATTCAACCGATACTACTGCTGCTGTTCCAGGAGCCGCATTAAGTGTTGCTCGTTCTAGTTTAGCAGCATCAAGTGCCAGAGCAAACGGATTACCAGAGACTGTAATAAATCCCGCACCAGCAGCACCAGCAGTCAGATTTAGTGATGGAGCAACACCACCAAACACTGGATACTTTGGTGGTGGTTTTCCTACAGCATCAACAATGGATAAGGTCACTTATGCGTCTGATACCACTGCTTCTGTTCCGGGAGCAAACTTAACTGTTGGTCGTGATTCTTTAGGAGCAACAGGAAACTCTGAAGCAGGATACTTTGGTGGTGGTTTTCCTGTAGTAGCAACAATGGATAAGGTCGCTTATTCGACTGATACAACTGCCGCTGTTCCAGGAGCAAACTTAAGTTCTTCTCGTGGTGGTGTAGCAGCAACAGGAAACTCAACAGCAGGATACTTTGGCGGTGGTTTTTCTAATCCAAATTCATTTACAACAATGGATAAGGTAACTTATTCAACTGATACAACCGCACAAGTGCCTGGAGCATCATTGACTGCTGCTCGTCGTCTTTTAGCAGCAACAGGAAACTCAACAGCAGGATACTTTGGCGGTGGTTTTTCTCCTGGTCCAAATACATTTTCAACAATGGATAAGGTCACTTATGCGTCTGATACGACTGCTGCTGTTCCAGGTGCTGCATTAAGTTCTCCTCGTTATGGTCTAGCAGCAACAGGAAACTCCACTACTGGATACTTTGGTGGTGGGGCTACTTTACCTGTACATACAAGTCAATTAACAATGGATAAGGTCACTTATTCAACAGACACAACAGCAGCAGTTCCAGGAGCAAACTTAACTGTTGCTAGATGGGGTTTAGCAGCAACAGGAAACTCTGAAGCAGGATACTTTGGTGGTGGTTTTCCTAGTCCCCATTCAACAATGGATAAGGTCACTTATTCATCAGACACGACTGCTGCTGTTCCAGGAGCAGCATTAAGTGTTGCTCGTTATTCTTTAGCAGCATCAAGCGCCAGAGCAAACGTACTTCCCCAACCACCAGCAGCAACACCGACTCCACAGACGGCTATTGGATCGGCACCAACACCAACACCAAACACTGGTTACTTTGGTGGTGGTGGAAATTTTCCAGCGGCAATATCAACGGTAGAAAAAGTTACTTACGAGTCTGATACCACAGTAGCAGTTCCTGGTGCTAATCTAACTTCAAATCGTTCTGGACCAGGAGCAACATCATCTTCATCGGCAGGATATTTTGGTGGTGGTTATACTCCTGCTGGCTATCAGTCAACAATGGATAAGGTCACTTATTCATCAGATACCACCGCTGCTGTTCCTGGTGCTAACTTAGTTACTGCTAGAACGCAGATGGGCACAGTAGGAAACTCTGAAGCAGGATACTTTGCCGGTGGTCAGTCATCTTCTAGTGTAATTGATAAGGTAGTTTATTCTACAGAAACAACAGCAGCAGTTCCAGGAGCAAACTTAAGTCTTGCTCGTTATGGTTTAGCAGCAACAGGAAACTCAACGGCAGGATACTTTGGTGGTGGTACTCCTGGTGCTGCATCATTAATAATGGATAAGTTAACTTATTCAACAGACACAACAGCGGCAGTTCCAGGAGCAAACTTAACTGTTGGTCGTTATCAATTATCGGCAACAGGAAACTCGGAAGCAGGATACTTTGGTGGTGGTTATTTTCCTGCTAAATCAACAATGGATAAGGTCACTTATTCTACTGATACAACAGCAGAAGTTCCTGGTGCTGCATTAAGTGCTGGTCGTGGGTATTATGGTGCCACAGGAAACTCAACAACAGGATACTTTGGTGGTGGCGAACCTGGTCCATTATCAACAATGGATAAGGTCACTTATTCGACCGATACCACTGCCGAAGTTCCTGGTGCCGCATTAAGTGTTGCTCGTCGTAGTCCTGGTGCTACTAGCGCCAGAGCAAACGCATTACCAGAAACCGCAGTTGTTACAGGACCTGCCCCAGTTATCGTATAATTAGTGGTATAATAAAGAAAAAACTGATATGACTTTAATGATTGGTCTCCCCTGTGCGGGAGGCATTGTGAGTGAAAAAACAACTCTTGGTCTTTTTAATCTTGGAAAAGCACTCGTCAGAAACAATATCGACCACGGACTTTTGACTCTGACGAATTCTTCTTTGATTACACAGGCAAGGTCCAAAGTTGCTAATTTTTTCATTAACAATACACAACACGACTATCTGTTCTTTTTAGATAGTGATATTGGATTTAATCCAGAAGATGTGCTAAAATTACTAGCACATCAAGTACCGATTGTTTCTGGTGCTTATCCAATGAAGATTATTCCAGAAAGATATTGTGTTGATGTAATTCAACCAGAACAAAGACATGGAAATCTTTTAAAAATCAATGGAAATGGAATGGGATTTGTTTTGATTCATCGTCAAGTTTTTCTAGACATCGCAAAACAATATCCAGGTCTTAAATACATTCCATCGGATTATCATTCTGATACTCCTCATACTCCTGCTGAAATGAATCATTCTTATCATTACTTTGCCGAGCATCAGACACCTAATAGTTTTATGTCGGAAGATAAAAGTTTCTTTCACAGAGCACAAACTGTCGGTTATGATATTTGGTTAGACACATCAATTCGTTTAAATCACACTGGTTATCACATTTATCAAGGATAATATTATGAAATCTGGAGCAACTGAAACTTCTTATTTTTATCTTCAAGAGCATTATTCATTTCCCGAGAATGTTTTTGTATCTCATCTACCACAAGAAATCTTAAAATCTGATCATGAATATAAGATATTGTGGGCTCATCATGCTTATGATCAACCAGTATTTTTGAACTTCGATCATACAACCGTAGATCATATTGTTACTCCGTCTCAATGGAATAAGGATCAATTAATAAAGTATCTAAATGTTCCAGAGTATAAAATCACAGTGATTCCAAATGGTGTTGCTGATATTTTTACACACTCCAATCAAAAATCAAAGACAATGATTTTCACTTCAATTCCTTATAAGGGGATTGAAGTATTGTCAAAGGTCATTCCACTGATTCAACAAGTTCATCCAGACACGAAGTTTAAGATTTTTTCTTCAATGTCTCTTTATGGACCTTTGAATGACCCGTTTATTGAACTTTACGAACATCTTAAAACCCTACCAAATGTTGAATATTCACCAGTCATTGACCGTGAAGAATTAGTTCAACACTATCAGGAGTCAGCATTTTTTATTCATCCAAACACTTGGGAAGAAACATTCTGTGTCTCAATGACGGAGGCAATGCGATGTGGTGCTTATCCAATCATCACAAACATCGGAGCACTTGCCGAAGTTGCTGGTGAAAAGAACGCAACTGTGGTTCCAATCGAAGGTGAGAATACATCAAAAGGTTGGAAAGTAACTGATAATTTTATTCATCAGTTCGCAAATTCCTGCTGTTTAGCATTGGATTATTATGAGAAAGAACCAAAGTTTTATCAAGAGGTTTCTAAAATCATTTCTGATTATGTAACTGAAAAGTATGATTGGAAAAAAATCGCAAAGCAATGGGAAGATTTAGTTTCTAATATTCAAGGAAATCAAATCTCACCACCAGTATACTATTGCATGGTGAGTACTCATAATTCAGAACAATATACTGATCTTGCGATTGATACTTTCTTTAAGAATACTCATTTCAAAAATCAAGATAAGTTCTTTCTAATTGATAATGATAGCAAGTATCAACTCAAACAAAACTCAGATAAAATTACATTGATTTCAAATAATACTCCTAAAACATTTGCGGAGAATATGAATCTTGTAATGAAACTTGCTTTTCTTGATAAGGCAGATTTCATTGGATTGAGTAATGATGTTGTATTTACAGAAAATTGGAATCAAAGTTTTGGAAAGTCAAAATCAATTTCTGTGCCTTTGTGTAATCAAAAACTAACCGGTGAATATGGAAGTCTAAAGATTAAATCTGCGATGAATCTTGAAGACTTTGATGGTAAAGAGAATGAACTCAATGAATTCGTAAAAGGAATTGATTCTCAAAAACTTAAAATTGATTCTAACATTATTGGATTTTATTGTTTCCACATTCCACACGAAATCATTTCCAAAGTTGGATTCCTTGATGAAAACTTTGTGAATGGTGGAGAAGATATTGATTATCGTATTCGAGCATCTCAACTTGGATATGATATTCAAATTGATACTTCATCATACCTTCTTCATTTTTATGGGAAATCAATTTGGAGAAGTGGAGAATCAAAAGAAAAAACCTTAAAGAGGGAAAAAAATTATCGTCAATATTTTGAAAAGAAATGGGGAAAAGAAATGTCTGATAAGTGTCTTGCTGCGAGTTCTGTCTGATGATTAGTGTGTATGGCGCATCTGGATTCATAGGTAGCAGATTCTGCAATCTATATCCAGATGAAGTGGTGAAGCAAGATAGAGATGAGAGAAAACCAAGAACAAATGACATTCTTTATCTCATCTCTACTGTAGACAATTACAATATCCACTTAAACATTACATTAGATGTGGAGACAAACTTAAAGGTTCTGTGTGAGGTCTTGGATCATTGCAGAGAGCATGATATCACCTTTAACTTCATCAGTTCTTGGTTTGTATATGGTGAGCAACAGTTGCCTGCATCAGAGGAGGCGCATTGTAACCCAACAGGATTCTATTCCATTACAAAGAAGGCAGCAGAAGACCTGCTAATCTCTTTCTGTAGAACCTATGATGTCAACTATAGAATCATGAGATTGTGCAGTGTGATGGGTAATGGCGATACCAAGACCTCTTCAAAGAAGAATGCTCTGACAAATATGATAAACACTTTGAAGAAGGATGAGGAAGTCTATATCTATGATAATGGGACACCATTAAGGGATGTGATGCATATCAATGATGTGTGTGCTGCTATAAAACTTGTGATGGAAAAGGGCAACCTTAATGATGTCTACAATATTGGGAGTGGACAACCCACTGCCATTGGTGATATAGTTGGTAAAGCGAAACTTTACTTGGACTCAAAATCCAAAATCCAATCAAGAGAAGCACCTGAATTTCATAAGATTGTTCAGGCAAAGGACTTTTGGTTAGATGTCACTAAATTAAAATCTCTTGGATTCCAGCAAACCATTTCTACTGATGACATTGTGAAAGAACTATGCGCCAACTAATTGAAAACTTCATTCAATCTGCAAAAGATTCTGATGATGATATTTTTCCTTTCATTGCTAACAAGAAAGATTTTGTAGCAGGAAAAGATAATGTCTATTACTCTGGTCCTTATTGGGATGACCAAGAGGCACAAGAACTCATCTATGCTGTCCTGAAAGGTAAGTGGTTGGCATCTGGTGAGAAAGTTAATAAGTTTGAGAGAGAGTTCTCAAGTAAGTTTGACTTCAATCATTCTGTGATGGTGAACTCTGGTTCATCCGCAAACCTTGTGATGCTTGCTGCACTCAAGAAATACTTTGGGTGGGCAGATGGTGATGAGATTATTGTTTGTGCTTGTGGATTTGCTACTACCATTGCACCTATTGTTCAGTGTGGATTGAAACCAGTTTTTGTTGACATCACTTGGGATGACCTGAATTGGAACCTCACAGAAGTAGAGAGTAAGATTACTGATAGAACTAGAGCAGTATTCTCTTCTCCTGTTCTTGGTAATGCGTATAATATTGATCGCCTGATTGATATTTGTGACCACTATAATCTTGAGATTATTGCAGACAACTGTGATAGTTTGGGTAGTAAGTGGAATGGTAACTATCTGACCAAGTTTGCTGTTGCATCTTCTTGTTCTTTCTATCCTGCACACCATATCTGTACTATTGAAGGTGGTATGGTTTCATCTAATAATAAGGCAATCATTGACCTTGCAAGAAGTTTTGCTTGGTGGGGTCGTGGTTGCTATTGTGTGGGGCAACAGAACTTACTATCTAATGGTGCTTGTGGTAAGAGATTTGATACCTGGTTGACTGGGTATGATGATGTTGTGGACCATAAGTATGTCTTCTCGCAGATGGGATACAATCTAAAACCACTTGATATGCAAGGCGCTGTTGGTTCTGTTCAACTCCTGAAGTTTGATGAGATTCATAAACTACGCAGACAAAACAAAAAAAGGATTCAAAAGATTGTGGAAACAATTCCTGGTGTTCGTGTTGTGAATGAGAAGCAGGAAGCAGAGACTAGTTGGTTTGGTGTTCCTATCATTTGTGAAACCAAAGAACTAAAGCACTCATTAGTGGCTCACCTTGAGAAGAATAAAGTACAAACAAGAAACTACTTTGCTGGAAATATTCTTTTGCATCCTGGATATAAGCATCTTGATGATGCATCAAAGTACCCAGAAGCAAACCAAGTCCTTAATAAAGTATTTTTCTTGGGTTGCTCACCAACCATCAACAGTACTATGATTGAATATATTGAACAAGTTGTAGAATCATATATACTATGGTAAAATAACCTATGAGTTTGAAAAAAAGCATGTCTGAAGAAATTACTGCGTTGACTTATACACCAATTAACGCACAAGAAGCAGTTTATAATGATGATTATCTAACGCAAGCATCACAGAATGTATTTGCTTGGGAAGATAGTGATAAGGAAATGGCACAGGGAAGAACAAACTTCCAAATCGAAAAGTTTATCGGTCTTAATACACATAACATTTCCGTATCTTTCGAACATATTCTCAAAGAACGCCGCATTATGGCATCGGGATATATGTTTAAACTCATCGAAATGAAAGAAAAAGTTCGTGAGTTTGAATACAAGTGGAAAGAAGTAGAAGATAAGACTCAACCTCTTATGTGGGAGACTGGTGCTCCTAATGGTGGTAAGAAACTTTGTTGGTATGACCTTGAAGAACTCGAACTGATGCATTACCTTAAAGGTAGTGAAATGGAGATTCGTGATCGTCTTCATCAGATGCAGCATCTTGATAAGATGTTAGAAAAACTGGTCGAACAGAATGGCGGCACTCCTCCTACCAGAGAACAGTTCCTAGAAGAGAATCAAGAGTATTGGGATACAAGACTTGCCGAGCAAGCACTTGATGATCTGATGGCATCACAGACTGGTATTTCTGGTGCTAATCTTCAGGCAATGCGTCGTGCTTCTGCTCCTGCGATGGTTGATCCAAGGAACAACCTCAAGGAAGGTTATATGTCCATGAATAAACTTCTTGAACCACAAGGAAGAATGGAGTTTATCAATGACCTTCAAAGTAAGGTGATGAAAGGTTATGAGAAGATCACTGGTGCTGATTTAGGTTATGGTGCCGCAATCAAACCAGCAGAAGAACAGAAGAAGATTCAAGGAACTTATACTGAAGAATGACCGAACAGATTATTATTGTTGATGACCTTTATGATATCGCACATCAGTATCATAAAGGTTTCTTTGAAAATCAATGTGTAATTACTGATGAAACGGTTGGGAAGATTTCGCAGATTATTGGAAATCCGATTGAAATTATATCGGCAACGAATGAAACTGGAAGTCTTCCAGGTGTTGTAGCACACTTGAGTTGTGATTGGATTGCTGTGATTTATTTGAATCTACCTTTAGAAGCATTTGGAGAGTTTGGTTTGAAGTTTTATTCTCATTTAGCAACTGGTCTTGAAACATTTCCGACACAAGATGAAATGAAAAAGTATCAGATTAATGAAAATGAACTTGAAAAAGTCTTTGATTCTGATTTGAGTTTGTGGAAAGAATACGCAAACATTCCAGTCAAGTATAATCGAATGGTTTTGTTTCGTGGGAATCGGTGGCACTCTTATCAAAATAAACTAAATAACTCTATGCTTTATCAAAAGATAATAATAAGAAATGTCTGATACTAGAGGAGTTTTTAGATTACTGGATGTTGTTGAGAATAAGTTAGGAGATACTTGGGTTCCATTAGATGAAGTCTTTACTGCTCCATCTCCTGCTGGAACTCCTGTAAGATTTACTGATGGAGCAACACCTTCACCAAACACTGGATACTTTGGTGGTGGTGACACAACGGCATTAATGGATAAGGTCACTTATTCAACAGACACAACTGCTGCTGTTCCTGGAGCAAACTTAAGTGTTGCTCGTAAAGAATTAGCAGCAACAGGAAATTCTGAGGCAGGATACTTTGGTGGTGGTCCTGGACCCCATTCAACAATGGATAAGGTCACTTATGCGTCTGATACTACAGCAGCAGTTCCTGGAGCAGCATTAAGTGATGCTCGTATCGCTCCAGGAGCAACAGGAAACTCTGAAGCAGGATACTTTGGTGGTGGGGCTACTAATCCACCATTTGTACGTCAATTAACAATGGATAAGATTACTTATTCATCAGACACCACAGCAGCAGTACCAGGAGCAGCATTAAGTGTTGTTAGATATATTTTGGCAGCAACAGGAAACTCAACCGCAGGATACTTTGGCGGTGGATATAGTGTTAGTAGTGCTGTATCAACAATGGATAAGGTTACTTATTCAACCGATACCACTGCTGCTGTTCCAGGTGCCGCATTAAGTGGTGCTCGTTATTTTCTAGCGGCAACAGGAAACTCTGAAGCAGGATACTTTGGTGGTGGTGGTCCTGGTACACTTGCAACAGTGGATAAGGTCACTTATTCAACAGACACAACAGCAGCAGTTCCAGGTGCCAACTTAACTGTTGCTCGTCGTCTTTTAGCAGCAACAGGAAACTCAACAGCAGGATACTTTGGTGGTGGTACTCCTGGTCCATTATCAACAATGGATAAGGTCACTTATGCGTCTGATACTACAGCAGCACTTCCTTCTGGTGCCGCATTAAGTGTTGCTCGTTATAATCTAGCAGCATCAAGCGCCAGAGCAAACGCATTGCCCGCAGGAACAGAGCCACCAGCAGCAACACCGACTCCACAGACGGTTACTGTTACGACACCAACACCAAACACTGGTTACTTTGGTGGTGGTGGTTATCCTGGTGATACAATAATGGATAAGTTGACTTATTCATCAGAAACAACAGCAGCAGTTCCAGGTGCCAACTTAACTGTTGCTCGTCGTCTTTTAGCAGCAACAGGAAACTCAACTGCTGGTTACTTTGGTGGTGGTCGTGTTCCAAGTAGTAATTACTCAACAATGGATAAGGTCACTTATTCATCTGATACAACAGCAGCAGTACCAGGTGCCGCATTAAGTGCTGCTCGTGCTTATCTAGCAGCAACAGGCAACTCAACAGCAGGATACTTTAATGGTGGTTTTCCTGGTGGTGCAACAATGGATAAGGTCATTTATGCGTCTGATACCAAAGCTGCTCTTCCTGGTGTTGGTCGTTACGGTCTAGCAGCAACAGGAAACTCTGAAGCAGGATACTTTGGTGGTGGTGGTCCTGGTCCCGTTGCAGCAATGGATAAGGTCACTTATTCGACTGATACCACCGCAGCAGTACCAGGAGCAGCATTAAGTGCTGCTCGTCGTTATCTAGCAGCAACAGGAAACTCAACAGCAGGATACTTTGGTGGTGGTAGAATTCCTAATTATTCAACAATGGATAAGGTCACTTATTCGACTGATACAACAGCAGCAGTACCAGGAGCAAACTTAACTGTTGCTCGTTATTCTTTAGCAGCAACAGGAAACTCTGAAGCAGGATACTTTAGTGGAATAATGGATAAGGTCACTTATTCGACTGATACCACTGCTGCTGTTCCTGGAGCAGCATTAAGTGTTGGTCGTGATAGTTTAGCAGCATCAAGCGCCAGAGCAAACGGATTACCAACATCTATTACAGGACCTGCCCCAGTTATCGTATAATAATTCAAAAATTATGATTGAAAATCCTCTTTCTTATGTTCTGATTCGTCCAAATGTAATCAATGAATATGGTATTCAAGAACTCGTTCAACACATAGAATCTTCATCAAAAACTGATCTTTCTGTTTTTGATCCTCATAAATCAAATGAAACTGGTGGAAAAGAATGGATAGTCAATAAAGAAGTTCGTGATACACAAATCGTTGATGCTGGTCCATTGTTTCCAAAACTTGTTGATTTATTCAAAGACACTGTAAGAGAAATTATCAATCCTTTTTATGGTGTTGAAATCTATCAAAGTGAAGTTCCACAAATTCTTTCCTATAGTATTGGAGGACACTACCAACCTCATGTTGATGGTGAGTCCTTATGGAGAGCACCAAACGGAGAAATGCTTTGGAAAAAATCTACCGATAGAGACCTTTCAATGGTTCTTTATCTCAATGATGATTATGAAGGTGGTGATTTTATTTTTCCAGACCTTAAGATTCGTGTAAGACCTGAACCAGGAATGTTAGTATGTTTTCCATCTAATCATAATTACAGACACGGTGTGGAACCAGTTACCAGAGGAAAAAGATATTCCATAGTTTGTTGGGCTCAGGTCAAAGGTTTTGTTACGATGGAACAACAGAACAGAGAACTGTCTCAAAAATATGGAATTACTATAAATAATTAAAAGTTTTTAATACTAAAATGCAATACATTAAGCACTATTATGTTGATGATGATCGCAATACCTACTGCTGCGAAACTTCATCAGCACCAAAATACAAAAGACATCCTTGGAAAGAGTACTCCGGTCTTGCCGTGAAGGTTTGGTTGTCTGATTCTGAAGGTGTAGATGCAATGCTTGCAGAACTCCCAGATTCAACCTCAGTCTCCACCGTCACCGAATCCTGTGGCAAAAAGAGCATTCAGGTTCTTACTCAAGAGCAGTACAACACCGTTTGGACACCATACTCCGCAGCACAAACTCTGTATGGAGAAGCACAAGAGGCAGAACTGGATGGAGATTCTGACACCGCAGCAACAAAGAGAACTGCTGGAGATGCCAAACAGGCAGAGGCACTGACAGCATTCCGTGCTCTCTAATTTAATACAAAAAATCAAATTGATGTTATAATAAGGAGGGAAAAATCCCTCCTTTATTTTTATATAAATTATTATAAATTTTACTAAATCTATGAATTTTGCTGTATATTCAAAAGACGACTGCCCATATTGCTATAAAGTCAAGCAGATATTAGAGTTGACAGGTAGCAACTATGTGGTCTATAATCTTGATGAGCATTTTACCAAAGAAGAGTTTTATGCTGAGTTTGGGAAGGGATCTACGTTCCCACAAGTAGTATGTGACAGTAAAAAATTGGGAGGTTCTGTTGACACAATCAAATTCCTCAAAGAGCAACAAGTCATCAAGTCCTAACATAAATAAATCAGAAGACCACAGAAACCGTGGCGTTGATTTTATTCTTAATGGAGGTAAAAGAAAGCAGACTCAACCATTTCACATCATCTTTGAGAAGATGGTTTGCTTTCTAAATCGGGAAGTCACCATCTATTTCGAGTTTTCCTTCAAGTCAAGGAAAAGAAAGACAATTTCCCGGAGAAAGAAAAATGTTAGCAGTTAGTCTAGTTTTTGGTTCATTTCTGACTATTTTATTTCTTGTAGTGGGACTTGTGATTGGATGGACTGCTAGAGAATATATGATGAATTATCGGGAAATTCCAAAGTTACATCCAGAATTCTATGATCAAAATGGTAATGTAATTCCCGATGAAGTTTTAGCAGTATCTTTTAACCCAGATTATTTTGATGATGAAGATTATGATGAAGAAGTTGATGAATAAATAATGATACCTGTGTGATTCGCAACTATCAGGTAGAGGAGGTGCTTCGGCACCTTTTCTTGTATAAATAATATTGCGAATCACAACAGAGTAGATGTATTACACTTACGCTTATTTGCGTGAAGATAGGACTCCCTATTATATTGGTAAAGGCACTGGCAATAGAGCCTATGTTTCACACAAAAGAAAAAATGGTGCTGATTTTAGACCTAAATTAGCAAGTCAAATTCTTATATTAAAGAATTTTGAATCTGAAGAAGAAGCATATAGACATGAAAAATATTTAATATTTTTATATGGATTGAAAATCAATAATGGATTATTAATTAATATGACCAATGGTGGAGATGGTGGTGGTCGTATAAAATATTCTGATGATGAACGGGAAGAAGCATATTATAAAAAATATAAAGAAAGATTAGAAAGATATAGGGAACGAAGATTAGAATTGGAGAGAATACGAAAGAGAGAAAATAGGGAATATTATAATCAAAAGGCGATGGAATATAGGCAAAAGAATAAAGAAAAATATTCGGAGTATGCCAGGGAATATAGAGAAAAGAATAGAGAAAGAATTAATGAACTTCAAAGAAAAAGAAGAAATGCTGACAAGGAAAAAACAAAAAAAGAATTGAAAGAATATAGAGATAAAAATAGAGAAGAAATTAGAAGAAAAGAAAGAGAATACTATGCTAAAAATAAAGAAAGAATTAAAGCAAGAAAGAAAGAGTTAAAATTGAGAAAACAACTTGACTCTAAAAACTAAATAGGGTATAATCATTTTAGATTGTGAATGATATGACTACGAAGACACCAGCGACGAAGACGACGAGTAAGACGAAAGAAACTTCTTCTCTTAATCTTCCAAACAATCCACTCATTTTTGAGATCTTTGATCTTGCATCAAAACAGAGATCAAAAGCAAAGAAAGTAGAAGTTCTCCAAAAGTATAATCATGATGCATTGAGAATGCTTTTGATTTGGAACTTTGACGAATCGGTTCAGTCCGCACTCCCCGATGGTCCAGTTCCTTATTCTGGATATGCGGAACAGACAACTTCTAGTGGAACTCTTTCTACTAAGATTACGGAAGAAGTTCGTAGAATGTATGAGGCAGGTTCTTTCTCTTTGGGAGCATCTGATACGGACGGTAAAACCACACTGCGTAGAGAGAGTAAAAACTTCTACCATTTTATCAGAGGTGGAAATAACGGTCTGACTACGATTCGTAGAGAGACAATGTTTATTAATCTTTTGGAAGGTCTACATCCACTTGAGGCAGAAATTCTTTGTCTTGTAAAAGATAAAAAACTTGAGGATAAGTATAAACTTACTAAAGAGTTAGTTTCTGAAGCATTTCCTCAAATCGTATGGGGGAATCGTGGGTAAGGGAATCAATATCATTAATGTAGATTGCGATCCTTCTGCCGCCAATGATAAGAGTCTTCCACGAGACTCTTATCTGATTACCTATGGAGACAATGGAGAACAAAAATATGATGTTGTTCAGGGTCTTCAGTCAGATATTTTTGATCAGT
>Ga0208150_1000282_pt1 | contig 20102 bp, 20 predicted proteins | sample DEB08_DNA_8_FD_184534 | JGI IMG/M metagenome (GOLD analysis project Ga0208150, IMG submission 184534) | Aqueous microbial communities from the Delaware River and Bay under freshwater to marine salinity gradient to study organic matter... | ecosystem: Environmental > Aquatic > Marine > Coastal ...
ATGAATCCGAACACGAATTGACATCAGAACAAAGCCTCCCTGATTGCGCGTCCTATCTCTGCGGAAATATTGCCACTCTGCGCAAGCCTCATCAGTTCCACGATCCCCGTCTCGATCGCAGAGAGCGAGCGTACTACGGGGCCATCTCCCTTCGTCAAACTGAGCGTAAGTTCTTCAAGTCTCGCATTGAGCTGAATAAAGGTCTGAAGTGACCGAGGATCCGCTTCGACTTGTCGGAGAATACGCCCTTCAGCGGTCTGCACCGCTCTCGAAACCTGCATCCCCCTCCTCATGGTCCCCCGATCTAGGCCCGTGATCGGGTCCCCTAGCTCTGAAGATCTCGAGACTCTCAGGATTCCCGCTTGCTGAGTACTCAGGCCCAGCGCCGAGAGTATGAGTTCGAGAAGATCTCCCTCAATACCCATTTCTCGCAGTGCATTGATCGCCCTTTCGGGGTTCGTGCGGAAATCTTCGAGTCTCCGCAGAACGTCGAGGGGTCCTCCTCCACCACGCGCCGCCGCGGCTGTCAGTGCGCCTTGTGCGAGGCCCCCAAACTGACCTCTAAACCCTGAAGCTACACCTCCCAAAGCTCCGCCGAATTGCGTGAATGTTCGCGCAGCTCCGACGCCCTGAAGTTGTCGCGCTCCTGCCTCTAGCGCTGCGCTATCTATGCCACGAATGAACTTCGCAGCGCTCTCCTCATCGATGCTCAAACCCTCCGCCGCGATGCGCTGAGTGTTTTGGGCGATGATTCCGAGGAGTTGAGCCGCACCTGCACCTGTGAGATTCATCTCTCGAGCTGTGCCTGCCAACCTGTTCGCAAGACTCATCGACCCCACCGTCCCCGTTCGAGCTCCTCCACCGAGCGCCCCTCCCCTCACAAAGCCACCGATCGCACTGGGATCGATGCCTCTGAGTATCGACTCAGCTAGAAAGTCAGAGGTCGCTCCGATCCTGCCCCTCTCGAACAGAGGAGATTGAGAACCGAGCGCCCGCGACAATGTGCGGAGCGCCCCTACACCCTCAAGACCTGAGATCCCTAAGCGCTCGAAACGACTCCGCGCACCTCGGACTCCTTGCGCACCACTCAAAGCGAGCTCGGTTTGAGGGCGCTCGAGTGCCGCGATCTGCCCCGTTCTCGCGGCGCGTTGAGAGATCGCTCCCCCTAATATGCCCCCCAAAAAAGGGATCCCCGAAGCGAGGCGAGAAGAACCGAACGCTCCTGCGACTGAGCCTCCTAGAGCTCCGAGAGACTGCGCAACACCTGAGCTCCCTCCACCTCCGAAGAGTCCTTGAGCACTTGTCGCGAGCATACCTGGACTCGCCACTGCGAGGTTTCGGCCTACCCCTAACCCATAAGCTCCCGCGCGTTGTGCGAGGGTTGGTGGCGGGACATAGTTCTGCACGATCTCGAGAGCCCTAGCTCTTGATGCTGCTTGGATTTTGCGCCCCATCGCGGCTAAGTCGTCGAGGTCCTTGTTCGCCATACCCGCAGGACCGAGATCGTCGAGAGCTGTGTGCGATACTGGGGGTGGAGGTGGCTCCGCTGGCTCCTCTGGCTCCTCTGGAGGGCGCTTTTTCTTCTTCGGTTTTCTCTTTTTCGGAGGAGGTGTCGGCCCTTCCTCTGAGGGAGTCTCCTCGGGTGGCTGTTCCTCTTCGGGCGTTTGCTTTTTCTTCCTCGGTTTTCGTTTTTTCGCAGGAGGTGCAGGAGGTGCAGGAGGTGCAGGAGGTTGCGCCATTGTCTGCGTAGTTTGTCGCGCCGCTCTGGAGGTCTGCTCCATCGCACGCGCTCCCGCTTCGCCGACTCGCTGGAAACTCTCTTCAAGCTTTCGCGCCGCCTCTTGCACCTGAGCGTCGTCGATGCTGACGACGATCTCTGAGCTATGCCTTTGTTGACTCATCTTTGTGACTCCCAGTACTCCCGCTCCCACGGATCATCTATGTTCGGCGCGTGGTCTCGCAGTTGGATTGTAGGTTGATTGATCAGTCTCTCATATTCGTCATCCTCGAGGGACAACAAATAATACTCAAGGCGGTCCACCTCGCTCGCGGATCTAGGTGGTCTCGGTAAGGTGTGGCGCAGAAACGCGAACTCGGGACGCTCCCTCTGCATCCTCACTCGCTTCTCGACCTCCGCGAAACCATACGAGCGCGTGACGCTCCACCTCCCCTCGGACCGCGAAAAGAAGCTCATCGTCTTCCTGAACCCACTGATTAAGCCAGTCGGGGAGGTCGATGAGGTGGACACTCAAGGTCGCGAGCGCAAAGAAACGGGCCTGCGCGTACTCGCTCAACTGAGCCCAAGACACACCCGCAAGGATCGCAGCTCTGCGATCGATGAGTGTACGACCCTCCCCATCAGGGATTCGGCAGATCACCGTCGCATCATACCGAGTACCATCGGGCGCAGAGTACGCGATGGAGATGGGGGTCTCCCGAGGGATCAACTCTTCTCTCTTAGCAGGCTCGCTTGCCTCAATGTTTCGCAAATCAAATGTCATGCGCCACGCTCATCGAAGAGGCGTCGAGCTTGGAAACTCGCGTTGACTGTGACGATCGAGCCGCTTTGAACTTGCCAACTCCGAGATTCACAACGCGCTCCCTCAACCCTCCAGACTGGAGTGTCTGCGACCTGATCGTAGATTTCCAAGGTCAGTTCGGGGAAATTGATCACGTCTGCGGTGTTCCCTCGGGGCATGATGCCGAGCTCCTGAATCGAAGTATTCGTAATTCTTACGAAATCGGCACTCAATGAAACAACGCGGGACACGGGGACGAGCTCTTGAGAATCGATGTTCCCGAGCACATCCACTCGTTGATGTGTGATCGACTCACTAGCGGATACGCCTGTCGCGAATCCGATCTCGGTTCCATCGACAATGAGTTTTGCGCGAGCTCCTGAAAAAACTGGTTCAGCCATTTTGTATACTCCTTATCGGGCGACCGATACATCGAGGCGAATGAAGTTGAGAGGCTCAACGGCGGAGACCGTATAACCTACGATGAGAGTGTCACCCCCATCTTGTACTACAACATCCCTGAAACTCTTAATGATACCGTCCTGAACTTGACGATTGAGACGGCTTTGAGCAAGGCTCTTCACGCGGTTCGCGGTGAGGCTACGATTTGCGGCTCCGACGAATCGATCCAACTCTGAGCGCAGATCTCTGATCGAGGCGTTCACGGACTCGTTTGCTGAGACCTCGGAGAAGATGGGGTTGTCGTCGCTCATGTATGTTGTGACCGAGCGCTCTACACGATAGCCCTGGGCCTCAAAGCTCAGAGATACAACACCCGAGAGAATCGCTTCTTTGGCTTGAGTGTTCCCGTTCCAGCTACCACTCACATCATTCACACGAGGGCGTTTGCGCGTAAGCGGAGTTCCTATCGGTGAACCCGCCTGCATCGCAGCCAACATGAGAGCGAGATACAACGGGCTCAGAGTCTCACGTGTCCCGTTCGGCTTTTCAACATTGATACTCTGTCCCACGAAAGCAATGTTGCGGTCGTTGAGGATCTGAGTGTAGGTCGATTTGATTGAGCTGAGAGATGTATTCGCGGGACTCGCGAGCCATGCGTTACGCTCTTTTCCAGCACGCGCAGAGAGAGGGAGATGCTTCTTGATCTCGCTCATCTGATCGATGTTTGTCGTCCAGCCCACAAGGATTTGAAAGTCACTCGCCTCAATCGTCGCGAGCGCAGAAGTCCAATCACTGAGGCTCGTAAGTGTCGAGGCCCCTCCCTCTAAACGTGCGGTGATACTCGCGTCTCCGTCGCTCTGCGCGAGTCGCTGAGTTCCTCCGCTCGCTCGGCTCACAGTCACAAGCGCCGACGAGCTCAAGGCTTCGATCACTGCATAGAGATCGGCGCGGAAAGTCGCCTTGTTACCGATCCCGACAATCGAAGAGGACGGAATCGCGTCAATCTCGTCTGCGGGATATGAGCGTGCAGCGTCATAAGATGCGACGAAACCTGAGAGCGCGTTGATTGAATCCACCATCTCAGGGAGGGATGCATACTCACTCGGAGTCAGAGTGAGAGAACCTTCGATGTCAAAAGTACCTGTGTAAGCTGCATCGTCACTTGTAACCGCGATCGAGGTGATCGAAGAAAACTCAGACGATGTCGTTTGCTGAGCGTTGTCACCCGCAACAAAAGACAGCGTTTCGGAGACTACCGCGCCCGCAGACGAGAGGCCCGAAATCGCGACGAATAACGTGTTCGTGTGATCCGATTCAGAAGGCGTCACGTCGAGCGTACTGTTCAAGGACATATCGGAGACATCGACGCTCAAAGACCCGTTGCTCATCGCTCCCGAAGTCTGTGTCCAAGAGAGCGCGACCGAAGAGCGAGAGGCGAGGAGAGTGACCACGCTGAGCAGTGAACCCGCATAATACACTGAAGCGAGATCGCCGCTCTCAATCCCCTCAAAGATCTCCTCGCTCGCGTCACGCTTCACAGTGAGCTTGATTTGATCTGTGTTCTCATTCTCGGCTTTGATCGTGGTTCGGTTTCCTCTGCTCCCATAGAGCGAGCTTTTTACGAGAAGCGCGTCTCCACCATCGGCATCGAGGAGCATCACGCTCGCCTGAGTCGTCGGTTGCACGTTGAGGAACGAGAGCGTCTGCGCACCAGCGGGGATACGGTCGTCGAGGGAAGGTGAGAAGGCAATGCTTCCAAGCAGAGCGAGCTCAGGATCGGCGGGGTCGTAAGCGACCAAATCCTGAGCGCTTGAGAATGAGAGCGCTTCGCTCTGTTTAAATTGCGGAAATGCGCCTACGATACAGACGTTCCCTGTACTTGGGCCTCGTCCTCCGAGAGCCGAAGCGTCCACCTCCGCATAAATCGCGGGGCGATAAACATTGAGCCCATTCAGGCTGAGTGATGATGGCATAGTCTAAGCCTCCTTTGAGAGCGAGTATATCATAGTTCGGAGGGGATAGAGACTTGACCCTCATTCCCCTCGTTGTCTGTTTGATCCGAAGCGAGCACGCGAACATCTGAGCCCGAGAATACAGGTACATCAAACTCCGCAGAGCTGGGGATCGGGATGGCGATGCGCCGATCTGCCGAGTATGTGAGTTTGCGAGCGTAGATTCCTAACTCCTCGGCGGCTAGCTCTTCTTCTGGCGCGAGCGCGTCGGAGCCTCCATATTCAATCAGGTGATATCCTGCGCGGTGAAGCGAGCGCCTCGCGATCGCGATCGAGGCGCGAGCAAGCACATGATACACCCGAGCCATATCGGGGGACTTCGCGAGAATCGTAATCTCGCAGAGCTCACGAATCAGATACGAGTCAACGCACTCTCCCTCAGCCCGAGAGTCGAAGTCACCGAGTATTGTTTGAGTGACGTTCTCGGCAAGCAACGAGACAATGAGCATCGGGGTCTCGTCTGTTCCTCGTGCCGTTCGTAGTCGAAATGTAGGATAATGAGAGGAGAGTTCAGAGAACCATTGACTCAGTACTGAGTCAGCGATCCCCGAGAATAGTGCTTTGAACTCAGATTCGCGGGTTCGGTAATACGCAAAACCCGAGCTGAGGACATTGAGAGAATTAAGATCAAACATTAGTAGACCTGAGAGATAAGAGTAGGGAGCTGCCTCGTGACATCGTCCATAATTCGACGCGCCTTGATCCCACTACTCAACCAGGCTTTCGGGTTCGTGTTGGTATAGCTCGCGGTGCGCCATGTTCTATACGTGCTGGTTTGCTTGCGGGGTTTGCCTCCACGCCCTTTTGAATACGTCGAGGCCATTCTCACCATTCCCGCGAGAGGATCACTGACATGATGTGGCTTGAGCTTGGGAACCATGTGCGCGGGGAGCCTGCCTCCATATCGCGTCTTCCTGTCGGCGTCGGTCATCGTCGCGGAGAGTCTGCGTGCTCGGTTCGCGGCTTGAGCACCGAATGAGGCTCGGATATCCTTGGCCTTACGACCGAAAGGAACATGGAGATACAGGTTCCCAGCTTTCGATCTCCTGATGTTTCGGGTACTTGCGCGAAGAAGATACTTACGGACATCATACGGGCCCGATGTACCTATCCCCCCGCTCCCCATTCCCTGCTCGACCATGTGTGCGAGGATCGCAGTGCTCGGACTCGCAGGAAGTCCACAAGTGAACCCTTTACTCGAAACGTCGCGCACCTGTAACGAGCGCTTATAGGCATCTAGTGTCGTGTTCAGTTTCTTACGCGCCTCAGCTGTCCATTCGGCAAGAATGAGGTCCGCAAGAAGTTGAGAACGCCTTAGAGTCTCCTGCTCCCCGAAACCGAGAGCTTCGAGAATTTGCGCTCGAAGGATTCCGATCTGTGCCATATCATCCCCCTAAGAATTCGAGAGAACACTGAACTTGGATCGGGAGCAGAAGAGGCGTCTCTTCTGCTTGTTTGTGTCGTCGCACCGAGTCGCGATGAACGTGAGGATGATCAGCCACATAATAACGCGGCCTCGCAAAGTATGACACACTGTAGCGCGTCCCCTGTGTTGGTGTGCTGTCTATCGCATCGCCTAGACTAAGATCGAGCTTCCCCTCCGCTGTGACCGTGAAGTCCACTCCCTCCGTAAGAGAGTTAGCCTCTGCACTCGTTCCGTCCGCGTTTGCGTATTGAAAGCGTAAAACACGAACCTCGGAGAGTCCTGTGGATAGATCGAGGGTGCGTGATTGAATGGGGTAACGTAAAGCCTCGATCGATCCAGCTCCCCGAACTCGGGTCTCACGATACACGCGCACGCTTTCAAGTACCGTGAAACGATCTCCATAAGAGGGTAAATGCTCTGGCAGCGTCGAAATCTGAACCATACCTCGAGCATACTCACCATAAAGCGCGAACGCTTCGGTCTTCGATGTGCTGGAGGTCACAACCGCTCGGATATCCTGGGCGCTGTGCCAAAAGTATCCCGTACCGTCGCACAATGCACAATCTGAGCGAGCTTCTCCTGTCGCTTGGTTTGCGCTGCCGTAACTCAAGGGGATCGAGAAATCATCAGATCCCCGAGCGCAAGGGCACTCGGCGCACTGCTCCCAACTCAGATCAATCCCCTTCGTGAAGATGAGACGTCGAAACTTCTCATCCTCGAAGTCAACTCTCGGTCTGAGCTTTGAGGGAGCTCGTGCGGGAAACGTAGACATCAGACGACTCCGAACTGAGTAACGCGGTACTGAGCACGTAGACCTTGCATCAAGTGTTTATATTGCTTGTCAAGGTTCTCTGCGCGTGCGGAGTAGCCTGAATACATCGCGGAGGATGTGGTATCGATGCTCGTTGAGAGTCCGTCTACGCTGACGGATTGAGACGCGATACCCGCTCCGAGAATCAAATCTCCAGCCACATGCAACAACAAGAGAGTCGCGGCTTTGATACCCACTGCTTGTTTCAGATCTGCGGGTAAGGTATCCGCAGTCCAAGAGATCACTAGGTCATCGGCGAGCGCTGAACTCAACGCTAAAGTGAAGCCGTCGTTACTCCGTCCACTCACCCTCACGGCGCTCTGATCCGTGGTTACGATGTAACTCATCAATAAGCTCTTAGGGAGTGTGACTTCGACCTCTGTTTCCCCTGCGGGAATGGTCGCGGATCCCGTTTGATCCGTGAAACCTGCGATGTAGTCGAACTCGAAATAAGCAGGTATATACCCGCGAGATTCATAGATCCCCGAACCGCCCATCAAGGGCACGCCCGCTCGATAGAAATAAGACCCCAAAGACTCAGAGCTTGGGATCAGGTGAATTTGTCCGTGAGTGTTCGAGGTTGCTGTGATCCACGAGAGCGGGATCTCTACGGCCTGAAAACTCCCGAACCTAATCCGCGCAGCCTCAAATGAAGCCACGGGACGATAGTCGAGCCGAAAAGGCCAATAACTAAACTGACCTTGTCGCTCTGCGTCGTGGCGCTCTCGGAGTACCGAGAACGGCTCAACGTTGATTCCCAAGTCGCTCTCGACGTGTCGAATCGCGGCTTGGATAGACTGAGTATAGATGATGTCTGGATAGTTCGATCCATCATCTAAAGTGAGGTCGACCCCGAGGAGCGTCGTATCTTTGATGAACTGCGGCGTTATCTGCGTATAGATCCCCATGATCGACCCCTAAGACTTATGTGTCGTCTTTGCGACGCGTGCGCCGCTTCTTCTGTGGCGCTGGCTTCGTAGGGACCTCTGTGAATCCAATCACTTCGGCCCATTGAGTGAGCGCTTTCATCGCGTACTCGTTCGCTTCATGGACGAATCCGTCAGCATCGATGTGAATCGCTCCACGTCCCGATCCGACATCGAGCACGCAATCTCTAAGAGTCTTATGTTGCCAGCGCATCAGTTACTCAGATCGTGGTGTCCAGCATGCCGCTTGTCTCAGTGACTCCAGCGTTTTGAAGAACAAAACACTTATTCGGAACTTTGACGATCGGAGCACCGAAGAGCATGAGCAAGAAGGGCTTTGAAGTCTCGGTCTCAGCGAGAGGACGACGGAAGAAGTCCAGGAGACGTACAAACTCCATGACGGTTGGGTCATGCTGTACGAAGACGATCTTGCTTGTGTTCGGAACAACGCTGTTATCATCGATGAAAACAGTGTCTGTGTCTGCGCTGCTTGTATTCTTGATCTCACCGATGAGGCGAGCCGTTGAGAAATCCACTGCGCCCGAAGTCGCGGCTTTCTCACTGCGATAGATCTTATAGAACACGGCGTCTGCTTGCTGTGCGAGAGAGATTGTGACTTTCTCAGAAGCTGCCACCTCAACCACAGGCGCATTCACTGGTGCGCTGAAACCGTCGTTGCTTACGCTCACGATACGATATCCGTAGAAGCCCTCGTCGTCCGCGACAAACTTCCCGTCGCTCCCCGCAGAAGCGATTGAGCTCACTGTCGCGCCCGCTGGAGCCGCTGATGATGAAGCGGCGCTAGGTGCGTTGTACGCATTGAACAAGAAGGGTGCGCTCTTTACTGGAACTGGCCCATAAGGGCTCATGATGTTGAGCTCTTGGACACCATAGGTGAGCCCATCAGCCGCGCGAAGTGCCGCAAATTGATCATGACGACCGAACTGAACTGCGAACTTGATGAGCTCTGCATGGATGCGAGGCTCAACATAGATGCAGTCGGGACGACCGAAGCGCGGAGCACTCTGGATCTCTGAGAGCACTTCTTGGAGGAGGCGAGGTGTCGGTGACTTGCCGCGAAGGTCGAAAGTGTTCTTCCCGCTGTTGTGGCTTTCGATCTGCTCGATGATACCATCGAACGCGAGCGGATTTACGCCCTCTTTCGCGTGCCACAATGAGCGCTCGAGCTTCTGCATGAGGCGAAGTGTGCCGCGCTCAGTCTCTGCCGCGATTGCGTTCGCGTTGTTGCCGATGAGACCGACGAGACCCGCTACGTCAGTAACCTCGCGACGCTCTGCGAGATACTTGACGCGGACGCTCTTACGCTCGTACTCAGAACGGTTTGTTGTTCCCCCGCTACCCTCTGCGATGAAGGGCTCGAGATCTAAACCGTGATCGTTGATCACCGCGTACTCGTGGAGTGTGTTGGTGACGCTGACCTTTGGAATCATAGGCCAAAGGCTGAGCTCTTTCATTGTGTAGGTCGCTGAGCTGAGAGTGTTCTCGATGCTCTGCGGAACTAGGGGAGAGAGGTTACCCGCATCTCCGCCACTTGTACCCGCCGCGCTTTGGTAGCCGATGTCGGCACTCTTGCGGAGAGCTGAGTTCAGGTTTGCGAGGTCAGTTACATTAACGAGCGCGTTGGCTTCTGGAAATGAATACATGGTGACTCCTTAATCTTAATCGAGATCAATGATGTGTGAGATCGCGGAGACAGGAATCCCCGCTTCAAGTTGAGCGATCGCAGAGCGAACAGCTCCCTTTCGCAATGTATCGACGTCGCTGTCCTGCAACATCGACAACCCTTTTTTGATGAAATCTTGACGGCTGGGACCCGTAGGAGCTGGGGCCTGAGCAGTAGCCGAAGTAACAGCGCGAGGAGCTTGAGGCTCTTTACGAAGCGCGTTGAGACTCTTATTCATCCCCTCACTCTCCGCTTGCATGCCCTTCATTGACTCCATCATTGCTTCAACGCCCTTCATCACTGCATCAAGTCGCTTGTTCATATCAGCGATCATCTTATCAGTGTTGTCGGCGAGAGCCTTCATCGCGTCGCGATAGTAGGCTTTTTCTACGTCCATGTCTTCTTCGTCCATAGACTCTTCGTCCATAGGCTCTTGATCATCCAAGTCAAAAAGAGACTCTTCGCGCTCTGCGACTTTGTCTTCTTTCATCTCTTCTTCACGAGGGGACATGGCTTTTGTCAGTGCTGTCAAGGCATCAGTCAGGGCGTCGGCCTCGACTTCAACGACCTCTGCGACACTGCTCTCATAGTCATCGAGGACCGAAGGATCTACGCCTTTAGCCTCGAGGTGCTTCTTCATTTGATCGAGCATCCTGTGTTCTCCAGATTAAGGTTAATGGGGTTGAGTGTATCATAATTTATCAGCGTGTGTATTTTTCGTTGACTTTGCGAGTTTGATCAATTTCTCGACGAGGACATCTAGGTCTTTATCTGCGGTACTCGGCAACCTCTCGCGGAGGAGCTCTCTAACCTCAGCAGAGCTCAACGTGCGCTTTTTCTCTGCTCCATACGTAGCAGAGCTCAGTCTACGATCAAGGCTTTGTTGCACGAGCGCACTCATCGCCGCATCTGCATCGGGGATCGATGCCTCTTGATATCCGATGCTCGCGCCAATCGAACGCGCGATGAGCTCAAGGTTCGTGTGCGGATTCACAGGCATCGCAGTAATCGCCACATTGAGGACTCGAGCTTTGAGAATCCGCTTCTGATTCTGGGGATCTCGGAGAAGCACCTGTCCCTCGACGCTGAAGCCAAGTGAGCGCTCTCCCCCAGCCTTCTTCATCGCGTTCGCCGTTTCATAAACATCTCGGCCTAACTTCTTATCGAGATACAGGATCCCCTCAACACGAGTTCGCTCGTCGTCAACGGGCTCGATCTTCACGGGATGCCCAAGAACGGCGCTCGGGCCTTGCTCGTGCTCGTGATTGAACCATCCATTCTCGAGGAAGTAAGACCAATCGATCCCATCTTGCTCGACAATTTCACCCTCGAGATCCATGTCTCGGGTAGAGCAGATCCCTCCGATCACTGCTTTAGAAAGCTCTTCGTCTTCACTATCCTCTGACTCTTCACGACCTTTGGTTAAGTCATCAAGTGACATGGGGACCCAACGCGCGAACGTATCGAGACTCTTCTTCGTAGCCTCCTCTACGTCATCGAACATAAAGTCATGTTCTCGGAGCCATTGAATCAACTCGTCTTTTGTCATCTTGTCCGCGTCCGCTCGGATACTTTGTATCTCGCTTTTCGCGTCCTTGATGCCGAGAATCATCTCAAGGCCATCTGGGACTCCCTGCGGTTTGAATCGGCGAAACTCGGAATATTGTGCAGGGTCACTTTGACGCGCTGCGTGTTCGTTCTTAAATGGCATTTAATCATCTCCTGCTATGCTGAGGATCTTGGGTTGCATAAGCTCAATCTTACCGAGTCGCGTATGAAAACCTACCGTCTTTCGACGATCATCAAACGAGTTCAGGGGAGCGGCATGGATCGAGATGTCCCCTCCCGCTCCAAGCACCCTTCGAAAATCGGAGCCTGAGAAAGAATAAGTACCCCGAATCTCGCTCCCTGCGGCTTGTGGTAGCTTGACGAGCTCCCGCCCCATGTGCGAGAGGACAAGGTTCTCCCCGTCCGCTTTTAGCGTCGTGTAGGTTGTAAGCCCGTCTTTTTCTTTCAGCGTACCAAGAGCACGATGGAGCGCCTTCACCGTATCCCGACTCAATGTCCCCGCGTGCTCTTGTCCCGCAGTGCGCTCTGCGAGGATTTGGGGAGTTCTCCGAACCCGTGAATTCCTGAACTCTGGCGGCTCTCCGTTGAGAGTGAAATGAATCCCGTCAGGAACACTCATCGATACATTGTCTCGATGGAAAACCAGCCGACCGTTTGTCGCGACCATTTGCCCATCGACAACTGCTGGGTTCATCACATCGGGGGTGTCCTTGTTGGAAGACACGTATTCTTTGAGCGCTCTCTTTGTGTCCTTGTCGATGTCCTCAAGGGACGCGATGGGGGAATAATCGGGCGCGACGGGGTCCCCTGAGCTATCCTGAGTGATCGGGGCTTTTGTCAAAGACTCGAACTTTTCCAACCTCTCACGCTGCACACTCACCGCATTCGCGTTTGAGAGCTCTCGCGCGGCGGTCTCGATGTGTCTTTCTGTCTCGGGTTCAAAAAAGAGTTTAGTTCCATCCTCACCTTCTCCTCCGTAGACACTACGCGCGAGCCCTCTCAGCATCTTCCGCGCAATGGATTCGGAGAACTTCTTCACCTTGATCCGCTGGGGCTCGCTGATATTGCCAGAAGAGAAGGAATATTGATATACAACGTTGTTCTCATTCTCGAGAAGCAGAGCTACTTTGTTACCGTCGGGGAGTGTAAGGAACATCGGGGTTCCTTGTTCCGTCGAGATCTCAGTTTCTTTTACTGCACGTATAATGTCCGCAGGTCTTACACCTCCAGACTCTTCGAGGAAATCCCGATGATCAGATAAGGAGCCCCCAGAGCTCTCTAAATATCGATCAATCGATTCCTCTGATGTTTCTACGAGACTGTCTCGCTCCTCCGTTGCTATGAATCGCTCGTCTTCTCTCGCCTTACGCTCTCTCTTCTCTGCCTCCGCACGCTCCTCGGCTTCTCGCATAACTCGCTCGAAGTCTGCTTGTGAGTTGACTTCGTCAGCGGCATCAAAGCTCACGGGATGCCCGCGAGCAGAGGCTCGGCGCACTTTGTTCCGAAGGGCGTCGATCTCCCGTTTCCTTTCCTCCTGCTCTCTCTTTGCGATCCTCGCCTCCTCTTTTTCTCGGTCTCGCTGAGGCTTCGTGGCTAGTGATTCCGCTACGAGATCAGCGAGTTGACCATTTATATCCCCCCTAGTGGTGTCGGCCCGAATATCCATGTTACGAAGAAGATGCTCCGTGATACGCTCCTTCACTTCGCGTAAATGCTCAGCATAACGCATGCGCGTGTCCTCAGAACTCTCGTAGCCCCGAGAAATCGTCGAGGGAAGCGCGATCTCGTGATGTTCCGCGAAGGACTCGTAACGCTCGATCATCTTCTCATCACTTAGGGGGAGAGGAGAGTCCGATGAGATCACAGCCTCAAGTCTGCGGTTGAGATTATCAGCTACAGTTTTTAAGTGCTTCTTCTGTTGGGGTCCGAGCTTCTTGTTTTGCTTATATGCGCGAAGTGCCCCCAGCCTTCTCTCCTTGCCATATGTGCGAAACAAGAATGGATCTCCGTCGCGGTCTTCATCCCTGAGATCTCGTACGAGATCCTCTCTGATTGCCTCTTTATCAAGGGCACCCTCGGTCTTCTTTGGTTCTGGCGTCGTCGGCTCGGGTTGATCTGCGACCTCAGTACCACCGAGAGCGAGCAGTCTTCGACGTGCGCGAGCGATCTGTTTTTCAGAGCCTCCGCTTTGTTTCACTTGTTCGAGATCCGCACTTGCCTTGTCTCGTGCATCTGCGAGTTTGTCACTCACTCCATGAACCTCGTTCAGTTTCGCAGCAAGTTCTTGTTTTGTTGTCTCGACGACTGCGCCCTTTTGCGGACCGTCATCGATCATGTACTTCACCTTATCGCCGTCCACAGACTCGATGTGTCCATGAAACTCAGCGCCATCTTCAGTCGATAACGCGAACTTTGTTCCTTGAATGATGTGATCTTCGTGAAAGGCATGCTTCCCCTGATGCGTATGATCCACTCGATAAATGTATCGGTAGCGTCGCCCCTTGGGAGTCATATATGGGATACGTTTGATGTAACGATGCCCCATCCCCTTCATCAGCGCTCGCACCCAACTCGCAAAACTAAAGCTCATTTCATGGCTCCTCTGTCGATGTACTGCTCACTATTGAGCTAGTCTCACTTTATCATATACGCGAGTTATTCCTTGCTCATCTCGTCGAACGAGAGAGCTCGTTGCGTCGGGATTTCTCGTGTGCATGCGATCCTCTTCAAACGCGACGATTCCCTTCTCATTGAGCAAGTTCAAGTGATCGTGGAGATGCCCCGTCTCGATATCCATCCCCGACTCCCTCAACCCCGCTTCCAGATCCTTGATCGATGTCGCATTGGATCCCAGTTTACGCACTACTTCTTGAGATACTTCTGCGAGAGAGAGAGGTCGTCCATTCGATTGAACGGTCGCGGGAGTATCGGGGAGATCTCGCTTGGGACCATTGGCAGGTTCTACATGATACATCATGTTCCCCTGAAGCCTACTGATCAAGTATTCAGGATACTCCACTTTATCGAGTCCCTCGGTCCACGGCTTGAGGGAGATGATGTTTCGACTACTGGCTGCGGATAACAAGTCCTTCAGCTGTCCAGGGCGAATCGACACCCCGCGCTGATACAAGGCCCCATGAAGGTCCGCTATATTGAGGCGCTTCGTCTTGGATTCAGTCTCTACAATGTTCGCGACGATCTCTTGTAGCGTGCGCTTACTCATCAACTGCCCCGATGAATCAGTCACTCCGCTCGGAGAAGCTGACTGCGCTGTCGGTTTGGGATCCTCTGAATCGGGCGCTCGAGTGTCAACGGTCTCCGTTCCACCGAGAGCACGCAGTTTTCGACGTGCTTGAGCTATCTGCTTTTTAGTCCCCCCGCGTCGCGTCACCCGCTCTAGGTTTTCTCTGGCCTTGTCTCGTGCTGCTGCGAGTCTGCGTTGATACTCTTGGTTGATGTCGCCGAAACCTCGGGGCTCGGTCTCGGTGAGCTGCTCTGTCGGCGTGGTCTCTTTATCCTCAGTACCACCGAGAGCTAGCAGTCTTCGACGTGCGCGAGCGATCTGTTTTTCCGAGCCTCCGCTTTGCTTCACTTGTTCGAGATCCGCACTCGCCTTGTCTCGTGCATCTGCGAGTTTGTCACTCACTCCATGAACCTCGTTCAGTTTCGCAGCAAGTTCTTGTTTTGTTGTCTCGACGACTGCGCCCTTTTGCGGACCGTCATCGATCACGTACTTCACCTTATCGCCGTCCACAGACTCGATGTGTCCATGAAACTCAGCGCCATCTTCAGTCGATAACGCGAACTTTGTTCCTTGAATGAAGTGATCTTCGTGAAAGGCATGCTTCCCCTGATGCGTATGATCCACTCGATAAATGTATCGGTAGCGTCGGCCCTTCGGAGTCATATATGGGATACGTTTGATATAGCGATGCCCCATCCCTTTCATCAGGGCACGCACCCAACTCGCAAACTTAAAACTCATTTCATGACTCCTCTGTCAACGTCTCGGGCCGTCGCAGTCTTCCGTCTTCAGTCACAACGAAACCCTGGGGAACTGTGATTGTATCACATCGACAATTTGGATGGATGGGGAACACGGTGGGGAGCCAATCAGCGCGACTTCGCCCCACATTGACCCCGTTAGCGGTCAACTCATCGACGGCGAAGACCCGAGGTCTCCCGTCCATTTCGGTGAAGAGACGCAGACACTGATCACACGCGCCGCTCTCGGGGATGCGAGCAACCTGCGCTTCGTCTCCATATGCCTCGCTTGCCGCGATCACGCGCCCCTCGTTGTGCGCTCCCTGTAACTCGGTTCGAGCGATTCGCTCCCAGTTATGCGCGTAGTACTTCGATCTATCCGCAAGTGTCCCCGCAAGCCGACGAGCATCTCTACCACTCGCACTCTCGCTCGCCGCTTCCTCTCGGAGTATGGCGAGCATCTCGGCTCGCTGTTCGGGGTTTACCTCTTCAATGATCTCCTCACCCTGCCAACCCTCCGCCGCTACGTTTTCAAGCTCCTCACTCAAAGCGTTTCCTAGTCCTCTGATGTACTCACCCGCCCGTAAGGAAAGACGCTCATATGCTCCCCGCTCAGCCACGCTCATCCAATCGGGAGCGGGAGGAGGAGAACGCGGGGGAGCATCCTCTGGTTCCTCTGGTGCTGAGGGAGTCGCGACCTCTGGAACCTCGACCGTTGAACGCTCTGTGTTTCTCAAGTCGCGGAGCTGCACAGAGACCAGAGGCTCAAACTCCTCGATCCCCTGCTCTCTGAGTTCTGCGAGGCGATCGGGGTTATTTCCGAACACATGAGAGGCGAGCAACATGAACTCATATGGAGGCACGTCCGCGAATGTTAAGGGGTCTCCAACGAGCTCCGCTTCTCGGAGTTCTGCGAGTCTCTCTTCATCGAGCCCCGAGCCCTCCTCCCCGAAGAGCTCAACGAGAAAAGCATCATGGTGCAAAGCAACGAGTTTTCGAGTCTCCGCCGCGAGTTCCTCACGAGTCATCGGACACCAGCCTCTCAAGATCATCTCCGAGAGCACTCAGGCGCACTTCATAGAGGTCGCGCATTCGCGAGGCGAGCTCCGCGACGAGGTCGATCTCTCCCCCGCGTGCTTTGCTCATAGGCTCTAGCGCCTTTTTTGCCTTGCGTCTCGGGTGGTCTCGGTGCAGGAGATCATCGTCCTGAGTGTACTTTTTGTTGCCTGCTCCCATGACGATCTTCAGGAACGCATTAACGCGAGCATAAGACCAAGAAGACCGAGTTTGTGAGGGTCGATGAGACACAGAGAACGCGCCCGCCCCGCGTCGCCAAACGCTTTTTAGTTGAGCAAGTGTCACTCGTTGCCAAGCTTTATCCGCGTTTTCGTTGTGCTCTTTAACCTTTGCTTTAAGTGCATCGATGACCGAGTCTGACAGCTTAATTGAAGCACCACTCGACGCACTTCGCGCGGAGCCCTTCGGGTTCTTCTTACTCCCCTTGATGCGCTCATGAGGCTCCGCAGGAGTATCCGCTCGCTCATTCCCCTTACTCATCGCGCTCTCTATCGCTGAGTCTACGACTCGCGGGAGTGCCCTCGTAATGCGCTCAATCAGCTCTTCGCGGGATAGGTTTCCTAGTTCCTCCGCGCTCGCTTCTAACGTCACTTTCATTTCTTCTTCTCCTTCTCGTCTGCGCTCTCCATCTGCTCAACAACTTTAGCGGCCCATCGGTCTCCCGCGTCTCCTCCCCAAAGAAGCCAAGAGATATAAGAGGCACTTGTCTTGTCGTCGTGATAGCCGCGAGTCTTGTAAGTCCGATGACGATTAAAAAAGGCCCTCATACGTCGTACTGATTTCGGGGTCATGCGGTCCCCGCTCACGAGGTCATTCGCTCGCTGAATCCCCGAACCAATCCCCAACTCTCCCGCCTCTTGCGTTCCGATTCCTCCGCGCCCATGTTCCTCTCGGAGATCAAGTCCGCGTTGCGCTGCCTCCTTGACTCCCTTCGGTGGCTTAAAGTTGATGTGTGAGTACTTCGCGGGATAGCTTTTAAGGATCTCAGAGTAACTCATATCTCGACACTCACTCTCACGAGTCCTTGACTCTTTCCTAAAGCGTCCTCCTCCTCTTCGGCAATCCCTGAGCCATCATCCTCCATGCTCTCTTCGGCAATCCCTGAGCCCTCATCCTCCATGCTCTCTTCAGCAATCCCTGAGCCCTCATCCTCCATGCTCTCTTCAGCAATCCCTGAGCCCTCATCCTCCATGCTCTCTTCGGGTTCTCCAAACGAAGAGACTTCGCCCTCTGCGCCATCGCTTCCCATGAGCGCAGTCACGAACGTCTGATTCATGATGATGTCGCCACCTGACTTCAGAGGCTCAAGCCCTGCATCTGCGCGTACTTCGTTGATCGTGAGATAATGGCTCACTTCGTCGACTCGTCGCTTGAGCTCACTGTCTGCGGATTTCGCGTCGAGCCCGACGAACCTGAAGCTTAGTTCGGGGTCGATGGGATGAATGATCCATCGGTTGATCCATCCCTGAACCTGCCTCAATAACGGACGCAAGCCCCGATCCTTCGAGGCGAGGATGCGCTGCTCTGGTCCTCCCTGACTCAAAGAGGTCGATACTCCCTCCGCGCCGAAGACGAAGCCGAGCTCGGCGGGGTCAATCTGATAAATCGCACATGCAACCTTCGTCAGATAGCCCATCCAAGTCGAATACCCCATCTCCTCGGCGCTCTGACCGAGATTCACGCTCGATACTTCCTCGTTTGCTTCGGGGTCGAGTTGAAGAATCGGAGTACGCTTTGCTTGATGGGCTCCTGAGAGCATCGCGTAAAAGTCTCGCCTGAACGCACGAAACACTTGAGGACTCATCTTACTTTTGACCGAAAGGATCGAGTTTACATGGATCCCGTTCGTGAAGTTACTCGCGTTGTACGTCTCCGCGTTGACGAGGTAGGTGATCACACGCACGAGCTCTTCAAGCTCAGGATGCCCGTATCCTCTCGAATAGACCCAAGTGCGAGGACGACGAATCCCAAAAGCGAGAGAATCAGCATCCCACTCCGCGACCTTCTTCCCGTTGATGACCTGAATGAATGCAGAGTCTTCCCAGTCTCTTCGGCCCTCCGCTTTCTCCTCATCAGAGATCGCAGAGCGCCGAATCGTTGAAGCATCGACGGGGATAAACCCCGTGACTTCTCCGCCTCGATTCTTCATGATCTCAAAAGCGCACTGATCGAAGGTCAGCGAGTCTCGGAGGACCATTCGGATAAACGTTTCAAACGAATCCGCGCCCCCGTACTTATACCCTTCTCCACAGCTCTCTAGCCATCGAGTCAACTCGTTGATCTTGTCTCGTAGCTCATCAGTCATCTCAGCATCAGAGTCTCGCGCCGATATCACGAAGCCCGCCGAGTATTTATCTTTTTGAGGTGTGCAGAACTCCGCGACTTGATTGACGCGGGTTTGAATGATCGCAGACACTACGGGGACATTAGACATACGACGAAGCACCTCGTAGTCGAGGCCGATCGTGCCCTCATGCTCAGTGCTCCGATACGAGTCTCCATATGCTGCGGTGCTGTCCCAAGGGTTGACGTCATGCGCGATCGGCTCGGACGGCCCCACGTTCTCGGAGGTCATCGCCTTTTGAATCAGGCTCTCCGAGATCTCAGTGAGCTCTTGCATCCGCTCGAACCATGACGGACGGGGATTGTGTGTTCTCATTGGTAATCCTCATCGGTGAAACGATATGCGAACATAATCCAACTCTCACGCCCCTCTTGATGGCCCTTGAATGGACGGCGACGTGTCACAACGCCTTCCCCCCATGAGCCATCTCCGAGCCTTCCGTGAGCGTTCCCTTCAATGGTGAGCACGTGGGTCGGAGTCACCTCGACAGCTCGGGTGATGTGCTGCCCCCATCGTTTGGAGGTCTTCTTCCCGATGACGACAATGTCACCTCGTTGGATCTGATCGAGGGGGATCTCCCGCTCTGTGCCTCGGCAATACTCCCAGAGGCGATACGTAGAGGGGAGCACTTTCTTTCGTAGATCAGATCTCAGCTCGATGTCACACCACGCCGCGAAAGCTCCACACCAAGAGAAGCCCCCGAGTTTCAAATTCCAAGAATTGAGATATGGGGTGTCCTTGGGCCATTCGAGGCCCTCTCGGATGTAACGTATGATCTCGGCTCCCGTGTGCCCGTTGCTCTCTGCGGTCGCTTCGTAGTACTCGCCTGATCGATCCTTGTGAAGTAATTCTCCTCGATCATTGACATACATGTTCCGTGGAGGCTCAACGACGTTCATCGCGTGAGCCTCATATGCGCGAGCGATCATCCGCTCAATTCGTTCTGCGTTCATGTGGATCTCCTTTTCACGGTATAATAACACAGCCCCGAAACACGGAGAAAACATGGAGCTCAAGCAACGAAATCTAACCATAGTATTGATCGACTTAATCGGCTCGACCGCGTTTGTGTCTCGGGTGGGCGCAGTCCGCGCCGCGACTTGGCTACAATATCACGACCGCCTTGCGAGGTCGCTACTATATCGATTTCGGGGGCGAGAGATCGACCGTTCCGACGGATTTCTTTTGAGTTTTGACCGACCGATTGATGCGCTCAACTGGGCTTTGTATTATCAGGCAGAGGTCCCCCTGAAGACCCACTTGCAAGCACGCATCGGGATTCATTGGGGATCAGTCGTCGAGATCCAACAGCACGAGCTCGATGTCTTGGTCGGCGCGAAACGTATCG
>Ga0208150_1000297_pt1 | contig 19551 bp, 25 predicted proteins | sample DEB08_DNA_8_FD_184534 | JGI IMG/M metagenome (GOLD analysis project Ga0208150, IMG submission 184534) | Aqueous microbial communities from the Delaware River and Bay under freshwater to marine salinity gradient to study organic matter... | ecosystem: Environmental > Aquatic > Marine > Coastal ...
ATTACATCCACGAGGGTGCATGGACACCAATAGCGGTTGATGACTCTTATTACATTGAGATGGTATAAAAATGGCAAAAAAAGACTTGAAGAAGTTGTCCGACAGCAACATCGTAACGATGGTTGACAATTGCGTAGGACTATCTGTCGGATACGCAGACTCAGAATTAAGTACTGAGCGCGAAAAAGTCATGGAGTACTACAACGGAGATTTGCCCAAGCCTGTGCATGATGGCAACTCCAAGTACATATCTATGGATGTCTATGATTCAGTAGAGTCTATGAAAGCGCAGTTACTAGAAACCTTTGGCAATAGAAACAAAACAGCTAAGTTTGCACCCCAGAATGCAGACGATGTAGAAAAAGCCAAAATCTGCTCAGAGTACACCGACTATGTTATTCACCGCCAAAACAACATCAGTGAGATTTACACCAGCATTATTCACGATGGTCTTATCGCTAGGAATGGTATTGCTAAGGTTTTCTGGGAAGAAAGCACACACATAGATTACGAAGATTTTGAAGATATTACTGAAGAAGAACTCGACATGCTTTTGGCACAAGACGAAGTCGAACTTGTAGAGAGCGAGACCGATGATCTTGGTTTAATATCGGGCACTATCAGCATCGAAAGCGACACTAGCCAAGTGGTTATTGAGCCATTAGCCCCCGAAGAATTTTTAATTGAATCACAGGCCAAAAGTTTAGATTCAGTCAACTTCTGTGCCCATCGCTCTAAAAAGACAATGTCTGAACTTAGGGATGAAGGTTATTCAGAAAAGCTACTGAAAAAGATTGGCGAACACTCAGATGTTGAGCTGGAGACAGACCCAGAAATATTAAGCCGATTCCAAACTATCGGCACTCGTGATTTAGGCAGTAAGAACTATCAAGACCAAGTACGCAGTGTCATGGTAATCGAAGCCTATATCATGCTAGATGTTGAGGGGTCGGGCATTGCGGAACTGTACAAAGTCATCAAAGCTGGAAATGTTCTATTACACAAAGAACCTGCACCCAGAAGACCCTTCATAGACTTTTGCCCAATCCCGATCCCTCACTCATTCTATGGGCAGAACTACGCACAGAAAGTTATCCCAACTCAAAATGCTAGAAGCGTATTGACACGTTCTATTCTCGATCACGCCATGATCACTAACAACCCTCGCTACGAAGTGTTGAAAGGTGGCTTGAGTAATCCCAAAGAACTGACCGACTCGCGCATTGGCGGCATCATTAACACCACAAGACCCGATGCCATCAAACCGATGCTACAAGCACCGCTCAACCCCTTCACCTTCCAGACTATCCAGATGTTGGATGAAGACAAGGAAGACACAACTGGTGTCTCTAGAATCTCTACAGGTCTAAACAAGGATGCTGTGAGCAAACAAAACTCCGCAGCAATGGTCGAGCAGCTTACGAGTATGTCTCAAGTAAGACAGAAAGTAATTGCCAGAAACTTTGCTGAACAGTTTGTTAAGCCTCTGTATCAAATGGTCTATCAGTTAGTCTGCGAAAATGAAGACAAAGAGCGCATCATTGAACTGGCTGGCGAATACTATGCCTGTGATCCACGGCAGTGGCGAGAGAAACGTGATGTCGTCATTGAGATATCACTTGGCTATGGTGAGCAAGAGAAAGAGTCACAGAAGTATATGGCAATGCATCAGCTATTTTCTGCTGATCCTAATTTGTCAAAAATGTACTTGCCACAAAACCAGTACGAACTGATGACAAGGACTCTGGAACTGAACGGCATCAAAGATGTTGGCTCACTGCTAACCAACCCTTCTGACCTACCACAAGAACAGCCAGACCCTGCTGCTGAACTGCAAATGCAAATGATGCAGAAGCAACTTGAAGTTCAAGAGCGACAAACTGCACTGGCTGAAATGAAAGCACAGATGTCTGCTGAAATCGACAGAATAAAGCTACAGCTTGAGCAGGCCAAGATTGAGAATCAACACGCCATTCAGTCTGACAATTTAGACTTGAAAGAAGAGCAGCTGGCTCACAAGAAAACTATCGACAATGCTGAGTTGCTACTGGCACAACGTGCTGATGAAATTACCGCCATTGCAAGTCCGAATGGCTAAACCCTAGTCTTTTAAGGAGAGACTGTATGACCGAAGAAGAAACTTTAATTGCCAAAGGAGAAGATGCAGAGGCATTACTTAGCCACCCTGCATTCGACTCTGCAATCCAAAGTATGGTAGAGACCTGCTTTCAAACTTTTGCTATGTCTAAATATGAAGACAAAGAAGCGAGAGAGTCTGCCTACTACCAATACATCGCTGTCACTGGATTAGTTAATACTCTAAAACAAGATATTGCTGTCCGTGATGAAATCAAATCTAAAACTTAGGAAGGAGGAATAGACCATGTCATTCGATAACGTCAATCAAAATTCCGATACTCCACTGGCATCAGTTGATGATGCTGCCGAAGCCATCCTTGAAACATGGGAAGACGCTGATGAAGATCAGCCATCTGAAGATAGTCAAGAGGCAACAGAGGAAGCTACTGACGAGACTGAAGTAGAAGACTCTGATGAAACTGAAGATGAAGAAACCGAAGAAGAAACTGAAGAGGACTTAGAAGACCTTGATGAAGAGGAAGAATCTGAGACCGATGATGAAGACGAAGAAGATGATTCTGAAGACGAGACCGATGATGATGAAGAACAGGTCGAAATCGATGATGAAACTGTGGTCGATATCGTGGTCGATGGAGAAACCAAACAAGCATCTATCAAAGACCTCAAAAGACTCTACGGACAAGAAGCATCTTTAACTCGTAAGTCTCAAGAAACATCATCCCAACGAAAGTTAGCTGATGAGCAACTGCAACGAGCCGATGCATCATTACAGGCAATGCTTAGTCGCGCCCAAGATCGGTGGAAGCCGTACTCTGAGTTAGACATGCTAGTCGCTAGTAAGCAGATGAACTCTGATGATTTCGCTGCATTACGAGCCGAAGCAAAGCAAGCTGAAGATGATCTCAAGTTCTTGAGTGAAGAAGCTGATGCATTCTATGATTTCGTTAAAAAGCAAAATGCCGATCAAAAACAGGCACAAGCTAAAGAGTGTGTGAAAGTTCTACAGAAGGAATTACCAGAGTGGAACAATCAACTCTATAACGACATCAGAATGTATGCTGTATCACAAGGTCTGCCCGAAGATAACGTCAACCAAATTACTGATCCTAATGCGATCATGTTGCTTAACAAAGCAAGACTGTTTGACCAAACCAAGAAGGTGGCTACTGTGAAAAAAGCTAAAGCATCCAAGAAAGTATTGAGGTCTAAAAAAGCACCGCCAAGTAAAGCTGAGATAAGGGCATCCAAAAACCAAAAGGTTATGGATAAACTTAGAGCAGACAGTGGTGATCTCGACAATATTGCAGAAGCGATTATGGCTAACTGGGAATGATGATTTGACTATTAACTTTTTTTAAAAGGAAAATCTCATGTCTACATTAGTAAGTTACGCAACTGTGGGATTGGCTGAAGACGTATCTCAGACCATTGCGAACATTAGTCCCACATCCGTGCCCTTCACTTCTTCTATCAAAACTGAAAAAGTAAGCGCACGCACATTTGAGTGGCTAGAAGACTCCATTAGGAGTTCGCAGGTCAATGCTCTTATCGAGGGAGCAGACGCTGCAACAACAGCCATAGGGCAACCTACTACACGCAGTAACACTACTCAGATCATCGGTGAAGCATTTAAAGTTGCTGCAACTGTTGATGCCGTTAAGACTCATGGTCGTGCGAAAGAAACTGCTTACGCATTGGCTAAGACTCTGAAGGCTCTAAAGTTAGACCTTGAACGTGCCTTTGTGGGTGTCGATCAGGCATCTGTAACTGGTTCAGCTTCTGCTGCGCGTAAGATGGCTTCTGCATCACAAATGATATCCACAACTGTTGATGCAGGTTCTAACGCAACTGATGCACTGACTGAAGCGAAAGTTTTGGAATTGCACCAAGATTGCTACGAAAATGGTTCTGAGCCTTCAATCCTCATGGTTAAACCTGCCGATAGTTCTATCATTGCTGGGTTTGCTACGGCTGCGAATCGCCAGCGCGATTTCGGTTCTAGCAAAGAACTAACCAACGCGATTGAAGTTTTGGTCACGCCTTTCGGTACTTTGAAAGTAATGATCAACCGCAACCAACTAAGCACTCACGCTTTCATGTATGACCCATCCATGTTTAAGCAATGTGTGCTTCGTCCGTTCACTAGAACTTTGCTTGCTAAGAATGGCGATGCCGACACGCATTTTGTAGTCGGTGAAGTCAGCTTGAAGCACAGCAATTTTGGTGATTCTGGAATGATTACTGGTCTTTCTTGATCGGTAAGTAACTAGCTACAGTCGAGTCACCGCTTTCGGTTTCCGCTCTCCTTACGAGGGCGGTGGCTTCGGCTGTGCTTTTATTTTTTGAAGGAGAACCAAGAAGTGTCAAAAGATAAAATTAATGATGTACAAACGAGCATGGTTCAAGACAACGATGACAACAACATCACTATCCAGAGTTCTCAGTACATCTCACCCCAGTTTTTAGATTCCATACGTCAACAGCGCGATAACTCCATGAGCCACTCTGAGGGCGAATACATGTCTGTCGCCAGAGTACCAGTTGCTGTCCACGAGCAGTGGTTGAAAGAGGGTTTTGACATGATGGAAGAGCCTGCACACGCGATTGTTGCACGGCTTAAACAACAAAACCTTGATGCATTTATCACCAACAAGAAGCAGGTGTGACTATGAGTCTATACGCAAATATTCACAAAAAGCGCAAGAGAATAAAAGCAGGCAGTGGCGAGAAAATGCGGAAGGTAGGGAGCAAAGGCGCACCTACTGCCAAGGCATTTAAGCAAGCGAAGAAGACCGCAAAAAAGAGGAAGTAACCAATGAATCTAGGAAGTATCCGTACTCACTTTAAAGCACTGTTAAATCGCAGTGATATTACCGACACTCTTGCAGATACTTTCCTAGACCAAGGTATCGCAAGAATCCAACGTCAGCTACGCATTCCAAGCATGGAAAAGCAGACTACTTACAACGTGCTTAATGCCACTAACGAGATACTGCTGCCTAACGATTTCTTAGAAGTAATCTCACTGTCCTATGACGGACACCAGTTAGACAGAGTGCCACCCAAGCAAATCTTGGAACGTCAAAAAACTGGTGAGCAAGGTCAGCCACACTATTTCTGTCGTATGGGCGGTAGTTATCTTCTTAGTCCCTCCCCAACATCTGGCACTATCACACTGGACTACTATGCCCAGTTCCCTGCCATGACCCAAGACAGCGATGAAAACATACTGGCTCAAGTTGCTAGTGATTTAATTATCTACAGCGCACTCACCTATGCTGCCGACTTCTTTATTGATGATCGTCTACAGGTGTTTGAGGCTAAGTATCAGCAGTTCCTTAACGAAGTCCAACAGCAAGCTGACGATGCTGAACTGTCGGGGAATATGCAAAGCATTCAACCTGCTTATTTACTGTAGGAGCAACAATGGCTAACTCAAGTTTTTTCTCAAGTACTGGGCCTGCTGCCGAAGATGTCACCGCACTTGAAGGCTTTAAAAACTCAGCACAGGCATCTGCAGACTCAGCCAGTGCCAGCGCAACATCTGCAGCAACATCAGCTTCTGAGTCTGCAACGTCTGCAACTGCATCCGAAACTGCAAAGACAGCCTCTGAGACTGCCAGAGATGAAGCTGTATCCGCGAAGAACACAGCAGAGACTCACAAGAATACTGCTCTGACTCACGCCACAACTGCATCTAACCAAGCAACGATAGCAACTACCAAAGCCAATCAGATAACAGGGCTGACTGTTGCCACTGGCGTAGAAGGCTCTTCTGCAAACTACAACAGCAGTACAGGCGTTTTAACAGTCCCCAGAGGAGACATAGGTGCTACAGGAGCAACTGGGCCACAGGGTGCTACAGGAGCAACTGGTGCTACTGGTGCTACTGGCCCAGAAGGCCCACAAGGCGGTAGTGCGAACCTAGCATCTGACACGATGACAGGCGATGGCTCTACTACCACACTTACGCTATCAGTCAACCCAACAATTGAAGACAATACGCAAGTCTATATAGATGGTGTTTATCAGAATAAAACTACCTACAGCGTAAGCGGTACAACTCTAACTTTCTCTACAGCACCCCCCAATGGCTCTACTGTAGAAGTGATGATAATAACCCCTGCATCGGGGCTTACGTTACCAGTAACTACTGACACTGCTAATACAGCAAATACAGTCGTACAGAGAGATTCAAATGGTGATTTTAGCGCGAACACTATTACTGCAAATTTGATAGGCAATGTCACTGGTCTTGTCGGTGGGCGTAATGTCGCCACTGATGGCTCTAAGCTTGATGGTATTGAAACAGGTGCAGACGTTACGGATACAGCCAATGTAACCTCGGCAGGTGCATTGATGGATAGTGAATGTGCAAGCCTAGCTGACGTAAAAGCATTAGACCAGTCAGTAGTAAGCGGAGCATCACCTACATTTAGTACAGCTAACTTTACTGATGCATCAGACAAAAGATTTATGACTGATGCTCAAGAAAATAAACTTGACTCAATAGAACAGAATGCCGATCAGACCGACACCGCCAATGTCGTAGCTTCGCTAACATCTGGCACTAACATTAACATTGCTAACGATGGCACTGTGAGTACAAGTGCCACTGCAAATGACTCAGATACGAATTTAAAAAATCGCGCTAATCATACTGGAAACCAATCAATATCAACTGTAACAGGGCTTCAAACTGCGTTAGATGCAAAAGAACCTACAATTTCCAAAAACACAGCATTTAATAAGAATTTCGGTACGGCTTCAGGCACAGTGACCGAAGGCAACGACTCAAGACTAAGTGACTCTCGCACCTGTAATAATAACTTCGACAACGCGACTACCGCAAAGACCAATTTAAGCCTTGAAAATGTTGAAAATAAATCGAGCGCAACGATTCGTAGTGAGATTGTCGAGAGCGATATTCCCGCCAGTATTGCCCGTGACAGTGAGTTGACATCGGGGCTTTCGAGCAAAGTTGATACAGTTTCGGGCAAAGGGTTATCAACAAACGATTTCACTAACACACTCAAGTCAAAACTTGATTCCATAGAACAAAACGCAACCGCAGACCAGACCGCATCTGAAATTAGAGCCTTAGTAGAAAGCGCCACAGACTCAAACGTGTTCACAGATTCTGACCACAATAAACTTAATGCAATAGATCAAAATGCAGATGCTACTAATACAGCCAATGTTGTAGCTTCACTGACATCTGGCACAAATATCAATATTGCCAGTGACGGCACAATAGCAACAACGGCATCGCAAGCTATAAACGCATCAAGCCTCGGTGCTTCAGCTAATGGCACTATTGATATTGGTTCTTCAGCGTCACGCTTTAAAGACATCTATCTGTCTGGTGGTGTTTACATTGGTGGCACAGGTTCATCGAATTTATTAAGTGATTATGAGCAAGGAACTTGGACACCCACAGTCTACGCCAGCAATGGAACATCGATATTAACCTCTGGCACTCACTATGTTCTGCGCGATGCAAGCTACACAAAAATTGGGCGTTTAGTGTTTATCAGTATCAAAATTGAAGACATAAGATCGGCTAAAACAACTTTGTGGTTCACACCCCCGTTTAACTCCGCTGTGACAGACACAAGTGTGGGTGCAACTCTAGGTGCTGAGTTGTCTGGGCAGAGCATACAAGCCCCAATTTATGCACTAGCAACTAAATTTCAAATTCGTAAAGGCACTTGGCAGTATGCGTATGGCAGTGCCACCTATCAAACATAAGCTGTGGAGTACTGTAAATGGCATTAACCAAAGTTAGTAGAAATCTCCTAAGCACCAGCATTGTCGATAACGGCAACGCGACTGCAATCACAATTGCTTCAGACGGAAGTGTTACGTTCAGCAGTACAATCAGTGCCAGTGGCTACAACAATAGCAACTGGGATGTGGCTTATTCGTGGGGCGACCACGCATCGCAGAGTTATGCAACGCAGTCTTACGTCAACACACAAGTTGCCAACCTTGTCGATTCTGCTCCTTCTACTCTGGACACTCTAAATGAACTAGCTTCTGCGCTAGGCGATGATGCAAATTTCTCGACTACAGTAACTAATAGTATTGGCACAAAGTGGACTCAAGATAATACAAAAATATCGAATTGGGATACCGCTTACGGGTGGGGCAATCACGCTTCCGCAGGGTATCTGACATCGTTTGACATTACTACGCAAACTGACCCTAAGTATTTGCGGTCTGATACTGCTGATACTTCAACTGGACTAACTACATTTAATGGCGGTATTAGTGTGTTGTCTGGACATGGTGTTGGAAAACTTAGGATAAAAAGAACTTCAAGTTCAACTGATGGTGATGATATTACTGACATCCACATGGATGATGGCGGTATTTTTGTAGACATTGATAATGATAATGATGCTGATAGCGGAAACTTTAAAGTTAGATATAAAACAGGGGGTAGTTTTTCTAATTTGCTATTTGCATCACCCACTACCTTTACTTACAAAAATCAAGGTATTTGGCACGCAGGTAACGATGGCTCTGGCTCTGGTCTTGATGCTGATACTGTTGACGGACTACAGGCTTCACAGTTTTTGCGTTCTGATGCTGATGATTCAACTTCTGGAAGTTTGCAAGCTAGAAACCATGACTTACCTGCTGTTCATGGAGCAGGTCTAAGGTTCTGGAACGGAAATGATGCCTATAGAATTTACATGGCATCGTCTGGTACAAGTGGTGCAGGTCGTGTGTCTGGTGAAACAACGTCTGATTACAATATGTACTTCCGCATGACAGGCGGTACTAACAGAGGTTTTGTATTTCAAAACGGAACAGCTAACAAAGGGGGTATAGATGCCTCTGGTAATGCACGTTTTACAGGTAACGTAACAGCTTACGCTTCTGATGCTCGTTTGAAAGAAAACATCAAGCCAATAGAGAATCCACTAGAAAAACTGTCAAAGATTAGAGGTGTTACTTACGATTGGAAAGATGGCATCGAAAACTTTGACCCTAAGTGCAAAACAGAAACTGGTGTTATTGCTCAAGAGATTGAAGCGGTTATACCCGATGCAATTTCACCTGCACCTTTTAACGAAGAATACAAGACTGTCGAGAAAGACAAAATCATTGCTCTTTTAATCGAAGCAGTGAAGGAACTAAAAGCAGAAGTAGACGAACTCAAGGGGGCTAAGTAATGGCTCTTGCATCCTCTGGAACAATTGCTATTGGTGGTTCTACATCGGGTCGCTCTATCAACTTAGAGTTAGGCAGAAGTGCCACTGCAACGTCATCATTGGGCGAGTCTGCGCTAAGAACACTTGCAGGGGTATCATCTGGTGCAATATCAATGAGCAACTTTCATGGTGCTTCTAACGCATTAGATACACAGACAGTAACTACAGGTGTTTCTAGTTATGGGTATGGATTTTCTACTTTTGTTTACAACGGCAACATGGGGTCTATTTCTGACGGAACTGCCAATGTTCGTAGTGGTGCTACTATTGTTTCTCTTTCTCATTCAGATGGTAGTTTGAATGGCATGTTGAGTTTTCGTTTATCGGGAAATTATTCAAACGGTGGTTTTACATCGTTATATTTTCCTTCGGCTCAATACACAACAACTTTTAATCGTACTTCTGCTTCTTTCAGTTACTCAAGCTATTTTAATATGACTTCATGGACATGGAATGGAGTTCCTTCACCCTTTGGGACAAGTGGCAGTACAACTACTGTCCATTTCTTGTAAGAGGTAATTATGATCGAGTACACAACAATCGAAGAAGATGGAATAACAAGAGCCTGTTTCAATCAAGGTGATGATTATTTTGAAATAGCCCTTTTTAGAACAGAAGATGAAACTATTACTCCTATTCCAGAAGACGAAATACAGAGCCATTTAGTCGAGCAAGTTAATCTTTTGGTATATCCCAGAACTGATGAAGAGGAGGTGAAATAGAATGACACTACAATCTAGCGGTCAGATAAGTATTAATGATGTTGCAGCAGAATATGATGTCACTGGCAACAACCGTTCACTTACAAGTCTGTCTACAGGTGCAGGTCTCGCTGCTCCGCATGGTCTCAAAGAGTTCTATGGTTTGTCGGATACAATCCCAGTTACTGGCATATCTTTTGTTGTCGATGATTTTTCATCAAGCCAAACAAATCGCACATATCAAGATGTAACAGTGTCATGTGCAAGTAATGCAACTCCCAGACTGCGTTTTGAATATACACGAACAGGTGTTGCAAACTCTGATCATCATGTACAAATCCGTGAAAACGGCAGTTTACAAACTACATTCAACACTACCAGTTCTAACCTACAGTTCTTTGAGTTCAATGTGAGTAATGGCGATGTGCTGTCAGTCATAGTACACAACAGCGACAGTGGCTCAACACATTCTGGTTCTATTGCTTGGAAAAATGTAACAGACAACAACGCTGTGCTGGCATCAACCACTTTTGCTAGTTACTACTTTGATGGTACTCAAGGCGGTGGCTCTGGTGGTGGAACATGTTTCACTGGCGATATGGCGGTCACTATGTCTGACAACAGCCTTAAATACATCAGTGAAATAGTGGTAGGCGATAAAGTCCTGTCTTCCACAGGAGAAGCTGCTGAAGTATTAGATGTCTGGGTACATCCGCAGCGTGAGCAAACAATCTACAACATCAATAACAGTCTAAAAGTAACAGGCGGTCACCCAATCAAGACGACAGCAGGTTGGGCAGCTGTTGATGCGGAAACTGCAACAGCAATTCATCCCGAACTTTCAATAGCAACATTAGAAGTCGGTCAAACATTAGTCGGTAGTAACGGCAACAGTATAAAGGTAGAGACACTTGAGTCGAGTGTCGAAAACATCGTGGTATATAACTTAAACGTGTCAGCTGATGACACCTACTATGTACAGGGCATTCTTGTCCACAATAAATAAATAAGGAAAGTACCTATGTTAACTGAACACGACAAAGACCTGCTGGATGGGGCTGCTGCCTCTACTGGTGTTTTATCACTGGTCGCTTGGCTACCCCCGATTGCTTCATTATTCACTATCGCGTGGCTTGGCATCCGCATATGGGAGTCAGAAACGATCAAGTCAATTAGAAACAGGAAAGATAAGGAGTAAACAGAATGGATATGGAGAGACTCAAGTCTACACTTGTTCGCCACGAAGGCGAAAAACTGACCATGTACAAATGCTCAATGGGCTACCAGACGATTGGTGTGGGTCACAACCTTGACTCTAAGCCTATCAGTGAGCGTGTCTCTAGATTGATGCTAGAAGATGACATAGAAGATGCTATTGCAGACTGTAAGAGAAACATCAGCTTCTTTGATGATCTCGATGCAGACTGTCAAGAGGCACTGGTCAACCTATGCTTCAACATGGGCATCTCATCGCTTCTACAGTTTAAGAGAACATTAGCTTACTTGAGAAATGGACAGCGAGAGAAGGCAGCAAATGAACTGCTGGATTCGCGCTATGCAACTCAAGTTGGCTATCGTGCTCTTGAAGTTGCAGCAATGATCAAGGGAGGGTAGCAACAACAAGGGGATAAACAAATGAGGGGGACAATTTATTTAGGAGAAGCTAAATGTTGTCTCAATTGATTGGCCCAGTGTCTGGTCTACTGGATAAGTTCATAGAAGACAAAGACCAGAAGAATCAACTAGCCCACGAAATTGCCACTATGGCAGCCAAGGCACAAGCCGAAAACAACAAAGCACAACTCGAAGTAAATAAAGAAGAAGCCAAGCACGAAAGCATTTTTGTCAGTGGGTGGAGACCTGCCACTGGATGGTGCATTGTCAGTGCCATGTGCGGAAACTTCATGGTCATACCCTTTACCAACTTTGTCATGGAACTGATAGAAAAAGACATTGTGATTCCACTAATACCTATGGACACCATGATGCCAGTTCTACTTGGTATGTTGGGTCTGGGTGGACTCAGAACATACGAGAAGACCAGAAAGTAGGGAGAGCCTATCCACACGGATACCCACCACTATGGTTCTTGAGATCGCTTCAGCCGTTAAACTCTGTACGCAAGCATACAACTTTATCAACCGAGCACTGGAGTCTGGACACAGTGCAATGGACTTGATGGATCGATTCGGGCAGTTCTATGACGGCAAAGACCAGCTTACTGCAATGGAAGAAGCCACTAAGCAAAAACCATTGTTGGGCGGTGGTTCTATAGAAGCTGAAGCACTGAGAATTACAACAGCCAAAATGCGTGTACAAGAGCAAGAGAAACGGCTTCGAGAAATCATCTTGCTGACTGTGCCTAACGGCAAAGAGTTTTACACCAACATGCTAAGAGAGCGCAAAGCCATTCGGCAACGCATCATTAAACAGGCTAGGAATCGAGCAGCGCGAAAGAAGCATTTAATCAATGTAGGACTGCTGTCTTTACTAGGAATGCTTGCTGTCGGTCTTTATGCCGTTCTAGTCACAGCAATAATTAATAAGTAAGGAGCAACTATGTCTGGCAAAGGTTCATCACCTCGCCCTATTCCTAACCCAGAAAAGTTTCAAGCCAACTGGGATTCGGTCTTCGGTAAAGGCGAACAAATCGATAAGAAACCTAAAACAATCACAAAGAAATGCACTCGCTGCGGTCAGTACTTTGACACTGATCAAGCATCTAATGAACACGCTGGGCCATGCCCAAAGCCGTTCTTCTTTTAGAGAAAACACTGGTCTACTAAGGTGGATCGGTGTTTTTTCAATTTTGTCCACCCATATAGAAACGCTTGTAATAAGACATATTTTTTGATTACAATAGAAATCTGCTTCGGCAGGGGGTTGCTCCCCAAGTCAACTCAGACAATAGCACCTTGACCCATTGAGGTGGACAGATCAAGGTAAACGCCCTAGCGCAGGAAGCGCACGAAGGTGTCAATAGTTTAATTATATCTATTGACATTACTTCGGTACTTTTCACTGTTTTTCTAGCGTTTGTAATTAGATTTGACCTCTATTTACTTATGAATAGAAGATTTTATGGTTAAAGTATCGCAGTTTTGTCAATAGACATATTCTAGAAACATCCTAAATTAACCGAATTTTTAACCAATATTCGCCTCATTGAGGGGAATTAATCATGTGTGGGGGAAACACTATGAGAACTTACGAACAGTGGATTGAAAAAGTTAAAGAAGCATTAGACAACGGCTTCACCAGTAAAGCAGCAAAGAAAGATGCGATGCACCAGTTACGAACTGCATTTGATATTGCACAAGATGAACTCGACAAAGAACTTTATGCAATTGCTCATGCACAAGATGAGCGTATCGAGGGTCACTTTAAAGTAGCTTGCACTCAGCTACACCACTTCAAACCAGAGCACGTTTATTGGTACGCAAAGTATGTACCACACCACGCCAATCTAAATGATCTTTTAGCCTGTCTTGATTATCGTGACGACATCAAAGCAGCAGAGATCGGTGTCAAACAAAAGTCTGAAGATCAGCTAATCAAAGAAGAAGAGCAACTGGTTGCTAGAGCAGTTAAAGACAACGGCTTTCGCACCAGTAAGTTGATTGACCATCAGATGTGGGAATGCAGAAACGACCACGGCACTGAGTGGCTGCGTGTCGATTGGTACTTGTGGGGCAAACGCACAGCCTTCCAGAAGTGCAGGGCTGAAGTTAGCAAAGAGTATAGATTCTGGGAATCAAAAGGCTCACCTAATATGAAGGATTGGGGCTTTATGAAAATCTCTGAATTCTACGAAAACTGCGCTTAATTCAATCGCCCCCTTCGGGGGGCATCTAATGAGGGAAACATTATGCTAACACTTAAAAAAGTAAACGCAGCCATCCAGAAAATTGAGGATGGTTGGGAACTGGTTAAGGGTGAGGGCTATTTCTACTGGGTACACCCAACTGATCTTAGCTACCTCGATCTGAGCACTGTCAGTGTTTATCGACTCAACCATCTTACTTTAGACCAGTGGATTGACGAGTTTGTGAATCGTGCTCCACACCAAGGAACTTTTGCTTACTATGAGCAACAGCTAGATGACATTGACTATGTGCAGCTACCCATCGAAGACTGTGCTGCAGAGATTCAGTCTCATGTATAAGCCATTCAAACCAATCGTCCCTGTCGAACTTGAGCCTATAGAAGTCGCAATCAGAAGAGAGCGACAGCGACTTCAAGACATCGAGTTCGACACAGGCGAACAACCAAACACATCCCTAATCGAATACATGGTCATGGAACGTGCCAGAGGCATTACTACATGGGTCATTAACTTTTAACAACAAACTAACGTGTAAGGAAGCACAACTATGAACAAGGAAGTTCTACATCTCTTAAATGTCCATGTGACAGAAATCGACAAATTAAACTGGGACAACGATGAACTGTCTCGTGAACTACAAAAGTATTCCGCAGATGCATTCTTTAAGTTTCAACTCTTTCAACATGCAGTCCAAGAACTGACAGAAAAGTACCGAAACAGTGCAGGAGGTACTAAATAACATGTATTACCTGTATTTAAATGCTATTTCTGCACTAAAAGCCCTTTTGTTTGTACTTCAGTATTGTATGCATATATTCAATAGTGTATATATTGTGAACCGCGCGTGTTTACTGGGTTTCGGCAGTAAAAATCCTGTTTCTTCGCTCCTTGGATTTCTACATCAAGGTCAATCGCGTGTTCTTTCATCAAGTACAACAGTACAAGTATAAGGAGTTGCTATCTATGTCATCTATGACTATTTTGGATTTCGCAAAAAAGAACGGCCACAGAATATGGGACGGCCAACATTACAAAAACTGTATGAGCCAATTAACGCGCATGAACGGCTTTGAAGATTTTTCAGTGCGATCTATGAGTGACATCAAGTCTGCAAGCATTTACGAGTTTATTGATCATCTCTCCGAGCAAGGTTTAACCGAGGCAACGTTAAATCGATATATATCTTCTGTCTCATCTATTCTGAAGTTAGCAGTAGACATGGAGTATATCGATCATGTCCCAAAGATTAGGTGGTTTCAAGAAGACACTGGGAGACCCCGATACTTCTCAAAATATGAAGTAGCACGGCTAGTTGATTTTTTTATTAGCGCAGGCAAACTTTGGATCAACGATTACAACATGCTGTCTCTCAACAGCGGAATGCGACTGGGCGAAATTAAAGGTATCAGTAACCCTACTGCAAAAACCATAGGAGAAATAACTGGCTGTGGCAATTTTGTTTATTTGAAAAATACTAAAAATGGTGACGAGCGACTAGTGCCTTTAAACAAACACGCAAAAAAGGCACTGCGGAATCTAGACTATAAACCCATCAAATTTTTTAATCACCGAAAGTTTTATGACCTATGGTTAGAAGCAAGAGAGACTATTGCTCCTAACGATGAAAATTTTGTGTTTCACGTTAATCGCCATACTTGCGCTACACGTTTGGCGATGGAGTTCAACACGCCTACAACAGTTTTGTGCTCAATTATGGGCTGGAAGAACCCCAAAATCGCAATGAAATACGTTCACCCAGATGCTAACAGTATTGCTTCTGTCATGTCGAAACTTGAAGACTAATTATTATGAGGATAACTATATGTCAAAAAACTCAGAAAACCAGTGGAGAGAGTTTCTCACCACACTACTTGAGCTTGATGGTCGAGCACAGTGTGAGTGTCAAACTGAAGAGACACCCAGCACTACCAATAACACCAAAAGTGCCAAGGTAATAAAGTTTAAACCTAAAGACAAAAGCCAAATCAATAGTACCCCCTAAGTAACACCTCCCCCCCACCTCCACTTATAGCCCTACCAATGTAGGGCTTTTTTTTACTCAAAATCTAAGCGCAGACATCAGAAATCTGGTTGTTTTTTGACCAGATTAATTTTGTCCACCCTTAGATAAACACAAACGTGTCGTATGAGGGAACCGCCATGACAAACATCGAAACTCAATTAGTCCGTGAAAAACAAATGTTCGAACAAGGTAGAGAAAGATACCTTGGAAGACTAGAGGGCAATATGAAGCCTTCTACTCAGAACAACCCCCACAGACTTATCTCTGATGCTTTACAAAAGGTCTCAGAAGGACTCCGTAGTCTCTTAGGCTCTGAGCAAGAGTGTAAAGGCAGGGGTAGGAAATACTCTTGGCATTACGATATCCAAGGTCTAGACCATGATCTATTAGCCTACATAGGTCTTAACACATGTATGGATTCAGTAGCTATCAATGGGACTCTTACCTCGACCCTAACCAAGATAGGCAAGAGAGTAGAACTTGAGATATGGGCTATGGGTCTGCAAGAGCACGACAAAAAGTTAGCCCAAAGAATAGAACAGAAAGTTACCAGTGATCACAGTGCTGAAGTCTACAGAATCAAAGCAGCTAAGATGATTGCTAAGAAGGCAGGGTATTCTGCCGATGCTTGGAACGAAGAGAGAAGAACCAAAGTAGCAGTACCGATCATGAATGCTGTCTTAGAACACTCTGGTGTCTTCGAGGTATGGGAGCAAGAGAAAGCTAGACGTACTATTAGACGAGTAGGTCTAACTCAAGAAGCTGCATTGAAACTAGCAGACATGGATTTTCAGTGTAGTTGGCAAGAGCCAATACTCGCGCCACTCATAGTTCCACCTAAGCCTTGGACATCTTTCAATACTGGCTGCTACTTAGACCCAGTGACTGCATCCCTAGTACCGCTTGTTAGAGGTGCACCTGCCGAGCAAATTAAGATCATTAAGCATCAATTTAAAAAAGGTATTCCCCTGTATGTCGAGGCTATTAATGCCATTCAAGCTACTCCCTTGAAAATAAATACTTATGTCTTAGACACAGTTAGATGGTGCTGGGATAACAACAAGTCTTTCGGCAAGTTTCCAAGACGAGAGTCCCTCAAGCATCTCAAGCGACCAGACAACTGGGAAAACATGGATCAATATGAAAGAAAAGGATGGACTCTGAAGGCTAGAGAAGTACGCGAGAAAAACAGAGAGATCGATGGTGCTAGAGCGACTATGCTGCAAGACCTTATGACAGCTTCTGAACTGGCTACTTTTGATGAGTTTTATCTACCTTGGAATTTCGATAGGCGCGGTAGAGCATACCCTGTGAGCCACTTTAGCTACCACAGAGACGACCATGTCAAAGCCATGTTTAACCTCAAGCGTGGCAGTAAGATGGACGAGAGTGCTGTCTCATGGCTTGCAGTACACATCGCCAACACTGGTGACTTCAACAAGATCAGTAAGCAGTCAATTGACGATAGAATTGCTTGGGTAGAAGATAACCAAGAAAAAATCTATGCGGTCGGCAGAGACCCAGTGTCTACATTTGACTACTGGTCATCAGCCGATAAGCCATTTCAGTTTCTGTCTGCCTGTCATGAGTTTGCTAATTATATTGATATCGGTGAAGAGTATGTCTGCTCATTACCACCCCAGATGGACGGAACGAACTCTGGTGTTCAACACTACAGTGCTGCATCACTTAACCACTCCGATGGTTTAATGGTGAATCTAGTGCCCAGCGATAAACCTCAAGACATCTATCAGTGTGTCGCTGACAGGGTGTTGCGTGATCTGCAACAGTCTGACAGTGAGTACGCAAGTCTCTGGTTAGACTATGGAGTCTCTCGATCAACTGTCAAAAGAAACACCATGACCTATGGCTACTCATCGGGTCAGTATGGTTTTTCTGAGCAGCTGTACGAAGACATTATGAGGCCGATACAAGACTCTGTGATGCGAGGTTATTTGAAGCAGCATCCGTTCGGGGATGTCTCAGAGCAAAAGAAAGCCTGCTCGTTTTTGGCGAAGATTAACTATGAGTCAGTACAGGAAGTGATCAGCAGTGCAGCTAATGGCATGTCGTTTTTCCAGAAAATAGCAGGTGCATTGGCCCATGAGAATAAGCTGGTTCACTTTGTTAACCCTATCGGCTTCCCGATGATCCAAGAGTACACATACTGGAACATCAAGAAGATCAAAATCTATTTGTTCGATAGGGATGCGAAAGTCTTGCACAGGACTCAGATTAGTCTTAGAACCAAGCCCGACAAAAAGGTTGATGTACGCAAGTGTAAAGCAGCGGTGTCTCCAAACGTGATTCACAGTATGGACTCAGCACACCTCTTAGCAACAGTGTTGTTGGCAAAGGACAACGGAGTCCAAGACTTCTTTATGATCCACGACAGCTTTGGCACGACCCCTGCCGACACTGACATTATGTATCAAGCAGTCAGAATGTCATTTATCGATATCTACAAAGATTGGTGTCTGTACGAAGACTTCTGGAAGCAAGCTACAAGTCGATTGTCTTACTCTGGTCTTAAAAAGTTAGAGAAAGAAATACCAGAGAAAGGCACTTTAGATATTGATGCAGTAATGGAGTCAGAGTACTGCTTTTCCTAGGCAATTTAATTTGTCCACCCTTAGATAGAAGTAACTAACGAGTAAACCACTATGCATCCGAGAGAACGAGTCTTGGGTCTGGCTGCGCTATTGCGACAACAAAACAAGCCTTACCCAACACGTTTAATTTTAGAAGCAAAGAAACTGGGAGTACCTCTCCCCGAACCAAAACCAACGAAAACGAAGGAGATCCAAGATGGCCCAAGCCAATCGAATTAAATTTACGAGCGAGTTAGGTCGCGCTCAATATCCTTGGCTCAATCAGCCAGACACTGCGTTTGGTGCTGAACCAAGATACAAGACTAACCTCATTGTTGAAAACGGAATGGGTAATGCGCTGGAGCAACTGTGTCGAGACTTAGCCGACAGCGAGTTCGGTGCTAAAGCCAACAAAGCCAGAATGCCTTTCGAGTTTGATGATGAAACTGGTGAAACTGTGTTTAAAGCCAAGTCTAAGTATGCCCCAGCATTCTTTGACAGCACAGGCAACCCGATAACTGGGCAGCAGATACCTCCATTATGGGGTGGCAGCATGATCAAAATCGGTGGCTACATTTCGCCTTACTCTGTGTCTGGCAGTGTCGGTGTGTCGCTTCAGTTGACCCGAGTCCAGATCATTGAACCAGTATCTTCTGGTGGCGATGCTGATGGATTTGAAGCAGTTGAAGGTGGATTCAAAGCAAACGATAGTATTCCAGAGGATACATTCGATGAAGAGCAAGTACTGGCAGAGAAGACGGAATCAGCCGACCGCTTCTAGGAAACAACATGGGATTCAAAACGGATATCGAAGTGGATTAGAAGACAAGATAGCCAAGCAGATTGCTGAAGCAGGGCTAGAGTGTTGTTATGAAACTGACAAGATAACCTACTTAATTCCAGAGCGCAGTGCTAAGTACACGCCCGATTTTAAGCTACCAAAGAAAGGTGGCTTTTTTTATGTCGAAACCAAAGGCATCTGGTCTGTCGCTGATAGACAAAAACACCTGCTTATCAAGCAACAGCATCCAGAGATCGACATTCGGTTTGTGTTTAGTAACTGCAATTCCAAACTCTACAAAGGATC
>Ga0208150_1000311_pt1 | contig 19128 bp, 11 predicted proteins | sample DEB08_DNA_8_FD_184534 | JGI IMG/M metagenome (GOLD analysis project Ga0208150, IMG submission 184534) | Aqueous microbial communities from the Delaware River and Bay under freshwater to marine salinity gradient to study organic matter... | ecosystem: Environmental > Aquatic > Marine > Coastal ...
AAACTTGTTACATTCAAAACACACCATCATCGACTTTCCATAACCCTTTTTTTAATTCCCTATTTATGTGTGAGCGATTCAAAAGGTTCAAGGGACAACCTATGCCAAAATCTGTGTGGCTGGCAAAACTGCATGCAATTTGGCTTATGACGGGGTTGATATTTTTTACATCCTGTTCATCTGTGCAGCAAACGAATGTAGAACGGGGAACTCAGTACCGTTTTCAGGAGGGATATCCGGAGCTTCGCATTTCTGCCATTGGCCTATTGGATGACTCGGACCAGGCTTATATTAATATCACTTCGGAGATTGTGTACGGAAGTTTGATTTATAAAGAGAACGATGATGTTCAAATGGCGATTATCCGCTATGAAATTCGAGCCAATCAGGTGGACGGAACTGAGAGTTTTGGTTTTCAGAACGAGTTGCAGATCGACACCGATCTGAAGATTCCATTTTTGAATCAGGATGTGATGACATTGCAAAATGATCTGGAAGTCGTTCCCGGCGAGTATAGTATCTCAATCTCTGTTACAGATCTGATCTCCGGGAAAACCACGATTCGGGAAACCAATACAATGATCCCCGATCCGGAAAATCCAGAAGTAAATCTTACTAGTATCCGGCTTGCAACCAACAAGCCGTTCCAGCAAGGAGAACCTGCAGGGTTCACCCCAGTGACGACGTACGCAGTGGCCTCATCTGTGGATAGCCTAAAATTTGACTTTCAGGTTACAAACAACAACCTTGCAGAGCCATTGCGTGTGGTGTCGAAGTTGCTGAGTTATGAAGCTGACAGTTCCTCCGCCAATCCTCTTCACTTTAATAACTACTCACCCTCCTCAATTCAGTATTTAGGGCTGGAGTACCGAAGTGCAGAGGTGCTCTATGAAACTACCCGTGTTCTGCAGGACCCTGGAAGCGTGACCATGGAGTTCTATTTCCCGATACCTGAGCGGGGTAATTATCGATTTGAAGTAAATGTACTTGGTTCTGGCGAGGAGGAGGAAAAGTATCGAGCCAGAGATTTTGCCGTAAAGAGCAGGAACTATCCAAATATTCAGAGCGCACGTGAAATGGCAGCGCCCCTGATCTACCTAATGGACAGAAAAGATCACGAACGGCTAATGGCTGCAACTGATCCCGTTGTACTGAAATCTGAGGTGGATCGGTTTTGGCTTTCGAATATTGGAGAACCAAACACGGCAAAAGCGGTTTTGTCGCTGTACTACGACCGCGTAGAAAAAGCCAATAAATTGTTTGGCAATTACAAAGAGGGGTGGAAAACAGATATGGGGATGATGTACGTTCTATTTGGCCCCCCATGGTATATAGAACGAAGACTAGACGGTATGTGGTGGTCCTACTCATACGATCGTAACGATCCGGAGTACAATTTTTATTTTGAAAGAACCAAAATCAACACTGTCTATTATCCTTTTGATAATTTTATGCTCCGGAGGGATGTGGGATACTTCAATCGCCAATATCAGCAGGTCCAATTGTGGCTTACCGGCGGAATATTGCAACGAAATCTGTAATCATTCTTTCAGTCATTATCCTGTTCTGTCACTATCCTGAAAAGGTGTAAGCCAATTTTTGGGGAAACTTACACAACGATGGGAGCAGTAAATGCAGATGTAAAATGTAGAATGGGCATAATAATGCATGGACATAAAAAAAGAGGGTGAATCTCTTCACCCTCTGAATATCCTTCTCTTTAAAAAGGAATTTGTAGCTCTTTGAACTTAGTTCGAGGAAGCTGGTACATGGACACTGGTGCCACGATCACCATAATTGTTACTCCAGGAGATGGTAAAGGATCCGTCATCATTGATAAGTCCAGTTCCATTGAATACATCTCCACCGTAAACAACATCCGGCTGATCAATGATTTGAAGCCCATTTCCACCGTTACACTGACCTACAATCCGTCCTGGATTATCGAAGGCACCATAACAGTTTTTATACAAACCACCAGTCAGATCCGTGATCGTGAACAAGCCTTCTCCGATAATTGCCACTTGTACGGTATTTGTAACTCCGCTGCAACCGGCAGGATTGGTTTGAGTCGTGGTGACGGTATACGTTCCCTCAATTTCGTACTCACAATTGATCTCCGCTAGCGTCATCACGTGCTGTGAATTGTTTCTGTCTGGCCCTGGGAATCCGGCCTCACCACTGGTTAGACTTTTCACACGCAGAGTAACAACTCCATCACCTTCCGTATCGAGTGCCTCAAACTTCGGCAGGATCGTAATCTTTTGGGTGAATTCATTTTCTGCATTGAATTCGAGAACCAGGTCTCCATCTCCATTGAGTAATTCGAGAGTTGATGGACTCAGATCAAAATCGGTACCCAAAACTGCATTCTGTGCTGCAACTTCAACAACCGCGGTAGCCGTCACAGTGGCTCCGTTGGTAGATGAAAAGAAGGCATTTACACTTACTGCATTGGTAGAGCCTTTAATTACGATGGAACTGTCCGTTTCGAAATATAGAAACTCGGAACTTTCCAGAAGTTGTGGTCCGCGCTCTCCGCATGATACAGCCAACATGGCAAGAGAGATAAATGCGACGATATATTTAATTTTACTCTTCATGATAATCTCTGTTTATTAATTAATAGTCTGGATTCTGAACCATATTCTCATTGGCAAACATCTCACTTTGTGGGATAGGCCACACAAACCTGTGATCATCAGCTGCAAGACCCGTGAATGTTGTTCCTCCATCAATATCCTCAGCAGCTCTTTCAACCGGTAGATTGTTTCGCTTCAGATCGAAGAAACGGTGTCCTTCAAGGAACAACTCACGACGACGTTCCTCCAGAATGTTGGAAATAGCAGCATCCGTGGTACCATAGGATACTGGAGCCGGGTTTGGAATCCGATCTGAACGAAGTTCATTTACGTCAGCGGCTGCATTTGTCAGATTCGATGCACCACCCAATCGTGCATACGCTTCAGCACGAATGAGATACATTTCAGAGAGACGCATCATTTTGATATCCGCCGTGTTTTTTTGACCAGCCCGCTGATTATATTTGTAAACGCGGATGGCAGGTCTGTCATTGGAATCAACACCATCATCCTTGAAAAATACATCAAACCGAATGTCATTGTTTTGATCGTAAATATCTGCAAGTGTGTTGGAAGCATAAAAGAAAATATCCTCATTGCCAGTCCGCTCCGTGATTTGAACCGTTCCATCGCTGGAGGTAAGCCTTGGAAGCTTAAAGAGTACCTCACTTTCACTTTGTTCAAGAGCATCACTCCAAAGTCCTTGATAACTGTCACGTCCTGTAAGCGATACGCCAGAGTTAATCACTTCGCTAGCTGCATCGATGGCCATCTGCCACTCACCCAAATACAGCGCCACACGAGCTTTCAGTCCCTGAGCAGCAAGATAGTTGAACTGATTGAAGTTGAAAAACCCGGATGATTCTAACAAGTTAATCGACTCATCAATATCTGCCATAAGAAGAGTGTGATAGTCCCCTTTGTTGTCCCTTGCAGGGCTTCCTACATTGGAAGCACTCATGTACGGAACGGCAAGTCCAGAATCATTTAGATCAAAATCCACAAAAATCCGGTAAGCATCAAAATGAAGGTAAGCCCTCACTCCCAGCATCTCACCTCGTATGCGCTCCTTTAGAGCTTCCTCTTCTGCATTTCCAGCCGCTACTAAATCAATGGCTTCCAACACACGGTTTAAGCGGTCCAGAGTGATATAGACATTACTCCAGGCTCCGGAAACCGTTCCTTCACTCGGAATAATATCATGATTGAACACTTGCATCCCTTGTCCGGTATTCGTTGGAGCACGCCGGAGCTCATCGGTCATAAGAGCGTTAATCTCGTAGATGTTTTGCCCAGAGATTGATCCGTAGACCCCGTTGGCTCCATCGCTTAAATCCTGTACGGTTTGAAAAGCAGCCGTAGCATCGATAGAATCATAGGGTGTAGTAGCCAGATAGTCCTCACATGATGTAAGTAATCCAGCAAAGAAAATAGTACTAATGATAACTTTGATTGATTTCATGATTCTAGCAAGATTTAAAAGTTAATATCGACACCGGATGTAAATATTCTCGGCAGCGGATACGCATACTGAGCAATATTGTTGTAGTCCTCAGGATCAAACCCAGTGAACTTCGTAAACGTGAGAAGATTTTGCGCCTGAACAAAAATTCTCACTCCTTTGATTTGATTACGGAAAAGATTTCCTGGGATGGTGTAGGATACAAGAATATTTCTGAGCCTCAAGTAGGAAGCATCTTCAATGTCTTTGGATGTGAACTGTCGGGGAAATGCATTGGACTGAATCTCAGTCAGATCCCCTGGCTCCTGCCACATCGTTAACATAACTTTTCGCTGATTGTACTGTCCAAAGTTTGGATTTTCCTGAAAATACAACTGGTTGTTGAAGATGTTGTTGCCATAGGAGTAATTAAACTGTGCACGTACGGAAAAGTTGCGGTAAGAGTAATCCAGCCCGAAACCACCCGTGACGGTCGGTAGCCAGGATCCATACTTTGCGACCAAAAAGTCATCGGAGAATTCGCGGGTTACGTTTCCATTTTGATCCAAAAAGAGAGGTGCTCCACTTGCTGGATCGACACCTGCCCAACCAACAACATAGTGAGTCCCGAGAGGCAACCCTTCGCGAATGATGGAGGTACCTAACTCAAATTCATCCACCTGTCCGAGATCCATAATCTCATTGTCGTTGTAAGCATAGTTCCCGTTGAATGTCAACAGTGAGTTTTGCGTTCGAATTACATCAAAACGAAGATCGATTTCAATACCTCGGTTTCGTACTGATCCTGCATTAACCTCCAAACTTGAAAATCCTGTAGTTCTTGAAAGTTGCTGATTGATAAACAGATCCTCCGTTCGATCGTTATACAGATCTAGTGTACCGGAGATACGATCACTCAGGAAACTAAAATCAAACCCAAGGTTTAATTTATAGGCCGTTTCCCACTGAAGATTGTTGTTTCCAGGTGTTGCCGGGATAATGGCTGTCTGTCCGGCAAAACTTGTAGATGCAAAAGTTGCAAGACGCTGATAATCACCAATTCCGAATTGATTCCCTGTTTTTCCGTAGCTAAGACGAACAATCAAATTGGAGAGGATGTCGTTGTCTGACAAAAACTCTTCATTGGTTGCGACCCAGGATGTACCCATTGACCAGAGAAGGGCATACTGATTGCCTGGCCCAAAACGGGATGAACCATCCCGCCGAATGGTTACCTTAGCATTGTACTTACGATCAAAGGAGTAATCAAAGATCCCAAACACAGACCAAAGGTTGTTGGCAGTGAACCCTCCGCCAACGGACGGGATGAGATTGTTGGTCGGACTTCCCGGTGTGATACTGGCTGGTGTAGGACCAAGTTTAGGATTTAGTCCATATCCTGTAAATCCAAAGCTTTGAAAGTGATTCAGAATCAACTCATTGGCAACGAAGACGTCCACCTGATGCTTGCCAGCAAATTCATTAGCATATCTGGCATTGGTATTGGACGTAAATCCTGAAAGGCGGTTTGTAGATCTTGTAAGTGATCCGGATCCACCCTGTGGTGTACCCTGCCCAAGTGTAGAAAGTGGATTTCGCCACTGGCTGAAATATCGCTCACGGAAGTCGAGGGACACTTGTTGTGTGAAAGAAAATTTATTCAGCCGATATCGAGCATAGGCTTGGCCAACTACTTTAATTTCGTTTCGGGTAAACTCATCGTTTACAAGTGCATCGTATGCGTTCGCACCCGTCAAACCCGGCCCAACTGCGAGCTCACCATCATCATCATATAACCTTTCATAAGGATTCGCCAGATAGGCTGCAGCAAAAGAGTTATATAGATATACGCCACCTTCGGATTCAATAAAGTCGGATTCACTGTATCCACCCTGTGCGCGGAATCCTATATCAAAGTTATCACGCGCATTAACGTCTATATTGACGCGCATCGAGTATCGCTCCAGCGCTGATCGCAAACCAATACCATCTTGCTGGAAAGCACTACCAGAGACATAGTAACGAACCGCTTTGTTTCCACCCGCTACACTCAGGTCATGGGTTTGAGTGTACCCTCTGCGGAAGAAGATGTCTGCCCAGTTGTTATCAACTGCTAGATACTCTGCTCGGGCTGCAGGATCCCCGTTGGGATTGTTTTCGGATGTTGCCCATCCCGGACCGATCTGAATCATCTCTTCAAACATCAATTTCTCTTCTGTATTCATCATATCGAAAGGAGGATCGCCAGCCTCGGAATAACCGTACTGTGCTGTATAACGTACCTGAGCATCCATCACATTCCCACGTTTGGTGGTTACAATAATCACACCATTCGCTCCGCGGGATCCATACTGAGCAGTTGCACTTGCATCTCTCAAGATTGAGATATTTTCAATGTCGTTCGGGTTGATAGAAGCAAAATCGAAAGAACTGATGGGGATTCCGTCCATCACAAACAGAGGCGTGTTACTTCCCGTGATAGAGCCCGATCCACGAATTCGGATCGTGGCAGATTCTCCAGGCTGTCCAGAGCCGGTTGAGATAAACACTCCAGGAGCCCGTCCCTGTAGCATCTGATCAAAAGAACCTACAGGAATGCTCTCAATATCTTTATTGGACACAGTCGTTAGAGAGCCTGTAATTCTATTTCTGCTGATATCAGTATATCCTGTCACAACCACATCCTCCAGGCCCACCACATCTACTTCAATAGAGATGTTATAGGTGACATCAGACTGGTCGATCGTAACAAACTCCTCCAATGTCAGATAACCGATGAGTGAGATACGAACAAAATAGGTGCCGTATGGAATGTTAGAAAGTTCATAGTTGCCATCCATATCCGTTGCAGCTCCTCTCTCAAGCTGATCAATATAGATGTTAACTCCGGGCAGAGACTCCCCGCTTTGACTGTCTGTAACTTTTCCTTTAAGATTTCCCGACTGAGCAAACACGACTGTGGTCGTCATCAGACTCAGCACCAGAAATAGTGTGATCTTTTTGAACATAAGATGCTTCCGTTAAGATTAGTTGATGAATTTCGGATCGATTTTCAGGTTGTTTTTTTTGACACAGTGCAGATCTATTATCCGCAGAAATATCACTTCGATCCATAGATGTTGTAAACTAAGTTAACTGACTTATTAAAACAAGATAAAATTATCGCAAAATAAAAAAGCCCCTTGTACAATTCGCACAAGAGGCTTGGATTTCGTGAATTGCAGGAGTTAATTATCCTACGTTCTCATTTTGATTCCGCTCGTCGTTTGGAATTGGCAGTGCACGCCATGGACCAATTGGATTACCTGTGTTCCCCAATCCCGGTGTTCCGGAAATGGTTTCAGGCCACACATCAAAACGAAGCAGATCAAAGAACCGAACTCCCTGCAGGAACAGTTCCTTGTCGCGCTCAGTAAGAATTACACTATTTGTCACAGGACCAGCGATTGCAGCGATTCCGTGAGAAGCTCGTACAGCATTTACTCTGGCAAGACCATCCGAAGATCCCTGACCACGCAGTGCTTCCAACTCGGCGAGCATCAACTCATTTTCCTGCCAAGTAAGGAAATCCATTGGGGATTCACGAAGCGGATAAATGTCCTGCTGATATCGCACTTCTGCAATGTTAACATCACCTGCAGGAGCTTCTTTCAGGGGAATTCGGGCTGCCTCATTGGCATCTTCTGCCACGTAGTCCGCAAAGCGAAACGCTGGCATCACCTGCCGTCGCCCATCTCCACCAGCAAAGTAGAACTCGTTAGGAGCCTGTACGCTAAACAACGCCTGAAATGGAGCATCTCCCTGTTCCAACCCATTTTGTGCGGCCGCATATGCCTCACCATAGTTTCCGAGGATGAGGTGGAGTCTTGCCCGCATGGTGTTGATGACTCGCTTCTCGTAATCAGAAGCTACTGCTTCTGCTGCTGATAGCTTCGGAAGGATTTGATCTATCATGGTTGCTGGTGAGATAATTGCACTTCCATCCAGTGGACCACCCGTGAACTGTGCAATACATTGAGGTCCCGGTGTGTCATTTCCACAAGGATCTTCAGCAAAATAGAAGGATATGAAATAACGTGCTACAGCACCGTATAAGTTGCCTGTAAAGATCGCTTCATTGCGCACTTCATCGCTCAAACCTTCAAGCCCTTCGATTCTTTCCAGAAGATTATCTGCCAGCAATCGATGATTGTGCATCGGTGTATAAACACCACGCACAGTGTTGCTTGCAAAGATTACCTCATTCGGGTATTCCGCGAAGTTGTCGTTGATCTCTCGGAATGTCGGAAAGGTTGCATTGGCCATCGCCTCATCAAACATGAGCTGATCGCCTAAAAGATCTGAGGCAACAACTAGTTGAGAATATACAAGTGCGAATCTTGCTTCCACGCCCGTAATCAAAAATGGGATTTGATCCGGGTCATTCAACAAATCGTCCTCAATCCGGTCGATTTGCGGGGTCGTACTTGTCACCCAATCTTCACAAGAACTAAACAGAACCGTGAAGAGGGTTGCTAATAGTGTGATATAAAGTAGTTTTTTCATGGTTTATCTCCCTATCGGTTAAAATCCTAATGATACAGTGAAGTAGACCTGTCGGGCTGTTGGCAATGTGAGGAAGTCCTGTCCTCTGGACAAGCTTCTTGCACCCGCAAAGTTTACCTCTGGATCCAGACCGCTGTATTTGGTGGATGTCCAAAGATTTCGCCCACCAACACTAAATGAAAGGTCTTTTACATACGCATCCGCACCAAATTGAGATAATATATCCCGGAAGTTGTACGTGATGCTTAGTTCACGCAGTTTCAACCAATCGGCGCGTTCGATGAAATTGTAGTCGTAGCTCGGGTTGATCGCTGCATATGCCTCTGCTGCTTCATTGTAAGCGGCTGTCCCAACTTCCAATGCTTCAACACTTTCGTACCCAATGGCGCTGAAGCCAAGCTGGCGCCGCAGAATCTCATACTCCTCTAGGTTTCTAAACAGAATTGAGAATTGCTTAGTGTTGTTATACACATAGAGATCGTAAGCAAAGTCAAACTGAATGTAAGCTGTAAGATTTTTTACAACCTGCAGAGACGAACTAAAGGATCCACTATGCACTGGAATTGGATTTCCTACTGCTTCTCTCTCAGCGGTTGCATCAACCCCTGCATACAACCCGTCATCGTCAAACAGAACACCAATGACTCTTGGTACATAAAACTCCGATCGTCGGATACCCTCCTCAATTACGTTAAGGCTAAATCCGTCGAAAATTGGCTGAGCTCCGCCCAGGCTGGTTACTTCGGTATCCTGGTAGGAATAGGTTACATTGAATGTCAGCTGAGTGTTTCGATTTTGGATGGGGGTGTATGACAGTGCTGCTTCCAACCCATTTCCTTCGATAGAGCCAACATTGAATGGAATCAAGTTCGCTGTTCCTGTGGATGGTGCTTCCCGGAAATCGATGATAGAATCTTCTGATTTCTGACTATAGTAGGTAAGATCCAACGACAAGCTATTGTTGAAGAGTTCCGTTTCTACCCCAAGCTCGAGCTCTTTAATACGCTCAGGCTTAATCTGTGTGTTACCTATAAAGTTGATAACACCACCCGTACCATAAGCAGAGTTAGCAGCTTCCCATAATCGGGTGGCACCATCATTAAACCCTGGCAAAAGACCGGTCTCACCGTAAGCTGCACGAACTTTCAGGAAGTTTACCAGGCTTGGTAGTTGTAATGCACGGTCAAGTCGAACTGCAGCACTAGCTTTCGGATAGAAGATGTTTGGTGCATCCCCCCCAATCGCTGCGGCAAAGTCTTGACGACCACCAAAGGAAAGCATAAAGGTATCTTCGAAGTTGAATGATTGCTCAAAGAAAACACCTGCTTCGCGGGTATTCAGGAACCCTTCATCCCCAGCAATGAAATCCTCCCCTGCTCCAATGTTTGTGATCAATGGTGTAGAGAAGTTTTGCTTTGTGAAGTTTTGAGAATAAACATTACGGTCGAAAAGTTGTGATCCTACCGTTGTTGTTGCATTCAATCCCTCGATAACAGAGTATTGGTAACGTGCACTGATATCGTAAGTGTACTGCTCGTTGGATCGGTTTGCGATGGCTCGTTCTCCGATGGTACCGGGACCAACAACGAAAAATCCGGGAGGAACAGTTGCATCTCGTCGAAGGTCTGAACCATCAAATCCAACTGAAGCATTTAGTTCGAAGTTTTTGATCGGCCGATACTGGATACTCAATGAGCCCAAAAAGCGATTGGTTCTGGAAACGTCATTGATACTCTCGATGGACTCGAGTGCCGTAAATCCGAACGTATTCTGCCCGATGGCAAGATTGCCATCCGCGTCTGGACCAGGCCCCGCCAAAATGGTGTTTCCAAGATATCCAACAATGTTGTTGTCGTTATCCGGCAAAGCCACTTCATTCCAAGCATAGCCTGTGCTAACACTGATTGTAAGGTCTTCTCGTGGAAATGCATCGATGTTCGCCCGGAAGTTCTGACGATCCATATAGTTACGATTCATGATTCCAGTCTCATTGCGTTGATCTACGGAAGTATAAAATCGGATGAATTCAGAACCACCAGCAACACTTATGCTTTTCTGATCTAGAGTTCCTTCCTTAAACACATCTTTGATTGCTTCTGTCGAACCAAACTGATCGAATGTTTCCGTGCGATTGTAGTCACTGGTACCTTGTGTGGTTCGTACTTTCACACTCAGAGATCCAGCCCCAGAGAGTGCCTGACCTCGTTTTGTAGTGATAAGAACAACTCCGTTGGAACCACTTGTTCCGTAGAGTGCCGCAGCGGCTGGTCCTTTTAGGAAGTTAATGGACTCCACCTCATCCATGTTGATGTCGGCCAACGTACCAGTTCCTTGTCCCCCAACATAGAACGTACTTAGTTGTGAGTTATCAATTCGGATGCCATCTACATAAATGACAGGCTGACCGCTTCCACCAATTCCGCCTCCGGAACGTACGTTAAACCGGATGCCGGCTCCAACGGTACCGCCTGTAGGCTGCACATTCACGCCGGCTACTTTCCCGCTAATCAGCTGAGAAAGATCCTGGTAGGATTGAGATGCGGTGTATTGCGTTGCGTCAACTCTCGAAACCGCAACTTCTGAAATGGCTTTGGAGGTTCGGGACGCAATACCCGTCACAACCACTTCATCCAAACCTGTCTGGTCGGGCCGTAGTTGTATGTTTACAATGTTATCACCCTCTGTAATCGTTACTTCTTGATTGAGCGTAGCATATCCGATGAATGAGTATCGTACATTATACGTTCCAACAGGGATGTTTTGGATCTCATAGTTCCCGTCAATATCGGCCGGCGCACCTCGCTCCAGTTCGGAGATAAGGACCGTCGCACCAGGTAGCTGTTCACCGGTCACGAAGTCGGTTATGGATCCCGACAAGTTTCCAGACTGGGCATAACCCAGAGAGGTGATCAAGCCAAATATCGCGGTAACTGCGAGAGTCTGCAGTAGTGTCTGTAGCTTTCTAGTCATTTGATTTTAGGTTTAGTTATCTGATGTTCAGTAGTGTGTGTTGTAACAATGGTTTTCAGTTAATCATTTCATTACAAAATGGATCTGAAACTTAATGATTCTGATGATGATTCAGTTATCGAAACGTGAACACTCTTTGAACAGTTTCTAGAAGAAACCGGTGCATTAGAGCTTGTTTTTTTAATCACATTATTTTCGAACCGGTACAAAAAACAGATGCTTCAGATTTTTCGGATTTTTAATCCAATGAAGCAGAAAATTTACAATGCGCAGCAACAGATTCCAACATTTTCCGAAACTTTTGTGTTTTCAAAAATCAAAGCGCTTCCCATTGAGCAATTCCGGTTGGTATCAGCCATATCATTTGGGGTGTGTGAACCAAAAAGTTCGATGGCTATGCCGGCATATCCGGCAGACTCCACCCCTCACGATACGGGCGGCGGATCAGCTCCTCTGCAAACTGTGCCGCAAGGATGGGGTCGGTCATGGTTCTGGCAAACGAAGGATGCCCATCTTCGATCTTAAATCCGTCTTCTATAATCATACGAACCGTTTCCTCCTCGCCTATATTGGTAAAGCGCATCGCCTCTCCATCCCACTGAAGTTCTTTATTGAGACCTTGAAGGCGAACTGCGAGGACTCCCATAACCACCGTTTCGTTAAATGGCCCGGCCTCATCAAAGGCAGACTTTGCCTCTACCCGGTTCTCTTTGCTCTCTTTACAGGCACGTACCCAATCGTTCACGTGATCCGTTTCGACTCTTCGTTCTGTTTTTGGGGTATCTGGAACCCGACCCGACAGCAACCATGGCTCTGCCCCGTAACATCCACAGACCATGGTGTCCTTCGAACCATGAAATACAACCCCACCGCCGTATAGATTCATAGATCGCCCCTGCGGCCATCCTTCCGGCTTCAGCGGCTCAATTCCCCCATCCACCCAGTGAAGTTCCACTGCCGGCATCCGACCCACCCGCGTATCTCTCTCTGGATAGGTTAGTTTCACGCGCTGTGAAACTGGAGCGGAATCGAGCAACAGCATGGTAGAGCTTCCTTGAACTTTTTCCGGATAACCCAGCTCTAATGCCTTAAAAGCGGGATGAATGATGTGGCAGGCCATATCCCCCAAAGCCCCTGTGCCAAAGTCCCACCAACCACGAAAGTTCCAGGGTGTGTATATTTCATGGTATGGACGCATGGGGGCCGGCCCGATAAACAGATCCCAATTCAGTGTGTCTGGCACGGCCTGCACTTCCTTAGGCGTATTGATCCCTTGCGGCCAGATCGGCCGGTCGGTGAACGCTTCCACTTTTCGAACGTCTCCAATCTCTCCGTTCGCAACCCATTCCATCATCAGATTAACTCCCTCGCCAGATGCTCCCTGATTTCCCATCTGCGTAGCAATCTGGTATTCCATTGCAAGTTTCGTCAGAAGCCGAGACTCATACACGGTATGGGTTAGAGGCTTCTCAACGTATACATGTTTGCCCAGCGTCATGGCATGGGCGGCAACGACAGCATGAGTATGATCGGATGTCGCCACAACCACTGCATCAATCTCATTTTGCATCTCATCCAACATTACTCTCCAATCCCAAAAACGCTTTGCATTGGGGTAATGGTCGAAAACCGGTTGAGAGTACTTCCAGTCAACATCACACAGGGCAACGACATTTTCGGTGGCCTCCAGCTCTTTTAACACGCCGAACCCACGACCACCAATCCCAACACAGGCCACATTCAGTTTATCACTAGGAGCACGGTAGCCAAGGCCGCTGACAGTATGTGCCGGAAGAATCGTAAGTCCGCCAAGTGCCAAAACTGAACGGGTGAGAAACTCTTTTCGACTCAATCCGGAAGAGATTTCCGGTTGCCCTTCATGACCATGAGTTTTGTGACGGGAATCTGTTGAGGGTTGGGTTGATGCGTATTTAGGATGTTCAGGTCGTTTCATGGTAGATTTTTTGTTGTGACTTGAAGTGTAAAGACTATTTGATGTGAAAAGTATGAAAGGTCAGGTAACTCGATTGTGTGCGGATTAGATACGTAAAAAAATGGGATCTTACAACTGTTGCATGTACTCCCAGAGCAGGTCGTATTCGGCCTCTGTTAGTTGCCCGAAAGCAGGCCAGGGCATAAAAACTTCGTTAAGATGTCGCCCATCCGGTGCAATTCCCTGAGTCATCGCTTCTTTGAATTGTTGCTTGCTCCAGGTTCCGGCAACCCCATCCAGATCAAGAGCAGGAGCTTCGGGCCAACTTGGCGGAGCTCCCGGGATCGGGCCACCTTCCAAGTGATGCCCATGGCAGCCCACACAAGAACTGGCAATATACCTGCCCATTGTAAGCCGGTCTGCGGGTGTAGATTTGGGCATTTCGACGGGCCTTTTTACAAGGTTGGCAGGGAAAAGAGCCAATTTTCGGTTCACAAAGTAGTACAGCCGCATGGGAAAGTTGATGCGACTCTGTGGCATGGTACGATGCACCGGCTCTGTGTTTCGGAGATAGGATATGAGGGAGGCCAGATCCCGCTGATGAATCACTTGAAATTTGTGGGAAGGCATGATGATAACCGATTTCCCGTTTGGCCGAACACCCTCACGGATAACACGGATCAAATCCTGATCGGAATAATCGAGGATGGCACTTCCCTCTCCCATGGTAATGTTTGGAGCTGCGATCAGTCCGGTATGGAGAGATTTTTGGAGAATGCTGCCGGCCATCTGCTCACCATGGCAATCGACGCATCCTCGGATATGAGTGAGTCGCCTGCCATGTTCGATGGAAACGGAATCATCAGGGATTGGAATATTGTAAGTGGTAAGTGGGTAACTACGCAGACGGTGTGATTCTGTGATGCCGAAAATCGCAAGAAAAATCGTTGTTGCTATCACCGCAGGAATGGCGATCGCTTGAATAGGAAATCCTTTGTTATTCTCGGTTTCCACAGGTCAATGGTTCCTTTGTTTCTCTGTCTTTGTATGCCAGCCTATTTACATAGTTTAGTCGTGTTTGAATCTTTATTCATGCGTTCCTGAAAATGTTTTGGTATCAACCAGAGTGTTTGCCGGCTACTGGACAGCGGTGGAGTGCTTCTCTGTAGCTTTTGTGTAGGATCTCTAGACCTTCATCGAGTTCCTGGTTGGTCACCGTAAGTGGTGGACGGAACCGGATACTTTTGGTTCCGCAGCCCAGAATGATGAGTCCGTTTTTCATCGCGTGTTCAATCACGGCGTTTCGTGCATGGGTATCGGGTAGATCGAATGCACAGAAGAGGCCTTTTCCTCTCGGATTCGATATATATTGTTCGGAACTAGCCATTTCGGTAATACGATGAAGGAGATGCGCTCCAGTACTGGCCGCATTTTCTATCAGATTATCCTCTTCAATGACCTGAAGAATCTTATCAAACCGAACCATATCGACGAGATGTGCACCCCAAGTGGAGTTAATTCGGGAGGATGTGTTGAAGCAGTTGGTTTTCACTTCATCAATTCGGTGCCCACCCAAAACGCCGCAAACCTGAGCTTTTTTTCCAAATGCGAGCAGATCCGGTTTAACGAAATGTTCGTGAGCCCAGAATTTTCCGGTGAGCCCGACGCCGGTCTGCACTTCATCATAGATTAACAGTGCCTCAAACTCGTCTGCAAGATCACGAAGCCCCTGATGAAACTCCATCCGGAAGTGATTGTCCCCACCCTCACCCTGAATGGGTTCCAGCACAATACAAGCGATATCATCTTTGTGGGTTTCAAAATATTGGCGGGCCTGGGCCAGGGCAAGCTTTTCTTCATGCTCTACTTGTTGCAAGCTTTCGCTTGTGAGGGGATGGTGAACGGCAGGACTATGGATCCGAGGCCAACCAAATTTAGGGAAATATTTAATCTTGTTGGGCTCGGTGTTGGTGAGGGAAAGTGTGTAACCACTTCGCCCATGGAATGCTTTTTCAAGGTGAAGAACCATCTGACCTTTCTCGGTTCGATACCCCTTTTCGAAATTTTTCTGCACTTTCCAATCGAAAGCTACTTTTAAAGCATTCGCTACAGCAAGCGCACCCCCAGCTACAAAAAATGCATGTGGCAGGTAGTCTGGGATTCCTACACGGGAAAAGGTATCCACAAATTCCGCCATCTCCTGTGTGTAAACATCGGAATTGGAGGGTTTGTTGACTGCCACCTGTCCCAGTTTTGCAACAAAATCGGCATCCCCAGCCAGTTTTTCATGATTCATTCCCAATGGATTCGAGGCAAAAAACGTAAAGAAATCGATGTAACTTTTTTCATGCTTGGAGTCATACAGTCGGAGTCCCTTGCTCTTCTTGAGGTCCAGTACCATGTCCAGACCATCCGTTAAAATGTGTTTTCCAAGGGTTTGATGAACGTTTTGTGGTGAAATCATAAGGCTAAGTATTGGCTTGTTTCTACGTTTCTTCGTGAATACTGCAAAGTCAACCCTAGGTATCTTGAGTATCCTGTCTTAGGCACTTTGCTGGCTTGAGGTTTATTTTGGTTTGGGGTTTACCCTGGTTTTGGGTTCTTTGTTTAGGATAATCTAGAGTCGCTCCAATATGTGCTACTCGAAAATCTGATTATAAACTCATTCCGAATTTCGAGCCTAGAACTGTCGAACTCCTAAACCTGCGATTCGATTGAAGATATAAAAAAACGAGCAACGATGAACGGTAAATTAGACTTGAAATCGGATAATAAATGTGCGTATATTTACGTTTTGATAACACACCGCGGGGTGGAGCAGCTGGTAGCTCGTCGGGCTCATAACCCGAAGGTCGCAGGTTCGAATCCTGCCCCCGCTACTAATTTAAACCGCGTATTCTAAAGGCCGCTTTTAGCGGCCTTTCTTATTTTAGGTACAACATAGGTCAAACGTCTCTCTCATTTACCCACTCGCAACTCTCAGTATCTTTGGCTACTCTTGTACTCACGTCTGATATCTTTTATTGTTAATTATGCTCTGCAATGAACCAATGTTGACCTAATTGACAACTCAATACCCCATAACGTTTTTAAAAATAGCGACGATTGGTGACGTTCATTGTCACACCGTTCCACAACACATTCTACAACACCATTCCATCACTCCAACTTCATCATTCGAACTCCATCAAACCATCATATGAGATTCCGGCTGCAGTGAGATCTCCGTTAAAACCGATCCCTCCGGCTGTGAGGCAGCATAGTACACAGCCTTCGCCACCTCCGCTGCCGATAGCATTTTATCGGCCTGAACCCTCATTGTCACTACTGGATTCTCCCAAAAGTCCGTTGCCACGCCCCCCAGGTAGAACAAAGAAAAGAAAATTCCAGAACGCTTTTGCTCCTCCACGAGAGCTTTTGTAAACCCCGTTACTGCATACTTTGATGCTGAATATACAGAGGAGTTACGCATCACCGCCTTTCCCAAAATCCCTGGAAACATAATCACCCGCCCCTTCTTATTAGCCGCCATATGACGTACAACGGCCTGTGTCACCAAAATCGTCCCATACACATTCACATCAATCACTGCTTTCGCATCCTCGGGTTTAATGTCCAGCAGCGGCTGAATAATTCCCGTTCCAAACGCATTTACAAGCACATCAATCGGACCCAAATCACGTTCAATCGTCTGAACCATCGCCGACACAGACTGGCTATCGGTCACATCCAGATCAATTACAAAACATTGTCCTCCGCGATCGTTAATCTCCCGCGCTTTTGCTTCCGCTTTCTCTCGATTTCGGGCAGCAAGAACCACTTTGGCACCAGCTTTGGAAAAAAGGTCTGCAGATGCCTGTCCGATCCCTCCGGACCCCCCTGCTATCAGTACAATTTGATCTTTCATAGTATTCGATCCGTTGATATTCGATGATTGTGGTAGGTTTAGTGGACTTGTTACCGACTTGGTTCATGCAAGCAAGTGCATTCTCAAGCAAATACATTGTTACAAGTATCAAAACAACCCTGTGAGAATATCGTTCACATAAATTGTGCGTACCATTGAGGTCATGTTGTTCGTACTAGTTTCCCAGGTGGTATGCGAGGTAGCAAACCAGATGCTTCACTAGGTGCTACAGGGTATTGCACATTCCGTTTGGGAATCGTTTTAGCACGGGTTGATCGGAGAGCTATTCTGAGTTGAATTACGCAACCATACCACGCGAGATTTTGACTCGTGGTTTTGAGTTGGATAGCCTATGATACTTTTTTGGGATGAATCCCAGGGACAAGAGAGATTCTGTACCAGATAGATTCCCTGCCGGTTAGGTTCTTTTTAAGGTAGGTTTTTTTAGGGTAGATTTTCAGGCCGTTACGGTACTCTCCATGGCTTCCGGTATGGTTTGTGCCCATACCTGTTTAAGATCAGGCACCTTGATATGTATCTGATCGCTGATCTTTAGGGCATCTCCTTTAACTACTCCTATTTTTATAATTGGAATACCTGCATCGCTACACTGTTGAAGAAAAGCATTTGCAGGTGATGAAGCGGATTGAGCTGAGGATGTACCAGTCTGCTTGGGTGCGTTTGATTGTGTGGATGCCGGCACCGTTATGATCACTCCAGATTGAGCTTCGCTATAGTACTGTTCGATGGTTTCGGCATGGGTTGGCTTCTCATCAAGCCGAACCTCCGCCCCCTTGCCAGAGAAGATTGCCATTTCGGCGAGAGCCACGACAAGCCCTCCGTCGGACAGGTCGTGAGCAGCATTAATCTTTCCGGACTGAATGAGTTCGAGCAGAAGTTTCTGGAGTCGGGCTTCAAAATCGAGATCGAGCGAGGGGGCATCTCCGGTTGTAAGTCCATGGATGTGACGGAGGTATTCACTGCCGCCAAGTCCCGTTCGGGGAGCACCCAGGTAGTAGATGATGTCGCCTTCCTCTTTGAACAGTGGATTCATAAGATGATTGTCGACATCTTCAATGAGGCCCAGCATCCCGATGACGGGAGTTGGGAAGATGGCTGCTTTGGGGTTTTCGTTGTAAAAACTCACGTTCCCACCTGTGACCGGAGTGCCGAGGATTCGGCAAGCGTCCCCCATTCCGGCGAGAGCTTCTTTGAAGGTCCAGTATACGTCGGGTTTGTAAGGGTTGCCGAAGTTGAGGCAGTTTGTGATGGCCAAAGGCTTGGCACCGCTGCAAACGACGTTTCGTGCAGACTCGGCGACTGCGATCTGCCCGCCGCGCCGCGGGTTCAGATACACGTAGCGCCCATTGCAATCCGTTTTCATCGCCAGCGCCTTGCGCGTCCCCTTGATCCGAACCACCCCCGAATCTGAACCTCCGGGCCTCTGGACGGTGTTGGTGCGCACCATCGTGTCGTACTGCTCGAACACCCATCGCCGCGACGCGATGTTCGGCGACGCCAGCATCGCCAGCAGGGTCTGGCCGTGATCTTCTGGGTGGTGCAGCCCGCTTAGGTCTGCCTGCTGCACACCGTCCAGATAGCCCGGACGTTTCGCTTCGCGAACGTAGCGCGGCGCCCCCCCGCCGAGCACCAACGAGTCTGCTGGAATATCAGCCTTCACCTCTCCCTCTTTCCAGTAGGTCACCCGATCTCCCTCCACAACTTCACCAATCACCACGGCCTTCAGATC
>Ga0208150_1000314_pt1 | contig 19062 bp, 17 predicted proteins | sample DEB08_DNA_8_FD_184534 | JGI IMG/M metagenome (GOLD analysis project Ga0208150, IMG submission 184534) | Aqueous microbial communities from the Delaware River and Bay under freshwater to marine salinity gradient to study organic matter... | ecosystem: Environmental > Aquatic > Marine > Coastal ...
AGCAGATACGATCCGATATGATAAAGGATCAGTTACGCCTGGTAGCTGGACCGGAATCACTGCTGTCAGCTTGGTAGGGCCTCAAGGCCCAGCTGGTGCAACCGGCCCACAAGGACCTGCCGGACTAGCCGGTGCTGATGGCGCAGATGGTGCTGATGGAGCAACCGGCCCACAAGGACCTGCCGGACCAGCCGGTGCTGATGGCTCAGATGGTGCCGATGGCGCAACCGGCCCACAAGGACCTGCCGGACCAGCCGGTGCTGATGGCGCAGATGGTGCCGATGGCGCAACCGTATTAAACGGAAGTATCGACCCAACAACGGAAGGTGTAGACGGTGATTTCTATATAAATACATCTAACAACACTATTTTCGGCCCGAAAACAGGTGGATCATGGGGAAGTGGCACCTCATTAGTAGGCCCGACCCACCACAAATTATCGTGTCAGCTTATAGCTGCCGGCACAGATGTAGCAGCAGCCGAGGAAGCAGACGGAAAAGGGTTGATATTAATCCCTCACGGAATCACGGGAGACATCACCCATATAGGAGCAAAAGTGGGCACAGATGGAATTGGCACAACAGGAACAATAGATGTAGAGATAGAAAGAGAGCGAAACGGCACAACCGTTGCTATCCTCTCTACAATCTTAACTATTGATGCGAATGAAGCACATTCTGGGACAGCGTCTACACCAGCAGTGATAAATACATCAAATGATGATGTAGAGGAATGGGATTTATTAAAACTTAATCTTACTGGCACTCCTACAGGCGGAACAGCACCCCAGGGCTTGACAGTTTATGTTGTAATTAGTTAATATGGCACACGTAGCAAACATAACCATTCAGTCATCCAAGGTGCCTGGGGATCTTACGGACTTTGTTGTGAACGTTGACCTGTCAGATTTAGGCGCTCCTTTCTGGAATACCGTTGCCAATGGTGGTGGGGATATTCGTGTATATAAAGATGATGGAGTGACGGAGTTACCGAGAGAAGTGGTGTTCTGTGATACGGCTACTGATACGGGTGAACTTCACTTTAAGTACACAGGGACACTCTCAAGCTCATCTGATACCATCGTAAAGATACATGCCGATGGTGTTAGTAGTGATTATGCACCTTCAGCTACCTATGGAAGAGAAAATGTGTGGACTAATAATGTGATTGGAGCGTGGCATCATGAAGAAACAAGCGGAAATATTGTAGACTCGTCATTCAATGGCATAAGCTTGACCAGGACTGGCCCAACAAGTGTTGCGGGGGCATTATCTGGCAATGGCTCTGATTTTGATGGGACAGATGATTACTTCAATTCAGGCACAGGCGTTAGTGTTCTTAACAACCTGACGGGAGACTTTACTTTTAGCTTTTGGTTAAAAAGGAATAATAGTAGCACACTGTCTTCTGACGAATTTATTTTTGCAAAAAGGACTGTTACCGGGGGAAACAACGAACAATGGTCTATGAGGTTGGACAAGGGGGCTACTGCCAGCCATGCAGAGTTAGTGTTTAATTGCTATTCGGGGGGCTGGAGGAACGTGCCGTTAGGACCAACTATTACGGATACAAATTGGCATCATATTGTATTAAAACATGATGACACTTCAACCCTGGAATGTTATAAGGATGGGGTAAGCAGTGGTACAATAGGCTACACACACGGAATAACCTCTTTTACTAACTCAATGTTTAAAGGCAGGGATGGTGCCAATGGGAATCCGAGGTATGCGGATATTGAACTTGATGAGTTTCGGATTTTTGACACATTATTAAGCGACGACTATATTGTTGCTGATTACAACAACCAAAACGACACATCCACATTTTACACTGTAACAGATATAAGTGGTGCAACCCTGAGCACAACGAAGCCTATGCAACCAATCTGGTTTTTTTAAAGTATTTTTTTATCTTGTCTACCACGTCAGCAAAATATTTCATTGAGCTGAGCTTGTCTATAAAGAACCCTGGATGCGTCCAACATCTAGGGTTCTTTTGTCATCAACAAATTTTTGTCTTAGATTTGACATATCGTAAAACAAATGACAACTCCAATTAAAATTTTATCTCCATTTAGATATAGCCAAGAATTCCAGGCTATGTGTGTGCTGTATGCGAAAGCACCACAAACCGGCAGTCACCGGTTACGAGCACTAAGGCCTGGTGCTTTTTTATTTATCGTAAACCAAATGACAAATGAAAGTTTTAAAAATCTTCGCCACGGGTCTCACCGGTGGCTTCGCCAAGTCGCCTGACTTACAAGCTCGCTTCTGGGCTTGGTTCGTTTTTACCCTTCTTCTCATTGGTGCTTTTACTTTTGATAGCTGGATCAGCTACTCTGTTTTTGCAGACTATCTTTCATACATAGGATCTGCAGGAGATGTGCCTGGGCTGATATTATCAGTTTCGTTTGCGATGGCAGCGACAGTATCAGTTGGTGTGATCGCCTATGCTTTTGTCGCATATAGAAAAAGCATCAACAGCCCAGAGCAGCTTTCTGATAGCCTACGCTTTGCTGGCTATATCGCAGCAGGTCTTTATCTATGTTTTGCTGGGATCTCCATCCTCGCAAACATCCAGGGCGCCCAGCAAGCAGCTGAAAGACATGCCGATTCTCAAATCATAGTTGATGATGCTCCATTGGTTAGCACAACAGCTGAGTGGACTGCAGAAAAAGAAAAAACCACCCTGAAGTATGATAATGAAATCGCCAAGCTAGAGGCGCGCCTTGCAGCTGCTGAAAATGGAACGACTACTGAACAGGGGAGATATAATGGAAAGAGAGGAAATGCCTATTGGAAGGGAAAGAAGACTCCTTATGGCAGGGCATTGATCGCAGATCTCCTGCAAAAAAAGGAGCAAAAGGAAGCAGATAGAGAACTAGCCATCGCTGCTTTGGATGCAACTTACCAGACAAGGCTGAACACAGAGACAGCAAGTTTCAACAGGAAATCAAAGAAACATGCACACAAAAAGGAAAAAGCGACCACAGCAATTAGGCTGATAGTTTTTCTCATTTATCCAATCGGGCTGGGGATATCAATTTTCAATGCTCACTTTCTCTATGATGTTCAATTGTTCCTGGGAAGGAAGGTGAATAAGCCTTCGCATAGTAGCCAAAATCATTCAGTAGGATTTGGAGCTCTGCCTAAAACTGCCATTGGCTTCCATCAACAAAGGGGAGAGAATCCCAATGACCTCTCAAAAATCACTGCTGAAATGAGAGCTGAAATCAGAGAAGAATTGAGAGCTGAAATGGAGAAAGAAATGAGAGGTGAAACTCTCAAAAATACGGGAAAGATTGAGAGTTTTGAGAGGCCTGAGGCATCTCATTCCAGCTCCACAATTTACCTCTCAAATAACACTCCTTATAACCTGGGGAAGAAATATGATATGAGTAAGGCTGAGAAGCGTCAACTCACAAAGGTCACAAAGGCCAGAAAAAAGATAATTGAAGAAACTGGTAAGGAGCCTAGTGCCAATGCCATCGCCAAGGCGACCGATATGAGCTGGGCAACAGCAAAAAAGTATTTGGAAATGATAAGGAAAGAATCATAAATTCTTGTTAGGTGTGTTGTTTATCAGGTGTCCTACTTTTAAGTAAGTAGGACACTTTTTTTTGTTCTTACAACAAATAACTGTCCTACAATTAAAATATAAACAAATATAATTTAGGACATGGATTGGACACATCTCATATCAGGACTGCTTGGATTAGTTCCTTTGGTCGTAAATCTTTTGCTAAATAAGCGAAAGAGGAAAACTGAACAGGTAAAAAAAGAAGTTGAAAGTACTGACATATTAAAAGAATCTAATGATAATTGTTACAAAGAACTTACAGAACTGAGGAAGCAATTTGTACAACAAGAACGGAAGCTTATGGAGTTTGAACTTTTGACAATCCGTTATGAAGCAATATTAAAAAATGATTACTTACCCGACACAAGAAATGTCAACGGAAATGAAGAGGCTGGTCTTGAAAAATGATGAACGTATTAAAAGTCTTTTTAAGACATTATCGGCAAAATTTGAAAAAGGCCAGATGGTTACTTACATGGACATGAATACTTTTCCAATTCTATTGAGAAGTATGTTGTCAGAAGGTATTCATACTAAAAGACTGCCTCTTCCTCCAGGCGCTGGATTATACTTTAAAGTAGACTTTAAAAAGGAGTCTGAGCTTGGGGTCCATCAGCATGACTGCCATGAGCACATCACTGTAGACAGAGGGGCTTTTATTGATCTGACATCAGGCAAAATATATGAAGAAGGGGATGAACTTATAATCAAGCCCGGCCAAATGCACAACATCAAGTCCCTAGATCACTATACAATTTTATATATTCTTTTTACGCGAAATGACCCCTATTAAAATAGGAAAATACAGACTAGGAATCCCTAATAATCAAGAGGAGACAGCTTTAAATTTATACAAAAGCATATCACCCCTTGTCATGCAACAAGATTCTGAGGAATTGCGTGGACAAATCATCTTTAGCCTTATAAAAGCACAGATGAACAAAAAACAACAAAGAATATTCAAAACAGGGAAGATAGATGCTTTTGCTGTCCTAAAACTATCAGAACTGATAGGCTGGATATGGAAGCGATATGAGATAGGAGGACAATCTCATATCTCCCCTTGGATACAGGAATTCAAATACAAAAAAACGACCTATATACTTCCTTTACCTAATATGGATGATGTGACAGTAAATGAATTTGCATACATCAATATGTATTTGGATATGGTGGCAGAAGGAGACGCTGAAGCTATATATGGTTTGACTGCTTTGATATGCAGGCCATTAAAATCAAAAAAAGAACGAACTCAAATTAATTATAATGGGCAACCTCGAATACAATTTAATCCAGACTTAATTGATGTTGAGAAGTTTAAAAAAGCACCAGAATGGATACTTTGGAATGTGTATGACTTTTGCCTGCGAGCTCAGTTAATGATTCACAAACGCTATGAAATAATATTTTCAGGAGAAAAAAGTAAAGGGCCTAATTTTGGGTGGCTGGGTATGGTCATGAATATCGCTGAGACTGGAACCTATGGTAAGGCAAAAGAAGTAGAGCAAGAAAGCTTACATACCATCTGTATCTATACTACTCGAAAGATACTGGAGCAAAAGAGACATCAGGAAGAATTAGAAAATATTAAGAAAAAACATGCTTAATCTTAAATCATATCAATCCATCAGAGGATATGTCACCAATTATGTGAAAGGTGATGCACGAATAGCTAACGAAGGCTATATCTGGGGAGAAAGTAAAAGAGTAATAGATAAAGCCGTCAGTAAACCTATCTATCCATTTTTTTGGGTAAGAGAAGCTGAATGGCTAGGAAGTTCAAACACTGGACACAATAACATCCAATTTAATTGGAGCCTCCATATTGAGATAGCTGGAAATGCTGACAGAGGAGCTACCGACAAGGAAGAGACTCAACTAAATGAAGCCCATCAGATCATGATGGACTTTATTAGATTTTTGATAGAAGAACACAGGGAAAATAGAATACGCTTTGAATTTCCTCGACTTAGCGCCACTCAGACACAGGTAGGAGAAGGTGAGAATGCCTGGGGATGGTCATTTATTGTATATATCAGCGTATTTGCTGATAGCTTTTGTCTTGCTGACCATGCCACCAGATACCATGTATCTACCTGGATGCCTGAATTTGTGACTGGCGAAACCAGGATCAGTATTACCATAGATGGGACTGAATACCATTATGATTGGACCGACACAAGTCAGCAATCACACATGCTGATAGGAATTGCCAACCAAATTAATCAAGACAGCGCTGCTAATGTCACAGCCACAACTGATGAACAATATCTGTACATCAGGTCAAAGGCTCTTAATGATCCTCCAGTCATTAGTATTTTGACCGACCAACATGAATTCAATCAACTGTATAAATAATGCCATTAATACAAATAAATATTCCCCCAACAATGTCTGCAAGCAGAAACCCAATCGGATGGAAGTTTGCTGCCACCGGAAACTGGCGCACAGACTCTGCCTACAAGGTGACATGCAAAATATTTGAAGAGACTTATCACCACTCTAATGTATATACACATTTTTTGACATTGGAGAAAAGGCCAGATGATGACAATATCATATCATTTGACATATCCGACATACTGGCTACGCTTGTGCCAAAAACTGAAAAGCCATCTACAACCACAGCCAGAACTGTTACAGATATCAACAAAAGATACAGCATTTCATTTCAGGAAAGCGGCAACAATATATATCAGCTGGCCACCACTTATTCAGGCTATCATGTAATTAAGGCAGGAATGAGCGAACAAAAAGGGCAGAGCATTGAAGACCAGATTAATAGTCAACTCTTCCTCACCAATCAGCCGCGAATCAAACAAACCACAGCACACGCTCCGGAGTACCTTACATTAGGCATACCAACCACAGCCACTGCTGCTACAGCACAAATGAAGGCTGTCGTCATCTATACAGATGACACAGAAAGCAGTGTTTTTTCAGGTCCACAGATTGCATATCAACCAGGTGACATGATTCAATTTCATGCTGGATACAATATGCTAGGGCTGCAAAATATAACGCCTCCTACAGATGAAAGTGTGGTAGGCTACAAAATATGGATTGAAGAGACGACTGGGAATACGGATATATCAGATCTGATGGAATATAGATTTGATGATTGTGAATGCACACCATTGACAAGATATTTTTGTTTTGAAAATACATATGGGGGCATTGATACGATCATCACATCAGGGAAAAGTGAAACCAAAATGATGATCACCGGACAGCAGGCACAGCGCATATCTGACCCATTTAGAATCAGTCCGGAGAGAACAATTATGGACTATAGTATCAGGCACCAAGAGCAAGTAACTCAACCTATTGGACATCAATCAGAAGAAAGTCAGCTGTGGCTGCGGGAGCTACTCAGAACCACAGTTGCCTGGAGAGTAGGAAACTCCCCAACGCCAAACATAGAAGCAGAAGGAGAATGGGTTCCTATTTCTATCAAAAAAGGGGAAAGCCTTATATTAAAAGACAATGAGTTTTTAAATTCACTTAGCTTCTCTTATAAAGAAGCATACTATCAGCATGGCACATGATATCATTTAGAATAGGCACCGATTATTTAGATGTAGAAGTCGGAATGCAGATTAGCCTAACTTTGGTCAACCCTCTTTTTAGCAGGGAGATTGGATATGGTTCTCACAGTCTTTCATTTTCTGTGCCTTTAAATCCCAAAAATAGGCGTCTACTTGGATTCAGGGATCATCTCTCTATCACATCTTATTCTAATGAGGTAGAAGTAGAAGTGCTTTTAGGTGGTGTATTTTGGAAAACCGGGACCCTCAAGGTTATCAGTGTATCACCTTCAAGTGAAAAAATATCAGTCGCCTTCAATTTAGATACCAGTTGGCTTTCTGATAAGGTAAATACTATACAATTAGCAGGAATGAACCTGGGAGGCACACGTACAATATCCACAGTAGGCACTGTTGGTGGCACATTTGAAATCAGAGTAGATGCAGGGCCTACTCAAGTGATCGCCATCCAGATAAACGAAACTTTATATACCTATACCAGTGTATTGGGAAACACCAAGCAAGAATTGGTAGATGAACTAAAAGACCAGATAAATGCTGATTCAAACATCAATGCCACAGCCACCACACAGGCAAATGGCTCGCATTGGCAACTGGTGATAAGTCCGATTGACCCAGATGATGACTTTCAGGTGATTTATGATATTGGCGCCACTGACATTCAGTGGTACAAGATGAGCTATTTGAGCAGCCATCAAAATAAGCAGAATGCTATGCTGAATCACATGGATACAGTAAGTGCAGCAAGTGTAGGCACCTATGATTATACTTTCCCAGTTATATATAATCCTTTATTTTTTGGTGACGTACTAGGTGATGAATATTGTGGCTTTATAAATTCTTACGAGCCAGGGAATGGGCATCAGGGACCTTTCCCAGGAGTTGATGGTGCCTACTATAGTGTATGCATACCATTTGTATCAGTGAAATACTTAGTATCTCAGGGACTGTCTCAACTAGGACTCCGAGATGTCAGCTCATTCACAAGCACTGCCAAATATGAGGCAATGCATATTTCAAACAATGTGCCTCTCATAAATGAGGGATTATTTGAGGGGATTGTAGGATCATCAGCAACAGGATTAGTAGGATATTATGACAACTCATTTACATTAAATAATCATCTACCCTCGGAGATGACTTTGCTTGATTTATTTAAGGATTTATCAGAAATATTTAATCTTGCCATCATTGTAGATCCGGTATTGGAGACCATTGATTTTGTAGAAAGGAAAGACTCTATTACTGCTACAAAAAATGATTGGACTAATAAAAGCCTAGTTACTTATACAATCACTTATGCAGACAGCCAATCTGTCAAATACAGCTACGCTAAAGACGACAAAGATAAATTTTTTGATGATGGCGCAGCATTTGAAGACATAGATCCCGGTAATACAAAGCATCATATAGAAGTACAAAGAGGGCCACTTTTTGAAAAGATTACCAGGGATCCGGAGCATGACACAAATTGGCTCACACCAACAATCAAGCAGCAGGGGCATACTACTGTGGGAGGGCTTGAGCCGGTTACTGCCAATGCAAGGTATTTATATTTCCACGGCTTGCAGGACAATGACAATGGCGATGAATATCCATTGGGAAGCAGCAAAGGCAAAGACTATGGAGGCACACAGCTAATCACTCCTTCTTTGGAATGGACAGGAACAAAGGGCCTTTATGCTCAACAGCATGAAGACTTTGAGCCATTGCTCTATCCGACACGCCATATTAATCAGGAATTTATAATAGATCTGGTTGATATTTTAAAACTAGATTGGACATCAGTATATGAATTTAGAGACCGCCACAGTCACCACCAGGCTGTCCTTAAAAAGCTGGTACTTCCTCTTAGGATAGGGGAAAGATTCCCTATCAAAGCTGCTGCAGAAAACAACTTGACATGATTAGCATTGCAGAACAAAATAAGTTTATAAAGCACGAAATCTCTCGCTGGATCAGAGAAGATGTAGATCCCACACTTAGGGCTGCTATTTCTAAAAGAATAAAACATATCCCTGAGGGTACTGCTGATGATCTAAGACATGACATATATCAAGCAGCCGGTTCTGCTTTTTCTGGTTACAAACTTAGCTTTAATGATGCCAGTCGGATGGTAGACATCAAACCCAGATCTATGAACTGGACCAAAAGACCTATTACAACTTCAGATAACTTCATAAATAGATGGGCAAAGGGGCGAGGGAGAAAATACATGAAAAAAGTACCTGGATATAAGGATGGAAAGGCAAAACACCTTACAGAAGACCAGAAGCTTGATAGATTTGCTTCAGCTATCATAGCTGCTACACCATCACCTAAATATAAGCGTAGAAGGCGAGGAGCTTGGTACAATCGAACTATATATAAGCTAGTCAATAGATTGATAGAAAGGCTATCTAAAAATCAAGCTGCATATTTTGCGGAAAAATTAGGGCCCGAAATTAAGGCGAACGCTTTTGGAGGAGACATGCATCTGTAAACAAAAAAACCCTGGCCTGTCACAGCCAGAGTCAATACGTGCTTTATGTCGTTAAACATAAGAGCCCCTAAACATAAGTTTTTTTTCAAATCAAAAAGAAAAAAGGGAAAAAAAATGTAATTGGAATTTACGTCCCTCTTCTTTTTATTCCGCAGTTATATTTTTTTTCTATCAAAATTTAATTCATTTACAATGCAAAACGAGAACCAAGCATTCGATTCTATTGTCCAACAGTTAGAAGATCATCTTTTTATACAACAAAAAAAGCTAGAAATAGTAAGCTTGAAGTTTTTGATCTTATCTGATTTTTTGGAAGTAACAATGAAGAAAAAACGTTATGAAACATTAATGCATAATATTTCAAAAAGAGCAAAAGCATTACACATGTCAAATTTTGATATAAATACCAAAATTTGTAATTTCAAAGAATAGTAAGTGTATCGATTCTCAATAATGATTATTAGAGCAATGCCTGCCTTTATGGGTGGGCTTTTTTTATTTATAAATATTTCAATTATTGATTTTTGTATTAAATTTTGATACATTGATTATCAAGAAAGAAAGTAGCTTAAGAGGTTTTGAAATTTGGTAGAAGCCGGTGATAAACATCACCGGTTTTTTTGTGTCCTATATTTTGGGGCTTAATCCATTGATTTTTGTTTCATGGCAGGAATAGTAAGAAAAGATAAGGTACAGATTGAGATAGAAATCAACGGTGAACCGGTAAAAAGGACACTGGGTGACATGGAAAAGGCTTACCGAAAGCTAAGGGGCGAGATTAAGCACCTTGAGCAAGGGAGTGATGCCTTCAATAAAAAGGCAAAAGAGATAAAACTGCTAGAGAAAGAATTAGGGAAAACTCGAAAAGCAGCCAGAGGGCTCGGGGATGAGCAGGGCAATATGTTTTCAAAAGGCTTTGCTGGATTCAGTAAAATGAAGGGAGCAATGGGTTCTTTACCTGGCCTCTTTCAGACAATAGGAGCCGGGGTGACAACTGCACTAGGGCCCATTGGACTTTTGATAGGTGCGATCACAGCAATAGTAAACGCTGGAGCTGCTTTGTTTAAAATTACAGAGGAGTTTCAGAAAATGAGGGAGGAAGTCAACAAGTTTACCGGCCTTACAGGGCAGGCACTTAGTGACGTAAATTCTCAGATCACAGCGATCAGCAAAACATTTGATCAGGAGTTTAATACAGTACTACAGACAGGGGCAGCAAATGCAAAGGTATTTGGGTCTGAAATGACTGAGACACTTGATCTGATAGAAAAGGGGCTGATAGCTACAGGAAGTCAGGGGGATGAGTTCCTTGAGCAGATTAAGGAATATGGACCTGTACTAAAACAGGCAGGACTCGACCAGGAAGAAGCCTATGCTGTTATCAGCTCCGGGATTGTGGATGGGGCATTTCAGGATAAGATTCCTGACGCGATCAAAGAGTTTAATATAAGGATCAAAGACCTAAGCAAGGGACAAAGGGAAGCACTAGAGCAGACACTAGGGACTGATTTTACCGATAAGATCGTCTCAGGCATAAAGACAGGCGAGACAACAAGCATAGAAGCACTCAATCAAATAGGGGGAAAGCTGGGAGAGCTGGGAGCAGATAGTTCAGAAGCTCAGGTGATCATCAGTAACTTATTTGGAGGCCCTGGTGAAGATGTTGGGGCTGAGTTCATCATAGGCCTTCAGCAAATTAAGGGCAGCATGGATGATGTAGTCGATACATCAAACATCTACATCCAAAGACAGATAGAGCAGCTGGAGCTAGAGAAACAAGTAACAGCAGAGCAAGAAAAGCTATCTGTAGAAATGGATGGTGTAGGTAATTCATTCTCAAAGGCCTGGAAGATCATCAAAATTTTCACCTTTCAAGGCCTCGCAGTAGCTATCCGATGGGTAAAAAACCTAAAGGATAATTTTAAGATCATGAAAGTTCAGATTGTGGAGTCTTTTAATGGGCCGCTGCGATCTATTTCAAACTTTGTCAATGGCCTGATAGATGCCGTAAATGCAGTAAACAAAGTACTTGGACTTAAAGAAATAGAAGATGTAGACTTTAAAATAAATGTAGAAGTAAGCAGCGAGGATTTGAAAAAGGAGCTACAGGAGAAAGTAGCAGCAGAGAGGGCAGCCTTTGCAAAGCAGCAGGAGCTTGAAACGATGATAAACGCTAAAAAGCAGGCTGAGATAGAGAGGCTGACAAAACTCAGGGAGCAAAAGAAAACTTTGGCAGCAGAGGCAAAGCTGACAGCAGCAGAACAAAAAAAGAGAGCTGAATTATATGCAAAAGTCGAAGCTGAAATCAGTAATCTAAAAGTTCAAGTCATGCAGCAGGGTTTTGATAAGGAGATTGCTTTAGCCAGACTCCAGACAGATCAGAAAAAGGCAGCACTGAAAGGAAGTACAGAGCAAATAGCAACACAGCAGCAGCTGCTGGAAGAGCAATACATAGAAAAGGTAAAACAGATCAAAAAGAAGGCAGCAGAGGATGAGCTAAAAGACAAAAAGGCCCAAAGAAAACAGCAGGCAGATGCTACAAAAAAGCAGTATGAGGGGGAGCTAAAAAGCCTTGACCTATTGATGAAAGAGGAGCAGGCACTCCGTACATCTGAGGCTGTCAAAAGATTAGAGGCAGGAGAAGATGAGAAAGATGTCCAGGAAGACCTGAAATCTGATCTTCTTCAGATTGAAATGAACTATCTCCTTGATAAAGTACAACTAGAGAATAAGTTCGGGCTAAATAGCGTCCTGACAAAGGAACAAATAGAGAAGCTGAAACTAGAGGCGACCCTTAACCGACTCAAAAAAGAAGGAGAGGCTGAGGCAGAAGCTGAAGCAAATAAACCAGATCCTGAGGGGAAAATATTAGAGGGGCTTGAAAAGGCAAGCAGGTTTATAAATCAAGTCGCAGAGCTAAACGATGCAGCCCTAGCTGCTGACCTGGCGAAAATAGAAGCAAAGAAAAAGAAAGAGCTAGATGCTGTTGGAAACAACGAAGCTGAAAAGAGGCGTATTGAGCAGAAGTATAGTGATCAGAAACAAGCGGCAGAAGAGAAGGCTGCTAAGAAACAAAAAGCTATTTCCATCACCCAAACAATCATCAACACTGCTGAATCTATTGTTAGAACAGGAGCTGAGCTTGGATATCCTCTTGCAATTCCTTTTCAGGTCCTGGCTGCTGCTATAGGTGCAAAACAGATTCAGACAATTAGTGCCCAGGCATTTGAAGAAGGGGGAGCAACTGTACAGAGATCAGGTGATAATTACTACTATCAAGGCCAGCGCCTGCAGCAGAGAAAATCCTTTGCTCCTGGTGGTCATGTAGCACAAGGAGCTATTGGCGTAATAGGAGAGAAGGGCAGAGAATGGGTCGCTCCCAATTGGATGGTAACAAGTGGCAAGTATGCTCCTATTATACAGCAGTTAGAAAATGTACGAATAAGGGGATTTGCAGTCGGAGGATCTACCACACCAACAGACACCGCTGTCAATGCCCAAAATGCTACAGCTTCCAATGATGCTATCATTGAAGAACTTAAAATGTTAAGGCAGGCTGTGATGGTCAAAAAGTATATTACCGTATGGAGTGAGAAAGAAGCATTGATGAATGCTGAGGTATATCAGGCATGGCAACAACGATCAAGCACAGGTGGAATTTAACAGAAACAATCTATGAACATATTACACAAAGAGTTATTGGCTTATAAGGAGATGCAGCATCGTTTTCCACGCTCACAAAAGCTATATGACAAAGGTCTTCATATTTTTATTACCTATGGAGGCAAAAACAACCTCAGAAGGCTACTTAGTCGAGGCCAAGCCAATCCACAGACAAAGCACTGGGGACATCTGGAACACCAGCTCAACAAACTTGGATTAAAAGAGGTCAAACCACCTATCAAACAGTATGCAAGTAATGAGGCGCGAAAAAAAGTTACAAAATCGACTTTTGAGGCTCCTATACATGTACCTATGCAAGCTCCGGAAAGCCTGAGTGATGACTTAGAAGTATTGATTAATCAAAATAGACAACTAGCCCAAAATAGAGCAATACTAGCAAATAAACTTCACCCGGAAGAACACGGAGGGCATACTCTAAAAATAGAAAAGAATAAAAATTTGGTAGAAGAGATATTGGATATTGTAGCACAACAGCAGCCCATTGAGACTAAAATTGAGGAATTAAAGAAACTGGAAAATGAGAAGCCTAAAGATGACAATCCTGTGATCTTTGAAGATGCAAAGATTGGCTATTTTCGTCTAAATGATCTTTATGAAATGACCATCCCTGATTTAGGAAGTCTTAAGCATAGACTTAATATCAAATACAACAATTATGTCAATCGGATTGACACGTATAAAAAGGCCACTTCTAAGGTAAGTGCTAAAAAGAAGATGAAACAGATTACACATGCTACTTCTGTGATAGAACGTGTCATAGCCGATCTAAAAATAGCTCAAAATGCCTGATATAGTCCCTTCGTTTTCCGATCTTAACAAGATGACTAGGAACAGTCGTAAGACAAAACGAGCAGCAGCCAGAAAGTATGATTTTGAAGAGTTGGAAGGTCTTGTCAAAAAGATCGTGGCAAAAGATACACTGACAAAAAATGAGGAAGCCACTTTTAACAAGCTTACTCAAGCTGCAGCAGTCCTGCAGAAATACCCAACTACAGAAGCATACAAAATAATTGCACGATCTTTAAATTGCTCTATTCCCAATGCCTACATCTGGGGCCAAAAGTCGCTCGACTTTTTTGGCAGAATAGATCTTATGACAGCAAAGGCTCATAGATTCATCATTATTGAACGCCTGATGAAGATGCTTGACAGCGCCGATTTAGACCAGCAGATCAGAATTATGAAGCTTTATATAGATGTATCTGGTGCCAACAAAATAGAAGAGAATGAGCAACGGGTAAAAAAACGGGTGAGAGTAGTCAGAACGACTGATCCCAAAGTTTTGGAAGCAATTGAGGTGGAAGAGTATGCAGACTAAATATTTGTACACAAACAATAAGCAAGAGTCCGTTTTAGCTACAGACAAGAAAAAACGGTCTTTTGTAGGAGGAAGGGGCTCCGGAAAGACAGTTGTAATAGGAGACTACTCATATGACTGCATAGATTTGCTGCCAAAATCATCTGGAGCACTTTGGGCACCAACCATGGAAATACTTAAAAGTAGTACTCTTCCTGAAGTCGTCACCAGGTGGGAGGCATATGGATTGGAAGAGGATGAAGATTTTGTGCTGTTTAAAAAGCCCCCAAGTACATTCGATCAGCCATACCGTAAAGTCAAGAAATATGATAATGTTATCAGCTTTGCAAATGGCACAGTAGTTTATCTAATTAGCCTATATGCTGAGCGAGCAGGCCGTGGCCTATCCTTACAATGGGGAGCCGGTGATGAAATGGGATTTATTAAAAGATCACGATTCACACAAAACATAAGGCCAGCCATGCGAGGATATAGACATGCAACAGTACTGCATGAACTGGATGCCTGGCAGGATGTGACTTATGGAGAGATAACAGAAATAGGTACACGAATTTATTGGAGGTATATGTATGAGCAATGTCCCTTATACAGATCGTTTTTAAATGTTACCTCTATGCCATATCTGGAAGAGGGGAAGTGGATACTTAAGACTAAAGAGGATCCTGATTATTTTTACATTGAGTCAACTCCTTATGATAACATTGATGTACTGGGAGAACAATATATCAAAGACCTCAAGGCTGAGATGGATGATTTGGAATTTAGGGTAGAGGTGATGAATGAAAATATAGAGCAGCTGCCTGATGGATTTTACCCAAACTTTAATGATAAAATACATACTACTTTGGTAGATATGTATGACCCTAACATATCCATAGATTTAAGTTTTGACTTCGGACGATTTAACAGTTTAACTATATACCAGGAAATAGGGAAATTAGCAGCAGGTATAGACAGCATGTATGTAAAAAATGGAACTATTTTGGAGCTAGTTGATCGTTTCTGTCAGAAGTATAAAAGCCACAATAATAAAGTTGTTTATGTATATGGTGACAGAAATGGAAATAACAGCCGAGCTGACAGTAAAAAGACATATTATGATGAAATAATTGAACGACTTATCAAAGCAGGTTGGAAAGCAGTGAACATGGTTAAAGGCCTGGACCCCAATCATGCAGATAAACATTTGCTATTATCAGCGGCCATGAAAGAAGATGTACCTACACTCCCAAAAATTAGATTTCATCAGATTAGGTGCAAAAATTTAATCATCTCTATTAAACGGGCTCCAATTAAGGATGGCCTCAAGAAAGACAAAAGCAGTGAAAGAAGTCTAAAAATAGCACAAGAGCATGCCACTCATTTCAGTGACACATTTGATAACTGGTACTACTCAAAGTTTAGAAGATACTTTAAGTCAGGCAGAAAAACTGCCTGGTAATCATATAGACATAGTTTTCATATTTCATAAGAATGATCATTAAAATATTCAGTTTCGTCAATGGGCGCGCGATTTTCTGTTTAAAAGATTATATAAACATATTTTTAGACTTATTTAATTATTTAAATAAACTAAAGTTAAAACATTAATAAACAAATTCTGTCTTTGTCCTATAAATAGCCCTGTATTGCCTTCATTTTTGTTTTATGGAAGTATCTATTACTCGCGTTTTAGACGAAATAAACACCCCTACAGATGGAAATCAGGCTAGGGAATTCTCTATTGGATGGATCAGGACCACCAGAGGACCCAAGCAAGGCACCCTCAAAAAGGTAAATCGATGCATCAAAGCTGGCACCGACAAACGAAAAAACGTAGAAGGCAAAGCCAACAAGCTTCAACCCATGATCAAAAAGCGGAAGCTTCTTCGATTATATGACAGAGATGCCAATCAGACCATCAATGTTCCCCTTTACACCATCATTATATATAACGGATATAGAGTAAGGCACTAATGAGAGAAAATTTTGTAGTAATGGACTTTGATTTTGACAAGGATAGCAAATCTGCTACCCTACGCGCTGACAGAGACAGAGGTGCTGCACCTATAAATAATATATATTCAGCCGGTCTAATAGACATTCCTAAAAACAGCGAACCCAAAGAAGTACTACCCTGGTACAAGGGGGCAAACAATGAGCCTGAATACCTGATAAAACTGGTGATTGACAATCCCATCGCCATGGGATTAATAGGAACCAAAGTGGCCATCCTTCATGGTACTGGCTTAGGGTTATACCAGGAAGGAGAGAGTGGAATGATTAGAATGAAGCCAGAAGATTGGCCAGAAGAAATCAAGAGATTCTATGAGTACAATAGCCTTAATGACTGGGCTTATGCTTGCTTCATGGATTTTGAGATGCTTGGTAACTTCTTTACGTCTATGAGCTTTAGTAAAGGGTCTAAGCTCGCAGACGTGCCGAGAAAAGTGGTCCGAATAAACAGGATAGATCCAACCACTGTCAGGGCCATCAAGCCAAACGCCAAGAAAGGACAGGCTATTAAAGAATACATCGTAGCCAGCTTATGGAAAGATTTCACCATGACCACAGATCACACCCGATTTAAGGCATTTAATTGGAGAGATTACTTCGACCATATTACCATGGAGTTTTTGCCTGGGGAAGCAAAGACCTCCAGGGTACTGGCACATGGCAGGCGACCTTTTCCGGGCTTCCCACACTATGGTCTTCCCCGATGGTATGGAGCCCGTAAAACGGGTGAGCTCCAAAATGAGATACCACATTGGCACATAGCCAATATCATAAACATGTGGGGAATTAGGATGCGTGTAAGCGTCAACCAAGAGTACATCAACACTAAACTCCAAAAAATCAACCAGGCTACAGGCAAGAATTATACAGCCGATGAGATCAATAAGGAGCTTACAGAAAAGTTTCATAATTACTGCACCAATCCCCAAAACGTAGGCAAGGTACTTCTTGACACCTATTACATGGAGCCAGGAGGAAAGGATCCTCAGCGTGATTTTATAATTGAAAATATTGAGGTGACAATTAAAGATGAAGCATATGTCAAAATTAGTGAAGCCATGAATAGCTTTTTCACCTCTGCATTTGATGTAAATCCGTCTTTAGCCAATGTCATCACTACTAAAGGCATGTCATCAGGATCAGAACAGACACAAGCCTGGAACATCGCTGATGCAAAAGCAAACTACGAAAGATCTAAGGTGCTAGAAGTACTTAACTTTATTCACCGCTTTAATAGTTGGGATTCTGAATACCCTGGAATCTACTGGGGATTTGAAAACCCTAAACTTGTGACCAAAGACATTTCCAAAACAGGGCAAACAGAACCAGCTAACGCAGAGCCTGTAGCCACAACAGAAGAAAAATAATGCCTCTTTTTAATTACGTATATAACAATACAAGCTCAGACCAGACAGCAGCACTTTATAGATACTGTCCGGCTTTTAGCACCAATATGAACTGGGAGAAGGTTTTGCCTTTTGTAGAAGATGCAGAAGCGGAATACATCAAGCCAGTATTGGGGGATGAATTTTATGATGAGCTCATCACAGCACTGGCAGGCACACCCACAGCAGCACAGATTGCAGCCATTGCAGTACTTAGGCCGGCAGTGGCATGGTTTACTTTTGAAAAAACGCTGATAGGACTGGCGCTATCAGTTTCAGAAATGGGACCAGCTGAAGCTGTAGACACCGAAGGTAGATGGTTATTCCCTAGAAAATGGGTCTCAGAGGCAGGAAGACAGCAAGCCTTTCGCAACGGATACAAGAAGCTAGAAGAAGCCCTCAGATACTTAGAGAAAAATGAAATTGAATACAGTACCTGGTATAAGTCAGCTGCCTATTGCAAAGAGGTTGGACTATTTATTCCAAATGCTACAATATTGGCAAACTATATTCCACTCGATGGAGGCCGGGCCATATACAGCAGATTAAGACCTGCTATCAACAAAGCAGAACTGCATTATATTAAGCCAGTGCTTGGAGAAGCATTATTTAACCAAATGAAAAACATGCTTACCACTCCAGCCTCCAATTTCACCATAGCACAGGCAGAATTACTAGATAAAATAAGATTAGCACTGGCAGAATGGATGCTAAATTATGCAGTCCCATTTTTTAGACTAAAATTTAATGAACTGGGGATCATAGAGCCAGCCATGGAAAACGGCATAGGCAAAGAATCTCCAGCCACTCAAGAGGCTGTTGCTGGGCTATGGATGTCGATTCAAGAAGCTGGAAAAAGGTTTTTGTTAGATCTCAAAACGTTCCTGGACAGCAATGCTGATTCCTTCCCTAACTACACAGACACCAAGACACCGGCTCCAGAGCCAAGCCAGGAGGATGACAATGGCCGTACCTACAATGTGGTATCATTCTTGTAAATACATAGACCGCAAACATAGGACAAAGGAAAAGGCCTGACAGTGATGATGCTGTCTGGCCTTTGCTGTT
>Ga0208150_1000326_pt1 | contig 18724 bp, 32 predicted proteins | sample DEB08_DNA_8_FD_184534 | JGI IMG/M metagenome (GOLD analysis project Ga0208150, IMG submission 184534) | Aqueous microbial communities from the Delaware River and Bay under freshwater to marine salinity gradient to study organic matter... | ecosystem: Environmental > Aquatic > Marine > Coastal ...
TACCAGAATAAGTTTCTTATTGATTAGGAGTAGAAAATGGCAGACAAGAAGGTAAGCGCATTAACGGCCATCACAGATATGTCATCTGATGACTTGATGTTGGTTGTTAATGATCCTTCTGGCTCACCGGCCAGTAGGAAGATAACACACGCAAACTTCTTTGCGAATGTGCATACGGTTTCGGATTTCACATCGAATGTTACTATCAGTAGCACTAAGTTGACCGTGTCTGCTAATACTACTCTCAATGGAAAGCTAGTAAACGGTAGTAATACTATTATTGGAAGCAATGGTAAAATCCATGCTAACAATGCTATAACGAATGGTACTATTACTCCAGCAATGTTATCTGGTTCAGCTACTGGTGTTGCTAACTCGTACTTGACAGCAAACTATGTTGCTAATACTGAGTATCAGAGTCGGCAATCCGTAGTAGATACTGCTCTTGTAGGTAAAGCTGATAAGACTAGTGTATCTACACAGGTGTTTCAATCCAATGTTGTTATAGATTCTGCAAATAGTAGTGTAATAACAAGTGGTGTTCATATTTCTAATGGTAGTATCTCAATGTATACTGCTAAAGGTGTGCCATCATATGTTGATCTGTACTGCGAAACAAATAATGCACACAGAGTGAGACTGCAAGCACCAGCACATGCATACTACACTGGTAACATTGTTACAACTCTACCAACTAAGTCTGGTAATGTTGCAACGACTAACAGTGAAACATTTACTGGAACTACATCAGCAGAAAACTTGACGGTGAATGGCGTATTCAAAATCGCAACTAAGACTGCTGATTTCTCAACATCGAATGCTGCAACTGAAAGTGTAACAGCAGGGTCCATTTACTATAGTAATACATATTTGTATGTTGTTACTGATAGCAACACAATCAAGAGGATCACGTTGAGTACATATTAATGTTTGAAAATTTGAATGATGAAAATTATATGTTATTTGCAGCAAAATATTATGAAAACGCACACTGTACTGATTTACTAGAATTTCATGATGACTTGAAAAGAATAAGATATATTAAAAGACTTTTTAAGAAGTATGAACAAACAGGTGAACTGAAGGATAGACTTATATTCAATCATCTGATCGTTTTATATAATGTATTTGAACATAGAGCATCGACTAGAATGCTCTGCTTCAAGTTGCACGATCAGCTTCAGTATCTAAAACCTTTTCTGATGTTCTTGAATTATTGGAGAACAGATATTGGTTTGGTAGATAATAAGAAAATTATAGACACAGACATATCCCTTGATGAAGGTATTGTCAAACTATTAAGAGATTTAAATGGCCAGTAAGTTTGGGGACCTATTATTAGCGTACAATTTTATCAAGAGGTTGATTACACCTTTTGATGAAACTGATGCGTTTAAACTAGGTATTATCGATGAGCGGGGTAAGAAGATCAAAGACCCTAAGACGAAAGAAGAGGAACTATCATTCTCTACTTTCAACAAACTTATCTTCAATATCAAAAAGATCATCGAAAGACTTCCCGGCGGTAAATCAAAACTTGCATCATATGGTGCTGCGCTATTCTTGATTAAAGAACATGCAAACCCCAAAGAAGAATACACAGACGAAGAAATCATGCAAGCGTTGGAGGAGAATATGGACTACCTTGCAAAACATGATCCAAAGACATTTAAGAATCTTTTTGAAGATGCGCCAGCAACTTCAACTGCTGGTGTAGCGGGAACTGGTGATGACTCATCTGTAGTTCCTGTAAAAAAGAAGAAGAAGATCGAAAAAGACGGCCGTAAGAAAGAGATGAGACAGTATCTTAAAGCATATCTTGAGCGTAGAGAAAAGCGTCAAGAACTTGTAAAGAGAAACGAGATGCGTAAACGTATGGGGTTGTAAGATGGCACAGTACCGTATTGATTCAAACCAATTTCTAGCTGACGGCACCACCATATATGAAGTTGTGATGCTGGCCGATCAAGATGGTAACATCATCAACTCATTTGGTGCTGCCTCCAACATTATCATATCTGCTGGTGATCTAGCAGGATATGCTGGTGTTGTTAAGTTTGGTGCAGTATATGGTACGGATTCCGCAAATATGTCTACAATCTGGTCCGCCGCTGATACTACCGCAACAATAGAATATGATTGGACTTGGTCCGCTGGTGTGTTGACAGTTGTATCAAGTCAAGGCGCTGATACTTCAACAATGGTAGTTGAAGGACTGGATGCTTCTTACAACGAAGTATCAGAGACATTTACTCTCACGGGTACATCACCAACAGCCGCAGGATCGCAGACATTTGCAAGAGTACATCGTGCTTATATGACTGGAACTGCAACTAATGTAGGTAAGATTTCAATCAAGCAAGGTACTACAATTGTAGGAGAAATTCCAGCCGACATGGGTCAGTCTCTTACAACAAACTATACAGTGCCAGCAGGAAAGACTGCATATCTGTTAAGTATGCAAGCAGGCGCTAGTAAGAATCAGGTAGCAGATATATTTTTCTTTCAGAGGCCTTTCGGTGGTGCATTCAGAGTTGCTGGAACATTCTCATTGAATCAAACAAACCAAACCGCAGATTTTTCTGTTCCGATCAAACTCACTGAAAAGACTGATGTTGAGATGAAGGTTCGCGGATCATCAAATGCTACAATTAGTGCAGACTACACTCTAGTATTAGTGGATAACCCATCATGATACTAAAAGAAAAAACAATCACTCGTTCAGACTTGGCGCAAATAGAAAAGTATGCTGACAAGCTGTTCGCAAAGGTAGGTATCGATGTCGAGTTTACTCGGCATTTTCTTGATCGTGTAAACGACGAGAGAAATAAAAGACAAATTACAACTGCTGAACTGACTCGTCTTTTCAAGCAAATGTTTAAGAAGCATGGTAAACCGATTGCTAAACTTGGGCCAGACGCAGAAGCAGTAATGAAGGATATGCAAACTGATGTTAACATGCCGTTCGTGTTAAAGTGGGACGGTAAAGAACTTGACTTGGTTGCAAAGACTGTGATGAGAAAGAAGGACTTCAAGACAACTAATAAAACATTCGCTGTCGAAGAAGCGAGAGTTGCTTTGAAGAACGATTTCGATAAGCAAGGAAAGAAAACATTCAAGGAGTTTACAGATGTTAAATTGGATCAAAAACAGAGTATCAGAGAGAACATCTTGGGATGGCGCAGCACTCATCGCACTTGGGTTTCTCGTTCTGTTCATGGCCCCTCTCGCTAAGATAGCTGCTGGCGCTGCAATCATCTATGGTGCATGGACTATTTGGAAGTCTGATTAATGAATATGAGTCAAACCACCGTTGTTGTAGATCAAGAACCAGAAGAATATCCAGAAGCGGATATTGTTATTGAGGATGGTGCGTTTGACGGTTTTGCTGGTAAGACAATAAACATCACTGAGAACACAGAGTCTATGGGTGATGTACAAGCAGGGATTGAATTCATTTACCACATGCGTGAACACTTGGTAGATGTGGGTGTTGCTACAGTATACTTGATATCAGTCTATGCATTGGTTCTATGGATTAAAAAGAAACTGTCATGATTAAGCTGTATGGAATAATTCTTTTGGTTGCGATATTAGGTGGTGTCGGATATGGTGTGAAATACTATTACGACACTACGCAAGCTACTATCGCTACCCTACGAGAGAATAATGCACAACTTGAAGTTGCTGTAAATACTGCTAATGAAAGTCTCAATGTTATGAAAGCAGATATCGAAAAGATGTCTGAATTGAATAGCAAACTGCAAAATGATTTACAAGAAGCAGAAGAGTATGGAGACGATCTAAGAAATAAACTTAGAGAAATGGACTTGGTTGCAGATGCTATCAGGGATTCAGAAGATTTGGAAGGGAGAATGAACGGTGCTACAGCGAACATATGGCGCGACATTGAACGTGATACTGGCGGGGATGGTGGTAAGCCTCTTCCTAGTTGGTTGCGGATTCCGTCCGCCGGAGCCGGAGATCAAGGTAGTAACGAAGGTGGAGAAGACGGTAGTTCCAGTAGTGGAACGTCCGAAGCCGGTCAATCTAATTGACACTAGAATATACGTCGTAAACAAAGATAACTTTGAATCGTTTAGAGAAGAATTTATAGCATTGAATGGTGATCTAGCATTTGTTGCTCTAAGCATTCGTGATTATGAAAACCTCGCATTGAACGTCGCAGAACTAAGACGTTACATAAATCAACAAACTAAAATCATCCTTTATTATGAAAAAGCCGTGACTGATGATGACGGAGAACAGGATGAGTCTTCAAGTAGCACAAAGAATGGCCCAAGCGAGTAACATCGCATACAAAGATAATGAAAGGATGGATTGGATACGATTAGGATATGGTTCATCAAAATTCATTGACATTGACGGCGCACAGTGTTATGGGGTATGGAATCATGAGGAGTTTGTCTTGTGCTTCAGAGGAACAGAGCCTTCAGAGATTGGTGATATCCTTGCTGATTTAAATGCTATCCCTAAAGGTGCAATGACACACGGTTTAGTACACTCAGGATTCATGGGAGAACTAGACAAGGTATGGGATGATATTTTAGAACTTCAGAAAGAACATGAAGGAAAAGATTTCTATATCACAGGACATTCGCTTGGTGCTGCAATGGCCACAATAGCGACTTCAAGATTTGAAGAGTTCACACAGGTTAAAGGACTTTATACTTTTGGTTCACCTAGAGCGGGAACACGGAAGTTTATCAAAAACATCGTAACACCACATTATCGTTTTGTAAACAATAATGACATTGTAACATCTGTACCAATGTGGGTTATGTTTTACCGTCATCATGGAGACTTGACATATATTAACCATTATGGTAATATACGCAAAATGACTTTATGGCAGCGAGTGAAAGATAAGCTGAGAGGACGTTGGAGAGCATTACAAAAACGCCAACCTTTTGATGGTGCATACGATCATTCTATGGGCCACTATGTTAAATACGTTCTTAAAAACTTTGAAGAAGATAAATAAATGTTAGAATTGATCGACAGACTTTTGAGCGATACGTTATGGATTTACACAGCGATACTAGGTTCCCTTTTTGGTGCAGCATTTCTTGCTTACTTTAAAGACACTCATGCTGGAATCTGGTGTTACGGAAAGTTTGATCGGTTTCTAGACTACCTCGTTGAGAGGTGGGGCTGGACTTGGTTTAGACAACCAGAAGATGCATGGAGAAAGAAGTATCCCCATGTCACAAAGAAGATAGACGAATTGGAACAACGCATTGCGAATCTAGAGAAGTAAGATGGAAGATCAGGTACTTTTTGATTACATAAACGACCTTAGAAAAGAGTCAAAGCAGGAGCATGAATTGCTGCATAAGAGAGTATCCGATATGAAGGATGAACTTCTATTGGAGATGAAAGAGATTCGTAAAGAACAAGCGGCCGTGAATAAACGCATGGACGAAAGAGTCACTAAGCTAGAAAAGTGGAAGTGGTCAATGGTTGGCGGCGCTATTGTTCTTGGTTTTGTTTTATCTGGCGGTATCGAAAGAATCGGCAATCTTTTGTCTTGACATCGTAAGACTTTTCCCATATAATCATCTACATTATGAGCAACTATATTGATCTAAAATACCTGAACATCTTGTCAGGTCAACTTTCGCAGTTCAAGCGAAAGGATAATAACCTATTCAACTTTCGCTGTCCCTTCTGTGGGGATAGCGATACGAACAAACTCAAAGCAAGAGGCTATGTGTTTCTTGTTGAGGGTGCGTATTTGTACAAGTGTCATAACTGTGGTATCAGCACAAACATCGACAAACTGATAGCACATGTGAATGTGCAGCTACACAAAGAATATCGCACAGAGCGGTTCGTAAACCCGGCTAGGAAGCCCGTGGAACGCAACAAGGGTAAAACTGGAGTACAGTTCACGAGTAGAAAATATCACACAAATACGCCCTTAAAAACGCTTAAGAAGATATCACAGTTGGATCACGATCATCCAGCTAAACTGTATGTAGAAAGACGGAAGATACCCAAGGAGCGTCATCGCAAATTGTTCTTTGCACCCAAGTTCTCTAAGTGGGTTAATAGTATCATACCAAATAAGCTGAACCAGAAGTATGATGAACCTAGACTTGTCATTCCATTCTTTGATGAATCAGAAAGACTGATAGGATTCCAAGGACGCGCATTTGGTAAAAGTGCAATCAAGTACATCACCATTATGCTAGATGATGATGCGATTAAGGTGTATGGCCTAGATGATGTTGTGAAGACAAAACGAGTGTATATCACCGAAGGACCTATCGACAGCATGTTCCTACCAAACAGTCTAGCGATGGCTGGTTCTGATATGAAGTCTATGCATCTACCAGATGTGGTATACATATATGATAATGAACCTAGAAGTAGTGAAATCATCAAGAAGATGGAAAAAAATATTTCTGCTGGTTCCTCTGTATGTGTCTGGCCGAGTTTTTTGAAAGAAAAAGATATTAATGATATGATACTAGCTGGTTATGACGTTTCGGAGATTTTAGGAATTATAAATGATAACACATTTGAAAATCTGAGAGCAAAAGTGAAACTCGCAGAGTGGAGAAAAGTATGAACGTAACTTTGATTGATAGTATGGGAACAGACTTGAGTGTTGTAAATGCAGCACGAGTATCTTTCGCAAAAGAACACAAGGAGTTCAACTCAGATAAAGATGAAAGACTGATTCGGTTTCTTGCTGAACACAACCACTGGAGTCCATTTGGACACGCTTCATTGCAGTTCCATATCAAAGCACCAGTTTTCGTTGCTAGACAACTTGTCAAGCATCAGGTGGGTTTGGTTTGGAACGAGGTCAGTCGTAGATACGTTGATGATGATCCAGAATTTTACATTCCAAAGGAATGGCGTCTGAAAGCAGAGGACAAAAAACAAGGTAGCAGTGAAGAGACTATTGAATATGATATTCAGTCTACCATGATGTACTGTAAAGAGACATACAACAATCTATTGAAAAGTAACATAGCGCCAGAGATGGCCAGAATGGTTCTACCTCAAAATATGATGACAGAGTGGTATTGGAGTGGAACCCTTTTTGCGTTTGCACGAGTATGCAACCTCAGATGTAAAGAGGACACGCAAGCAGAAACAAGGATTATAGCGAATCAAATAAGCGAAGAAGCAAAACAGAAATTTCCAATTTCGTGGAAATATTTAACGGAGATGAACAATGAATAATTTACTACCAACAGAATATCAGTCATTTATACACCTATCAAGATATAGCCGCTGGCAACCAGAGTTGGGTCGTCGTGAAACTTGGGACGAAACTGTTGGTCGGTATTTTAATTTCTTTGAGGAGCAGTTGAGTGAGCAGTGTAACTATGAACTTACTGCTGATGAGCGTAAAGAACTTGAGGAGTCTGTTCTCGCATTGAAGACGATGCCATCAATGCGCTGTTTGATGACTGCTGGTGAAGCACTCAAGCGTGAAAACATCGCTGGATATAATTGTTCATACGTTGCTGTGGATTCACCAAGAGCGTTTGATGAAATCTTATATATACTTATGAACGGAACTGGCGTAGGCTTTTCTGTTGAAAGACAAGATGTGTCCAAGCTACCTATTGTTGCTGATGAGTTTCATCCAACAGAGACAACCATTGTTGTACCAGATAGCAAACTAGGTTGGGCTAAGTCACTAAAGGAACTGATCCATCTTTTGTTTGCGGGTCAAATTCCAAATTGGGACTTGAGTAAGATTCGTCCTGCTGGCGCACCACTCAAAACATTTGGTGGTAGAGCAAGCGGACCAGAGCCACTAGATCAACTATTCCGTTTCGCAGTAAACATTTTTAAGAATGCAGCAGGTCGCAGACTCTCTTCTTTGGAGTGTCATGACTTGGTGTGTAAAGTAGCGGAGATTGTTGTTGTCGGTGGTGTACGTCGTTCAGCACTTATCTCCTTAAGTAATCTTAGCGATGATCGTATGAGAGTCGCTAAATCAGGACAATGGTGGGAAGATCATGCACAAAGAGCCCTCGCAAACAACTCGGCCTGCTACACGGAGAAGCCGGAGATCGGCATCTTTATGGACGAATGGAAATCCCTTTACGACTCCAAGTCTGGAGAACGGGGCATCTTTAACCGTCAGTCAGCCAAGCAACAAGCAAGTCGTAACGGTAGACGAGAACATGAATGGGACTTCGGCACGAACCCATGTTCAGAAATCATCCTAAGAAGTAAGCAGTTCTGTAATCTGTCAGAGGTTGTTATTCGTGAATCGGATAGCATGAAAACTCTAAGAGAGAAAGTAAGAATTGCTACAATTCTTGGTACGTTCCAGTCTACACTGACTAACTTCAAGTATCTGTCAAGTTCGTGGACTAACAACACTAAGGAAGAGCGTCTTCTTGGTGTGTCTCTTACTGGCATCATGGACAATTCACTTACCAATGGTAATGAAGAAGGTCTTGATGAGAGACTTGCTGAACTGAAGCAGATTGCTGTTGACACAAACAAAGAGTGGTCAACCAAACTAGGTATCCCACAGTCAACTGCTATCACTTGCGTCAAGCCTAGCGGTACGGTATCACAACTCGTTGATAGTGCATCTGGTATTCATGCTCGACACAACCCTTACTACATTCGCACTGTTCGTGCTGATAAGAAAGACCCACTTGCTCTCTTTATGAAAGATGTTGGTTTTCCTGTAGAAGATGATGTGATGAAGCCAGAGCATACTTATGTGTTCTCGTTTCCTATGAAAGCACCACAGAATGCTGTAATGCGTACAGACATGGATGCTATTGAGCAGCTAGAACTATGGTTGGCCTATCAGAAGCATTGGTGTGAGCATAAGCCATCCGTGACTATCTCTGTAAAAGAGCATGAGTGGATGGAAGTCGGTGCTTGGGTATATGAGCATTTTGATTGGATGAGCGGTGTATCGTTCCTACCTTTCTCAGAGCATGTGTACAAGCAAGCACCATATCAGGATATTGATCCAGCGACATATGAAGCTGAACTAGAAAAAATGCCTAAGAATGTGGATTGGACGATTCTATCACAGTATGAAGAATCTGACATGACAGAGGGCGCACAGGAACTTGCTTGCGTAGCAGGTCATTGCGAAATCTAAGCCCTTGCATAAAAATTTGTACCCTAGACAGAGATAGAATTTGTCTAGGGTGTTTTCGTACACAAGAAGAAATCCGTGATTGGATCATCATAGTAGATGATGACAAGAAGAAAATTATGGAAGAATGCATAACACGAAAGACAGAATATGAGAAAAATCTCTCACACAGTGCTACAACGAGGACACATTATCAAGTCCAAGTCGGGCGAAAAAGAATGGGTGGTAGTAGAAACAAGCGCGGATGAAGTCCTACTTGCAGCTATATCATCTTATAAAAAACTATCAACAGACGACGCATCAGAGTGGAATCTTTTAGAAGGAGAAGATTTACACCATCTATAATGTCAATTTTTTGAATCGCTAAATACTCACGATTCTTCACCAATGAAAGGCTTTAATAGATGGACGATATAGATGAAACAATCTATGAATTAGAATGTGATTCTTGCGGCGCAACATACGAGATTGTCGTAGATGAAAATGAAAAGAACGAACCAGTTTACTGTCCGTTCTGTGGCGCAGACATTGATATCGAACCAGAAGCCGATGAAGATGACTTATACATACATGATATAGACGATGAGTATGATGAGTTAGATTTTGACGATTATAGAGACTGATTACGAAAACCCTTGGACATTTAACGGTATCCCCTTTAACACAGACGACATACAAAAGTATGTAGGATTTGTATATGTCATTATTCAACACGATAGCGGTCGACGGTATATCGGCCGAAAGTATTTCCACACATTACGCAAAACGCGAGGCAAGACGAAACGCATTCGCAAGGAATCCGATTGGAAAAGCTACTATGGTAGCAGCAGAGACTTGCAGGCTGCTGTTGAAGCCACAGGGAAGGAAAACTTCCAAAGGATAATTTTGTCTTTACATACGACCAAGGGTGATGTAAACTATGAGGAAGTCAAGCAGCAGTTTCAAAATAATGTTTTAGAAGACACTATATATTATAATGACAACATTAATGGTAAGTGGTATCGCAAAGCGGATCACATAATTGAAGGAAGAACATACAATGAAGATTTCAGACTTTGAGAAAGTAAGAAAGTTCGGATACCATCCAGACGATACTAGTACAATGGAAGCGCGGTTTAGAGAACTAGCTTGGCTAGGTCCAATGATCGCAGATACAGGATGGAATTTAGAATTCGGTGTTCATACTGGATCAACAATCAATTGCATCGCTACAGTCAGACCTGATATCAAGTTTGCAGGATTTGATTCCTTTGAGGGCCTACCAGAAGAATGGGACATGGGCCAAAAGACTGTGAGCAAAGAAGCGTTTGATCGAAAAGGCGTCATGCCAGAAGTTCCTGACAACGTAGTTCTTATTAAAGGATTCTTTGACACTTCACTTCCAGAATGGTTGAAAGAGAATGCGGAGCATGGTTATGAGCGACCCGACCCACAAAATCAAAACATATCATACCTACACATTGATAGCGATATCTATTCTTCTGCTGTCACAATTTTCGATCACTTAAACGACTATATCAAGCCCGGCTGCATCATTCGTTTTGATGAACTGTCTTGTTGGCGTCATGTATTCAATGAAGCATCATCCGAAAAGCAAGAACTAAGAAGAGTGTTCTATACAACATGGCCAGATCATGAGTGGAAAGCTATGCACGAGTGGATGGCGAAGCATGGAAGAAAAGTAGCACCACTAAGTCGTACTTGGTTTCAATCAGGGACGGTGATCGTAACACAATGATTGTATCACACGAACATAAATTTATATTTGTGAAAACACGAAAGACTGCTGGATCAACTTTTGAGAAGTTGGTGCGGCCATATCTTGGGCCAGATGATATTTGTACAGGTTCAACTAGGGATGATACTCCCGCATTGAATATTAATCCCGATACAAATGGACATCTTCCTCTGACAGAGATTAGAGCCAGATACTTCCCAAAAGGTATAGATATCGCTGGATACGATATTATCTCCATCGAAAGAAATCCATATGACAAAGTTGTAAGTAGTTACTACTGGCATCAGCATATCAAACCTGATCAGTTTGGAAAAATGGACTTTGAACTGTACATGAGAACATGTAATCTTCTACCTTCAGATTGGGGTCTATACACTCTAGGTGGTCTTATACCCCCCAAACTTAAAATGTTTCATTATGAGTCTATGGACGAATTGTACCTTTGGTTAAAAAAATCTCGTAGTGTGCATATTGTGCTTGACAAAGTGGGCCAAACTAGGTTAAAGTCAGGTATTAGAAAAGTGCAAGATTATAAGGAACTGCACACAGGTATTACTAAGAGAGTTGTTGATACCGTGTTTGCAAAAGAGTTGAAGGAGTTTAGCTATGAGTTCTGATCCTATTAAGCTGTTCATCGGTACGTCGTCAAACGGTGAAGATGCTAAGATTGAAATGGCGTATGAACATTCTCTACGGAAAAACACTGATAGAGAAATTGAAATCGAATGGATGCGTCAGACAACTGATCCTGATTCATACTGGCACGGATGGGCCGACAAGAACTGGTCAACTCCCTTCAGTGGATATCGCTGGGGTATTCCAGAGCGATGTGGTTTCAAGGGTCGTGCTATCTACACAGATGTCGATATGATTAATCTGAAAGATATTGGTGAACTGTTTGATACACCAATCGCTGATGATAAGTGGATGCTTGCACGAGACGGTAAGCGGTTTGGTGGTAAAGAGTTCTGCGTAATCCTTTTTGATAATGCTAAGTTTGGTAATGATGCTATGCCTCTTGTCAACAAATGGAGACATGTTGATACAGCACATCATCAGTTTATTCAATTGTTCATTCAGCAGAATCTTGTTGGTGATCTTGATCCCCGCTGGAATAGTCATGACGGTGACACAAATGAAATCTGGCATCTGCACTACACACACATGCCCACTCAGCCATGGCAGCCAGCATGGTTTACAGGAGAGGTGCAAGAGCATCCGCGTCCTGATCTAGTAGAATTGTTTCATCAAACATATGCAGAAGCAGAAGCTGCTGGATATAACATCGAAGACTATGCAGTCAATCGTGGAGTGAATTATGGAATTATTGGGAAATGAGTAACCTGTATGGAGAAGTCCCAACTTGGCCGATTGTATTCGCTGCTTGTGATCACACTTACTTTAAGGAACATGCACCCTCATTCATTTACTCTTGTAACGATGTAGGTAAAGATGTTCATGTTCATGTAGTAGGAGCAGATCAAGAAACCTTTAACATTGCAAATATCCTAAACACGGATACAGATGTCAAGACTACATTCTCATATTCAGATGATGAAAATATGGGACGTGGACAACGCACATACTATGCTTGTTTACGGTTTCTTGTCATGCCTATCCTTCTTCCATATGCGAAGAAAATCATGACACTTGATATTGACTGTATGGTAATGAAAGACTTTGAATGGCCAGAACAAGCAGCAGGATACTTTCCTCGCAAACCACTAGAAGGTACAAACGAGTGGGAGAACAGAGGTACACGAGTAGCTGCCGGTGCTGTTTATATGGATGAGAGAGCAATGTCTCTTGCAGATGCAATATCTAAGCGCATTCAACAAGGACCCTGGCAGTGGTTCCTTGATCAGATTGCTCTATCAGAATGTTTCGATGCAGTAGCAGATGCAGAGAATCAAATTGCAAAGTTTGATACTCAATTCATGGATTGGGAGTTTGTTGAAGGAACAACTATCTGGACAGGTAAGGGTCCTCGTAAGTATGATAACCCAACTTACGTTGGAAAGAAGAATGAATTTAATCGTTTGGGTGATGCAACCACAAGGTGTTGGACATGAGTAGAAAAGTATTGTTATTGAAGCCCCGACTAGACTTACCTTTCAAAAAGTTTGGACTAGAATTACCTAACACAAGTCTACCAGAGATACGGACCCATTGGGCTATGTGGATGGAGATGCTAGAGAAGCATCATAGAGAGAAGGGCGACAAGGTAGTTGTCGTAGAAGCACAGCGGTTCCAATTTCACAATAGTCTTGTGGATCAGTATGATCCAGACATTGCTTATATCCCTCATGTTGAAAAACACAACTTTGGCGGTGATGATAGATGTCGTTACTTCATGCAGACTGTTGTTCCATGGCTCTTCACTGTTGATGATAAGGGCTGGGGTGGTGGAGGCTCTTTTGTTGGTGAAAGCTATGATACTGAGCCTGATGATAACGGACAAACATTTGCTAACTTTCAAGATCGTGTAAAGTTGGGACACAGTAAGTATGAACAGCCTAATGATGATTCATTCTTCTGTGGTGAAGAGTTTATCTTCTGTCCATTGCAAATTCCTCATGATGAAACTATTCTATGGCACAGCAAAGTCAAGATGGAAGAAGTTGTGCAGAATCTGTGTGAATGGTCAGATGATACTGGTCATGTGGTTGTCTTCAAAAGTCATCCAATGAATCAGAAGAGCATGGAAGATATGCGTAGGATCGCAACAGGCCGTGATAAGGTGATGTGGATTGATCATGCTAATATTCATAACATCATTCCAAAAGCAAAAGCTGTGTATGTTATCAACTCTGGTACAGGTATGGAGTCTATGTGTCATGAAGTACCAGTGGTTCGCTTTGGTGATGCTGAGTACAATGACGCAGTTATCAAAGGCGATATCTACGATTTAGATGAAACTTTAGAAAAAGTTGAAAATATCGATAAAAAAATTATGGTGGATAATTATGCGAAATTTTATAACTGGTTTGTAAATAAAATTTGTTATAACTATCATCATATGGAAGATTTTGAGAAACTTTAAAAAGTCTCAATTCGGTAATATATGTCAGTAAGCCTGACGTAATTATATATACAGGTGCAAGAGAGAAATCTCTTGTGCCTTTTCAAATTTACAAAAAATATTGGAGACTACGATGTCCAGAATTATTTCTGGCCTGAGAGGTTGGGCGCGTCGACCTGTGGATCGTGACGCCCTCAGAGTTTGGGCCAAAACAGAATGGGGTCAGGATGCCGGTTGGGCTATGACTTATTACGAGCAGAAAGGAAGATTCCCCCGCAATGGAAAAGAAATTTAAGCATAAACTTTTTAACTATTTTGAAGAAGTCGGTAAAAGAAGAGCAGCTACACAGTTACGCAATCTTGGGTATGCTGAAGAAGCAAGACGAATCATGGAGAAAAAATAATGAAGATAGTAGCACTAACATTTGTATGGTTGATTTCTTTTGTTGTAGCTACAGTAGCATATGCTGACACAACAATCGAAATGTTAAACAAACGCGCTGATGGCGAGAAGATGGCTTACTCAATCGATGTAGTGTGGATCGATGCAGGAGAGACGGTAACATGGATTCCTACAAGTAAGGGACACAATGTTGAGTTCATCGCATTTCCAGATGGTGCTGATGTTCCCAAAAAGTCAAAGAACGGTAAAGAAGTATCTGTTCAATTTGATACGACAGGCATCTACTATTACTGGTGTACACCACACAAGGGAATGGGTATGATTGGACTTGTCGTCGTTGGTGGTGACACATCAAACAAAGAAGATATTGCTAAAGCAAAAGCAGTGGGTAAATCAAAGAAAAAACTAAAAGCGTTGTTAGCGGAGATTGACTAATGCTATCGAAAATTAAAAAACTTTTTACTCCAATTGATACTCATAAATGGAGAGTTAAACAAGAGGAGGCTTATCTCGCAAAGTCTGTTGATCTTGTTGACTTGGAGCGTCGTCAGCGAAAACTTACTTACGGGCAGAGCAAAATCAGCCTCTTTTAAGGAGAGTTATAATGTGGCCGTACACGGAAGAAGAAAATGACGTTTTGTCATAAAAAAATGCAAAGAGGGCTTGACACAGCCCTCTTTTTTTGTTAGGATGTATCAGTGAGTCGGAGAGAACATATTGGTTGGTTGGCCCACAGTGAAAGTTCCATCTGTTATGGTGTGGGGTTATGTTGTTCTCTCTGACTTCCAACATTGGAGTTTGAGATGAGATTAATTTTAGCAATTGTAATAGTATTCCTTCTAGCAAAAGACGATTGGGAATTATTTAATTTGCTTCACACATGGCTTGTAAAGTTATTGGCTGCGTAGCTCAGTTGGATCAGAGCAACAGTCTTCTAAACTGTAGGTCGCAGGTTCGAGTCCTGCCGCAGTCGCCAATTCTAGAGGAGAATAAAAAGTGTACAACAACAAATTGTTTTTTGGACTTGCAGTACTAGGTGGACTTTTGATTGTTGATCCACTATCTGCTCACGCTGAAACAGTACAAGACGTAAATAAGACAGTCGTAAATCGAGTTCCCTATAATGTGGAAGTCTGCACTAATCATTCAGTAAGTGGTGATAAGACAGGTGACGCATTAGCGGGTGCTATCATTGGTGGAATTATTGGTAATAATGTCACTAAGAATGTAGACAATGGCGGTGCTGTTGGTGCATTGCTTGGTGGTATGCTTGGACACAGCAATTCTAATGCTACTGGTGGTACAAAACGAGTATGTCAAATTGAAACTCGTTATGATGAGGAAGTCATAGAGGTCTACTCTCATTCTATTGTGACATTCTATCACAACGGTAAACAGTATAATCTAAGGTTCCAGAAATAGGAGAAATGGAAATGGCCAATCATGTGTCAACGACGATTGAAATTCGTGAAGGTAATGATGAAGTAAGAAAGTGGTTTGGTGATCTAGTAGATAAGATGACAATACCAGATGAAGAGCGTACAAATTACGAACACTTTAGACCGGTCCATGAGATGTTCGATACTTGGGATGCAACTGAGTCTGATCCAGAAACCTATGGTTGGTATATTGACAACATCGGTGCTAAGTGGTGTCATATTACAGATGCATATGAGGAAAGTATTCACTTTGAATCTGCATGGGGATATCCAGAATATCTTCTTCTACGAATACATAAAGAGGCTCATGCTATTGATCCAGACGTGATCATGACAGGTACATATGATGATGAGATGCCGAACTTCTTTGGTTCTTTAGTCTACGCTGATGGTGATTTGTGGGACGAAGAATATATAGGAGAAGAAGCATACAAGAACTTTGACCTAAAATTTTATTGGGATGAAGAAGAAGAAGGTGCTGAAGAACCAGAAGACTTTGATCCCGATTACGAAAAGATGTATGACATTCAAACCCAAGATATTGAAGATATGATTTCGGGATTGAAGGAGCATCGTGAAGAAAATGCATCCGATTGAACTTACAGAAAAGCGCATAGACAATGTGCTTGAAGTTATGGGTCACTGTGAAGTAGGCTCATGGTCACACAACTATTGGGGTAACGTATTCGCATACCTCATGAGACAACTAAATGGAGAACTAAATGCGACAGACAATGGTAAACGCACTTATCGCTCACGCTAAAGGTGAGATTGAATTGCACAAAGCTAATGTAGAAGTTTACATGAGGAATCCTGCTGGTATCGGCGAACATAATGATATCATGGAAGCAGTCCAATGTGAACTAGACAAGATGGCTGCTGCTAATGATCGTCTAGAAATGCTTGAGACTTATTTCGCGGATTAGTGTAATGACTTATGTTATCTATGGTAGAGAAAACTGCGGCTGGTGTGTACGGGCTAAGAATCTTTTAGATGGCCTTGAAGAGGACTATAGGTATATCGATATCAACGAAAGTGACTTATCAAGAGCATACCTCATTGATAATGGATTCAAAACTGTTCCACAGATTTGGCTTGACACAAAGCATATTGGTGGGTATACTGAGTTAGTATCATTTTTAGATGAAGGAGCATACGGTGACAATTGTTGATAATATGAACGCTGAAGCAGAAGAGCAAGAAGAACTTCTACGACAGAGACTTCAGATAACGACTGGACTTCAAGAAGGCGTGGTCGAAGTTAACTTCCTTAAAAGAGATGGGACCGCTCGTACAATGCGTTGTACTTTGAATGATAAATATCTTCCACCACAGAAAGAAGTTACTGAGGGTACAGCAGATAAATCGAATGATTATATTGCTGTTTGGGATTTAGAGAAAGAGGGTTGGAGATCATTTAGATTCGACTCTGTAACAGGATATACTATTGGAGTAAATCATGAGTAAAATTAATATCATTGATGATACAAAACAAGAAGACGATGAATTTGAAATGGGCCCATCATCAGACGGTACTTACGCTAATGCAAAGGGTGGTACTGAGATGATGAACGAGCAGTTGTATGCTCGTGTCGATAATGATTTGCTTGATCAGTTTCATATCATCAAATCTCGTGTCCGTTATATGGACCCAGATAAACCAAACATTTTGTGGCTTCATGATACATGGGATGATCCAGAGTCTGAGCATCTGTCAAATGATGAGTTGCGTAAGCGGTTTGCAAAGTTGGTGTTTGTATCAAACTATCAGTTTCAAACGTATCATCTCGCACATGGAGTTCCTTTTAACGAGTCTTTCGTACTCCGCAATGCAATCGATCCTATTCCTTGGAAAGAGAAAAGCAAAGATCAAATTCGTCTGATCTATCACACAACACCACATCGTGGTTTGAATATTGCTGTGGCTGCTATTCAAGAACTTGCTAAGATTCATGGTGATAAGATTCACTTTGATGTATTCTCTTCATTCAATGCGTATGGTTGGCCGGATGCAGATAAACCATATCTTGAAATGTTCGATCAAATCCGTGAACATCCAAACATGACTTATCATGGTTATCAACCTAATGATGTGGTTCGTGAAGCATTGCAGGAAGCACACATCTATGCATATCCAAATGTATGGCCTGAGACTTCATGTATCAGTGTGATCGAAGCTATGTCTGCTGGTTGTCAAGTCGTATGTCCTAACTATGCTGCACTACCAGAGACAACAGGAAATTTTGCTACAATGTATCAGTGGAGTGAAGACCTCAATAAACATGCAAACATCTTTGCTAATATGCTTCATGCAGCTATTGAGAATCATAACACAGATGATATGCAACGCAAGATGATGTTCCAAAAGAACTGGACTGACAACTTCTTTAATTGGGATTTGCGGGCTGCTGAGTGGACAGGGTTCCTACAGGGACTACAGAAGCAGAATGGCTGAAGAAAGTTATGTGAGTAAGCTAATGAGAGAAGGACACGAAGCATATATGCTACGCCGAATCAGGGAAGAGCAAGACGCCACGATTCGGCGTCTTGCATCTGATTCTCTTGATGAAAACGGGGAATCCCTCCAATCAATCAGAGATGATATCTTTCAAACCCTTGAAAGAATTGAGAAAAAAATCGACAAAATTAGTGAAAAAAGCCCTTGACTTAATCTCTAATTCTGCTATTATCTACAAGTAACAAGAGAGGTGATTCGCAATGTTGACTGCTTTGAAAATCGTGATCGGTACTACAGCTACTATGATCGTTATCGCACTTCCTATTTTACTTGTTTGGTAAGGAGATACCAATGACTCCAGAAGAAAAGACTTTCATGGAAGAACTGTGGATGTGTGATGTAAGCGGGGGTACGATTATCCCTGACATCGGTATTGTCGAGGATGTACGAACCACTGCTGGTATTGACTTGATGGTCACTGTAGTAGGGTTCGATGGTACTCGCAAACTCTTTGCTGGTAGTCAGTTATTTGAGATGTGTCC
>Ga0208150_1000327_pt1 | contig 18718 bp, 16 predicted proteins | sample DEB08_DNA_8_FD_184534 | JGI IMG/M metagenome (GOLD analysis project Ga0208150, IMG submission 184534) | Aqueous microbial communities from the Delaware River and Bay under freshwater to marine salinity gradient to study organic matter... | ecosystem: Environmental > Aquatic > Marine > Coastal ...
AATGAGTCGCTAATAATTCGCTGTACAGTTTGTAGGTCAGGCAACGCCCTTGGCCTCCCTGCGAGCAAAGCATCTGAAAGCTCGTTAAAGTAATCACCGTCATAGGTTATTCCCTCGCCGGTCACAGTATTAAAAAACCTAATATTGCTGTCTGTCTCCTTAAACCCTGCCTTGTCTGTCCCGTAATTGAAAACCAAAAAATAAGGCACAATATCATTGTCAACACGCGGCGAAGAAAGGCTAATTAACGTGTCAACGCCGCCCGTAAAGGGTATGTCTGTAGTGAAGCTTAACTGGTTTCTGTTCATAGGGATAGTGACATCTCCAACTGCTAAACTATCCTTTAACCACCCTGTGCCGCTGCCGCCGGATATAGTACCCGGTTCCCAAACGCCTGAGCTTGAGTTATAGACAAGCACCTGCCCATTCGTAGCCCCATCCGTTGTAACATCTGCCAAGTCATCTAACTTAGGGTAGAAAGTAGGCCGGACAAACAAAGTGCCGTTGTTGTCAGCATGAACAACAGCAGCAACAGGTATTCGCAATGAAGGCTCAGAAGGTGGTGTTACCGTTAAACATCCGGCAGTTGTTGCGCTCAGGTAGAGAATATCCCCATCATCCCAAGTCTCGCTGCACACACTGCCATCGGTGTCAATGCCTCGTATCTTACCGAATGCTGTGACAAAACCGTCTGCACCGTCGGCTATCTCTTCAGTAGCAACGCCCATGATTAGCTTTGCCTCGCTTGTTGTATCAGCCCTTGCAAGCGCAATCAACAGCCTGCCGGAGTTGCCCAAGCTGCCCGAAAACTGTACCACCTGCCCATTGCTGATGGTGCTGCCTGTTTGATTTTTGACGTAGTACACCATCTCCTGTCCAACCTGTAGTGTAACGTCACTGTCTAGCGCAATATCTACAGTGCTTTCATCGCTGTTCCACCCCATCATGCCTGGCGAAAGGGTAGGCTCTTCTGCTGTGTTGAATGCAAGCTCTTCAAAGTCGGTAACACCTGAAGTCAGATTGCCAATAGTGTCTCCAACGCTGTACACTGTAGCCACCTGCGTTGTATCAACCTTGAAATTAGCCTTGTCGGTGCTCATTGTTGTTACAACACCAAACCCGCCTTCAAGGTCCAAGAACTCGCCGTTGCCAATCTGCTGAGCGCTGCCGACATCGCCGGTAAAACCGATAATGTCAATTTCGTTTGTAGCGCTTAGATCCCCTGTATTCTCAATGAAAATAGTGCCTGTCCCGGTGTTCTCAGTAATGTCAATCCCCGCCTGCGCTTCAATTGTTACGCCCGTGCTGCCGGATGTGTTGCTGTTAATTACTGCTGTGCTGCTTGTCCCTGCCGCAACTGTCAGGCTGCCTTCATTTGTAGCATCCGCGTCCGCGTCATCTATATCATCAACGTTGTCTGCAAAGCCTGCCGGAACGCCTGTCAAGCTGCTCCATGCGCCGTCAAAATCATCGCTTACATCAGTGTCCCACCCTGAGAAACTGCCTAGTGTTTCAATTGCTGATAAGTCAATACTGAACGCGCTGCCCGGTGCTGCCACCGTCACGTCTATTTCTTCATTGCCAACATCTAGCGTGCCCGCTGTAGCAACGCCATCCGCTGCGCCTTCACTTACTGCGTTTAGGTCGCGCTTGAGGCTGTCAATTGCTTGCTGCACATCGTTGACGTTCAGCGGCAGGTAGCTGTCATTATACCACACCTCACCTGCTGTCTGGTCATCAGTGCCTACATTCGGGTCAGGTGCAGATATAATGTACTGCCCGTTGGCAAAAGTGATATTGATATTATTGCCTGCAATAATCGTGTCTACCTTAACGCCTAAGCTGTCGTAAAGCGCTGCTATGCTGTCTGCCTGTAGCTGATGCAGGCTATCAATAGGGATAATTGCAGTATAGACGGTATCGCTTTCCATTGTGATGCTCAGGCTATCATTTGCAAAGCCTATTGCGATAATACTGTCACCGTTCGCCACTGTGCCTAGCAAACTGTCAAGCCTTAGCGCGTTGTGCATATCAATCAGCCCCTTTGTGACGTTGCTCAAGCCCAAATTATCAACGCTACCTGGTGGCACTATGCCGTTTGTGGTCGGGCGATACACCTGCCCGCTGCCAGTCGGCGCACCTGATGCGCTAACCCGCGCCTGAACAGTCACATCAGCCTCAAAGTTGCTTACTGTGCTATGTACCGTCAGCACCTCAAAGACATCACCGCTGCCGTCGATAATCTCATCACCGACTTGGATGTTCTTAGTTGTCACGCCAAGATTGTAGCGGTCGATGAAGTTCAGAATATCGCCCCGGTAGTTGTCGCCTGTTGTGTTAGTGAAGTCATCAAAGGTGCATATACCGATAAACTCGGATTTGAGCTGCGCCTGAGCGATGACAGGCAGGAGAAACAATAATATGATTGATAGCCTTACTGCCATGACACGAATTTGATTAGAATGTCTACTTTGTTGATGTTAGTCAGGTTGTTAAACACAAGGTTTGTCTGCCCCACTGCTACGGCCTCATTGATTTGCACGCCCTGATCGTTCGGGTTGTGCACAATTTGATTGGTAGCATCAGCACGCTTCACCTGAACGATGCAGCTAATCTCCGTACTCGCGAGCGTGAACCTGAGCGTTAGTGAGCCTCCTGAAAAGCTAGTGCTACTGCAAGTCAAGCGGAAAGCCTCAGGGAAGCTGCCATCTGCAAAAGCGCAAAGGAAAAGCCCCTGTGAAGGGTTCGTAATAGTCGGCGCATCGCCCCAATAGCTGACAACGCCTACCGGGTCAATATCACCAGGGGCAGGGATACCGGCCGTAAAGCTAAAGTTAGTGCGCGAAGGCTGTGAAGCGCCGCCCTCATCGTACCAGACAACGCTATCCATCCAGTTGTGAAACTGCGTCTCAGTCGGCGTATCACCGGTGTTGAAATACCCTTTTATTGTCGCTCTGCTTTCCTGAGCCATTTTGTTTGTTTATTGGACTACAAAGTCCGTTTCAATAATCCAGAACCCTACGCCCTCTTCGGCAGGTGTGCCACCAACCCTGAACAGGCTTGACTTTGCAAAAGCACCACAATTGGCGCTCTGTGCTTCAATGTACAAGTAATCAGTCCCGGCAGGTAGTTCATACACAACTCCTGCTGCCAGTTCTGCCTGCGTGTGGGTGCCTAGCAGTGTATCGCCTGAATCAGTAACAGCATACAGCTTAGTCTGCACGTTCGGCAGTGCCCGTGCTGTTATCGTATCAGTGCCATCATCATAGGTGAGTATCCGCGGGAGTAGTAGTTCCCCGCTGTCAGCGATAAGGTACTCGTCATCTGCTGCGTTGTACACTATATCGCCATCGGTGAGCGTGACTGTATTGTAGCTGCTGCCGTTGTATTGCTGTAGAATCAGCTCTAAGGAGGCGTTAAGCACTACGATGTAATCATCTTCCTGCAAGTTGCGAATAATTCCTGAACTATCCAAATAAGCTGCATTGCTGTAGTTCTTATCATTGAGTGTTAATTGCGCTACAGCATCGTAAGTAGTCACTATGCAATTACCCGGTTCAACCTCATAGGCAGTAGTACCTACAGGACGCCCGGAATTGATAACTACCGTATCTGTTGTGAACTCGAAAGTCACATCTGCCAAGTCGCCGAACTGCTCCCATGCCGGGTCGTTCATATCGAACTCGTCAACGCTGTACGTGCGCCCGTCCCGGTAGTTATATATCTCTACCTCATCATGCAGGCTTATAAGGCGCATTGCATCTGTAAGAAACTCAGGCAGTATGACATTGAACCGATAGCGCTTAAAGCTTGTCTGCTTGAGCTTTAGGCTCCTGCCATCCCGCTGTGCCACCTCTTCGTCATACTCATAACTCGGCTTGCCTATATCTGTGCAAAGGTATAGCGTTGATTTGTAGGGTGCCTGATAGCGCACAAAGCCGCCAGGCACGCAAAATTCTTCTTCCAAGTGCCAGTACGATATGCGGATAAGGTCATCGGTGCTTGCAACGCTGCAAAAGTAATCCGAATACCAGGTATTTGTCCCGTCTGATAGCACTAGGTAGTGATACCCGTATTCGCTGTACGTTATCTCAATAGTGCCGGGATAGACAACTAGGTCAAAATCTTCACTTGTAGGCTGCGCAACCTCAAGCCCTGTGTTTTGCAACTGAGCGAGTATATCTGTGCTATTGCCATCTGCCACACGTACGATAGAAGCGCTAGTTATTGCTGCCCCAGTTCTGCTGCGCATAATCTGAAAAGGCAGAATGAAGCCCGCAGGTACAGGATATTCATACGCTTGCCCGTAAGCGTACCATTTTGCCGCCTGCTGTTTGCTCAGGCTATCATAGAAAGGCAAAGGCAGTATGTTGCTATTCGGTGTCATGCAGCAATGTAATTTTGATGTTCAAGGTCAAAAACCGCACCTCAATTTTTGTCGGCATCCCATCCCCTAAGCTCGTGCGCACTAGCTTTACAGGGTCAACATCCCCGCTGTTAGCATAGTCAAGTTCCTGCCGCTTGGTCTTGCGCACGCTTGCGGCTGTAGTGTCTGCAAGGTTAACCGTCAATAACGCAGCAGGCATACCGGACAAAAAATAGTTTTCGTGCGCGTAGGGGAAAGATACATACCCGTTTTGTAGCCTGAACTGCTCCCCGCTAAGGGTTTCAATATCCACAAAAGGCGCTCGAAAGCCTGCCGGGTCAAGCTCGCAGTCAAACAGCACAAAACCATCCGGGTTAATCTCATTCGGGTTGCTGTTGATGTAATCTACATCAGTTGTAAACTTGCTAACTGCCCGCTGCTCTACGTTATCGCTTTGCGCGTATTTGCTGCGCACTTCAATAGGGTGCCCCTCAAATGCCCTGCTCGATTTGTCCATGTAAGAGAACTCAAGGCGTGCCGGAATCTGCTCTTTCAGGTATTCCCATCTGTTTGTCCTGTACATCCATGCTTTGCCGGACTGCGGCTCTACAATTGTTGTCAGGTCCGCGCCTACTTCTGTGCCTGAGTAGCTGCCGCCGTTCTCGAAAAAGCTCATGTGCTCAATGCGCAGGCGGTTGTCGCTATCTACGTACCAATCGCAATTGTACAGATTGAGTAGCATCTCAAATACATCAGCCATCCGAATCTCTGCCCGCGTTGCTGCCCGGTCGTATTCGCCTACAATTACATTAGACTTAGGCGCGATAACAGGGTATTTTTTAGCCCCGCGCAACGGGTTAGTGGTGCCATAGAAAAAGTCTGAGTACTCCGGCTCATTGTCAAACGTCACATTAGGCGCAAACTGAGCTAACAGCGCATTGATTGCATCGTGCAACTGATAAGCGTCATTAATAGCGATTACTTGCCCGTTGTCGTAGCTGCCTGCTAGGTCAGTTGGGTAGTAGAACCACATAGAGAAATACTGCCATTGTGTAGGGCTGATTGGGAAGGGCTTTTCAATACTCCCTGATGGTGCGCTTTGGCTCGGTAGTGTAAAGTATTGCCCGGAAAGCCCCACCGCATCCTCAGCATATTTGCCCCACCGTGTCGGCGCTGTGCTTGCATCGCTTGATAGTACGATGTAAGGAATATCTGCCTCCGGTATCACGTATTGATACACCGAGCTGCTAGGTGCTATGTCTTCTTCGGGCAATAGCTCGCCGGTAACGCCGTTCAGGGTTTCTACCGGGCTAATCAAGCGGCTGTATATCTTTACGCGAAAAGGGAAAATGTCAGGCCCACCAATCCCTACTGGGCGAAGCGGCTTGCCTTTCTCTAAGTCGTTGCCCTCAAAGCCTTGCCCTGGGAATATGCCCTCGCCGAATGGCAGCACGTCAGATTGATAGATGTCTGTCCCTGTGCTTTCATCCCTAATGCGCCACCTGTTGCTAATGCGCTGTAGGCGATATGCGCTATCCTGCCTAATGAATAGCCCTGCTAATACCGGGTCGCTTACATAGGTCCCTGAAACATCAACGGGCATGGTGTCGAAGTACGGCACAATAACAAGGCTGCCGATGTTGGTAATGCTGAATTTGTAGGTATCCGTCAGTTCTGTCTCGGTATAGGGCGAACCACTGCCCACCTGGCGCAATACAGGTACCTCTGAGTTAGTGCCGTTCACGTAGTTGTTAATGAAAGAACTACCTGCAATGTACACTTGCAGGATAGGCTGAACAGTATAGCGTACTGCTGATGTGACCGGCGCAATATCAACAAGGTTATATTCTCTGTTAATACCGTCAAGGACCTTTTTTGTAGGTGCTTCACTTGATAGGCTGACGCTCACAAGCCTATTGTCTGCATCGAAAGAGCAATCTGTTTTCGCGAAGCTGCCCCGGAAGAACACACTTTGCGTTGTCTGCCCCGGATAAATGACAAAAATAGTCATCGGCACATCTTCCTCTATATCAAGCCCTGCAATCAGGTCGTACTCCGAGCGTACAAACGTAAGGTTGCCGGATAGGCTTTCTGTGAAGTGGTTGCCATCCTGTGCCCGCTCGATAATTTTTGTCAGGTCGTCATCATACACAGGGTTAAGGTTCAATGTCTCACCATTGATTTCTGCTACGAATCGGTATGTGGCCCTGCAACTCATACGTAAATTGTCCTTTTATTGCCCCGCTTGCGTATCATCCTGCCCTTTGAATCGGTATAGTATTGTTCTGAGCCGTTCTGCCGGATAGCTGACAGGTGCCCTTCCATGCGCTTGGTATCAAAATTGATGCTAGGTGACAGGATAGGTATTTGCTGCGCTGCTTGCCCCATATAGGAAAACTGCCGCTCAAACTGCTGATTGTTTAGGCTGTCAATAATAGCAGGTAGCACCGATCTATACCGGCTTGTCGCTTTGCGGTTAATGACTGCCATCGCCTCTCCGCGTTCTGCCCGCATCTGTGAGCCATGGCCATCGGTGCCAATGAAAATGTCGTTGCCGCTTTCGTGGCTGCCGCCGTAGTCCAGGAACTCCAAACCGCCATCCCGGAAGATTTTAGCAGCTTGAAAGGCTTTGATTTTTGCCAGCGCGAAGGAGCCGAACATAGTACCCACTGCTGCGATGTTAAGCGGGAAAGGTACGTCTTTAAGTATCTTCGATGCCGCTGTTATCAGGCTGCTTGCCTGCGTTACTGTATCAATAGCAAGCTGTGCCTTTTGCGCCCGTTCGCGCTGTTTTAGGGCTTCCTCTTGTTGTTGTTCTGCGGCAGCTAGTTCATCCTGTCTTGCTTCGATATTCGCCGCCCGTCCTTGTTCGGCTGCTTCAATTTCTGCCTGTAATGCTCTTTTCGCTGCATCAGTTTCACGGCTTGCAGCTTGCACTGCTGCATCAGCCGCTTGTATCCTCGCCTGAGTAAGCTCATTCAGTTTGCCTTTTGCGAAATTAACGCCTTTGTTCAATTCTTCCTGTTCCTTGTCGCCGAAGCTAAGCGCTGAGAACAGCCCGCCGTCTTCGCTAACTGCTGTAAAGTCAAATTGCAGGTCTTCTTCGTCTACGATGTCATCAATCTTCATCGCTTGCACTTCACCCCGTGCTGCTGCGGCTGATTCATTGACTGCTTCTGCTAGGTCGCGTTCTGTTTCTATTAAGTCCTGAGTAGCTGTACGCCTGTCCCTGATAATCTCCAATAGCCTGCCCTCTACTATCTCAGACAATCCTAGCGCCCTGATTTTGTTGTTTAGGGTTACAGCATCGCTTGTATTGATAAGGTCGTTAGCATCTACCTGCCTACCTGCAAATTCTTCAATAATGCCAATTTGCGCATTAAACGAATTATCAGCTAGTCTTTTTGTTTCTTCTAATAGTTTTTGCCGCTCGCTAAAAGTTCTCGTTTCATCAGCAATAATGCGCTCATTGATGGTCTTCTGATTGTCAAAGCCATCGATAAGAATGTCTAAATCCCTTTCCAGCCTGTCCTGTACTAACTCCCTGCGTGTTTTCTCATTTTCCTGCACAGTCAGGGTATAGTCACGTTCAGCTCCTTTTAGCTCGACAAAAGCCTGTAATTGCTGATCTAACAGGTCTTCAACGTCCATACCCTGTTGCCTGCGCAAAGCTATTTCTTTGTTGATTAGCCCAAGATTGCTTTGTGCTATCTGTAATTCAAGTGCTGCCCGCTGTTCGTTCGCTTCTCGTGCCGCCTCTGCTGCTGCTTCACGCTCTTTGAAAGACCTGGTGGTATCATCAGCAATGATCTGCAATTTGCCTTCCTCTGTTATGATAGATTGCAGCGCCTTTTCTAGCTCCCTGTTTTGCCGAATGGTGCCACGCCGAGCATCAGCAAGGTCAATATAAGCCTGTGTTTGCCTAAATATCTCCTCTGTGACTTTGTTAACACCTTCCGCAAAATCTTCCTGCTGTTCTTTGTCAAGCCCTGTACTCATTTGTACAATAGCAGTTGCCGCATCCTGTGCCGCTTTCTGGATGCTCGGCAAATCTCTGTCCCATATACCCTTTAGCCCGCTGCCTACTGCCTCAAATAAGTCAATAAGCCCCTCAAAGCGGTTGACAATATTCTCCTTCAGCGCTGCCCAGAGGTTTTCAATAGCGCCGATTGGGTCATTGAACGCATCCACCGCAACATCAACGAACGTATCAACAAAGCCGACAAGCACAGACATAACGCCGCTCAGCGCACCAGAGGCTTTCTCCATCAACCTCGCACCGCGCTCAGTCTTTGTGAATGCTGCAAACAGCCCGGATATAGCGCCGACAAGCAAGCCAATCACAGCAAGTAAGGGTGTTTTGCTTACCATGTCCATTGCAGCACCGAAGCCTGTTGTTTCCTTGATTGCCTCTACTACCGATTCCTTGTAATTACCGACGTTGAGCGCTGTTTTGCCTGTCTCCTTTTGCAGGCGCTTCATCTCTTCGTATATCTCTGCTGTCTTGGTGACAAGCCCCTCGCTCGCTTCTGCTGCATCGCGCTGCGCCTGCGTCATCTCATTTAGGCGCTGCTTGTTCAGGCTGTATTGAGCCGACAGGGCGTTGTAGCTGCCCTTTGCTGCATTGGCTGCTTTAATCTCTAGTGTTGCCTGCCTGGTGTTTTTCTTGCGTTCTTCACGCAGCTTGATAAGTTCCTTTTCCTGTTCGCGGTATTCGCGGGTAAGCTTTTCCTTTTCTTTAGCCAGCCGGTCAGCTGCTTTGGTGGCTTCTGTAATCTGCTTGCGCCCATCCTCCTGCGCAACGTTGGCGGTCTTGATACTGTCGGCATACTTCTTAGCAACCTTTTGTACCTGCTCTATCTGCTGCCCCAAACGCCCTAACTCTTCGATTGCGCGAGTTATCGCACCATCGTCAACGTATATGTCTGAAGCCTTAATTGGATTTGCCATATTGCCTATTGATAGGGGCAAGCATAGGTGAGTGGTGGCAAGATACGAAAATACACGGAATGATGCTGTTAAATGTTAAAATTTGCGTTTCTGTCAAAAATAATTAGGGTTTTACTTGACATAAGCACAAAAGCGCTGTATATTTGTATCATAAGAAAACAACAAAACAATTAGACAATGAAAATCGAAAACGCAAATTACAAAGAGCAAGTTCTTATTGAAAACGCTGAAGAAGCATGCATGAGCCTTCCTGCGTACGTAAATTACAGCGCAGAAAACGATCCTGGATTTTACAGATGGCTTTTCGGAAACGAGGCATCTGAATATGATGACTTTGTTTGCCCTGATAAAGCTGAGTTTGAAGCCTTTTGCTCTGACTTATTCTACTAGAAACCTTCAATCGCACCCAATGGGAATGACAAAAGAGCAACTCCAATCAGAGATATCAAGCCGCTTCGCCTCTAACAGCGACTTTATCAGCGCATTCAACGCGCTAGGTGGTAGCCTTTCGCTTGATGTGATTAGCCATCAGCTTGCTGGCCGCAGAGGATTGAGCAAGATGGCTCAGGCGGCTTACACATTTTTCTTCAAGCTGTACGATCAGCAATAACACTATCAACAACCAAGCGCCCTGCAACCGTGGGGCGCTTACTTTTTCCGCTCCTGCGCCTTCTTCTTAACCGCCTCCAACGTCCTGAAAAATTCAAGCACTGTCATGATCTTCGGGTCTTTGGTCACGTGCTGCTGCATCGCAATGCACACGTCTTCAAAGCTCACTACTGTTTTGGCTTCAACGCCGTTCGGCCCCCAAAACTGTTGAGGTGCTGTAGAGGACAATAGCTGCCCATCTAACGTATCAATTTGGGTTTGTTCTACTTCTTTGCCGGTAATCTGCTCAAGCATCAGCAATGCACGCTGTTTGAGCTTCAGGTATTGCTGTTTGACTTTGCCGGATTCTTTTTGTGCCGGGAAATAAAGCTCCATTTCCCCATCCACTTTTTTTTTACCGATTCAATTGCAGCACGAACAACGCCTACAGTCAGCCCTTTTTTGTTCAGGCGCTGCAAGACCTCCCGTGCGCTTGCCTCATCGCTTATGCGCACCTCTTCGCCGTTAATCGAATGAATAAGCGCTGCAAAAGATAGCATCTCCGGGTTACTGTTCTCAATTACAAACGCCATGCTTTGGCGCATGTTATCAAGCTCTCTAAGGGCATTTTCCTGTTGATTATGCTTAATAAATTGCCTTGCACGCAATAAACGGCGGTCTACATCTTCAATCGTGCCCCCTATGCCTGCATCAATAGCAGCATACAAATTGAATCGGTGGAAGACGGTAATAGGCATCGTCTCTATGCTGTCATATAGTTTGACGGACTGCCCGTTTATTCTCAGTGTTTGCATCAAGGGCAGTTTTGAAAGTAGTTGATAGATAGGTCAACACGCAAAGCGCCAAACGGCTTCATCAGGAATTGGTGGTCAATCTCCCAATAGTCATAATCCTGGTATATGCCCGGTGCAGTATCAAGGAACCTTACCGGCTTGATTTGAGCAGTAGAAAACGCGGTCTGTGCAAAGAAGTCAAGCACATCAGACTTTACTCGCTCAATAGTGCTGCTCTGCCACTCTGTAGGGTATAAGTCCCGGTAGTTGAAAAAGAAGACCAGCCCCACTTCGGTCTGCACCTGAGAGCGTGCGCGGTGATAGTCAATAGTGTCTGTACCCCCGGTATCTAGGTAGCTGTGGTTCTTCAGGTGCGCATCAGGCAGCAGGTTAACGTATTCTTTGCCGCTTACCTGCACTGCCGGGAAGCGTAGCTCTCTGCCGTCAGCATCGCGCTTTACCCTTCGCTCTGCTATCAGGTAGGCGTTCGTCAGCCAGTCAAAGTGCGCTAACAGCTTTGTGCGCAACTCAATAGCTACGTTCTCGAATAGCTTAGGCGTCTGAGGGATGTACGCCGGATGGTTCGCGGGCCTGCTCATGATAGGATGAATTTTCTAAAATCGTTCTGTAGCTTAGGGAGCAAAAAACGGTTCAGCACTGTCAGGCTGTCATCAGATAAGCCTAATATTTGCGGGCTGTACTTGCGCACCAGATCTGGTGTTTTCGGGTCGTTCGCTACCAGCTTAAATTCTGTTGCTTGCCACTGCACGCCGACGGAGCGGTGAAAAGCGCCGGTGTCCCGGAGCGTTACTCTGTTAGTAGGCTGCCCGGTCTGGCTTTTGATTGCCTTAGTGAATGCGGTGTAAGGTGGGGTAATAGCTGCCCCATCTGCCCGTTCGCCTTTGTTGAACATCTGCTCATCGGTGTTCAAACGCTCAATGGTCGGCTGCTCGGTTTTCGCAACGACAATAACCCGCTTGGCCGCATCGCGCTGCCACTGCTGTAAGGACTTGGTGATATTGTCGAGGGATTTAATCATATAGTAGTATATTTAACCCCCCTCCTTCTACACGGCAAACAATGCTTATCCAACTGCCCGGTATCAAGGCTAACGCTTTGCCGGGCTTTTTCTATCTTATGCAGCAGCCCCATCGGGCGCGGGCCTGCACTATCGCCGTGCAGCTCAAAATTAATCTGCTGCCTGTCTACGATTGCCTGATTGCGGTTAATGCGAGCGTTCGGGTTGTATGCCATCTCACCGAGCAGTACAGCCGCTACATGCAGGCTAATCAGCGTCTTGAACAGCTCCTTTTGCTCTAGCAGGAAGCTGGTATAGTCGCACTGCACATTCAGGCGCAAATTTAGCCCGAAATTGGTATCATAATTGTACGACATACGGCTGATGTCCCACAGTTCAGTCTTAGGCGCGTCCACCTCAAATGGAGAGACAAGCACCATATTCGCGCCGGGGATTTGCTGTGATACTGCCGAGCGCTCGAAATAGTCGTACATGCTGTTAATGCTCTGCCCGGTAAGGTCGTCCTGATGATAGACAAGGTAGTGCGCCCCGTAGCCCTCTACCGTCCAATTCACCGTTACCCACTGCACGCTGCCTGCCCCGGTGTACGTCACCTCCTGGCTGTCAACAACTGCCTTCTTATCGGAGCTGTACAGATAGATAGTCAGTGTTTGGTTTTGGGTCAATTGAATGCCGATTTGTTCTACCGTCAGGCGAAGGTCGCGGCTGCGCTTTGGCACTAATTCAATGCCGACAAGCTGCCCCCGGTCGATGTCTGTATGTACGTCACCGGCTGCTGTTTGCCATATCTGCCTGCGCTCTAACAGGTTCTTAGCAGAGCGTGCCGGTAGCTTGAAGTCAAGCCAATCATTTACAGCATTGATAATGCCGGCTTCTGTCTTCTCCTGTAGCCAATCGGTGAAAGCATCTGCTTTTTCCTGATCGGTATCGCCAATCAGGTCAAGGTTTGGGCCAATGCTCAGCAGGTTGTCGAACGTCAATAGCGGGTGCACATCGTTGTAGTACATACCGCTAGTGGTGCTTGTCAGGCTTTGCAGTTGCAGCCCGTCAGCATCGCGGTTCTGCCGCCAGCCGATAAGCCCGATAAGCCCTGTTTTAAGTTCGCTTGCTGAGTACATAGCGCTGTATTTGAAAATGCAGCCCCACTAGGAGGCTGCACGAGATGAAACCAAATTGAAAAAACCAATTACGGGGTTTGAGCAACCGTACTAATGCTGGGCCGGATGGTAGTCACTTGCGTACTCGAAGGCGCTACAGCAAGCACCCGCATCTTACCGCCGTTCAGGTTGCCGGAATAGACAACGCTGGTGTCGGTCGTATTGGTAAGCGTGTGCAGGGTTGCATATTCGGTGCCTGCACGGTTGAGCGCTGCCTGTACGTAGAGGGTGTAATTGCCTGTGCCTGATTCTACAGACGTGCTAAGCTGCACATCGTAGTCAACTGCAATGCCGAAAGTACCGAGAGAAAAAATAGCAGTATCAACGCTGCCTGATGTCTCAAGGGTATCCTGCGTGGCATTGATGTTGGTAACTGGCGCGAATTGCGCACCAACAGGCTCAGGATTGTTGACTGGCGCTGGCGGCTCCTCCGTGCAACCAAATGCAATGAAGGCGACAAGCGCTATGATAAGGGTATGGAATTTCATGGTATAGAAATTTTTGAAAGTTGAAAAGGCTAGGCGGCAGCTCATTTGCTACCCACCTAGCGGAACACTCACCTATGATCGCCCTTTCGGGTTCACATTATTTAGCTCGTTGCGATGTCGAACTTGATGATCGGCGTCGGGATGGTCGTTGCATCGCTGTTGTAAGGCGTCAGGAACGCGATGTCAATAGCGAAGTCGAACGCCTGCTCATAAGTCCGGGTCAGTCCTGTAGTGCCAGAGTGCAGGGAGCTTGCATCTACTGCTTTCTCGTAGTAGTAGCTGCCGAATGTCAGGTCAAGGCCAGGCACAAGCACAGTGCCCCACTCATGCCCATCGGCAAGGGTAGTGCCTGCGAGTGAATCCGGTTCAACGCGGGTAACAATACCGAGCTGCCCGTCTGCTACTGCAAATCCGGTGGCACGCTTACCGTCAGCATTGCTGATGCTGTTGGTGAAGTGCATGTTCTTGTTCATAAATTGCAGCGTGCGGTCCTGCTGGTTGAACTCGCCAAAGCCTTCCATACGCTTCATAATAGCGTGGAAGCCTGGGTTACCAATCACGTCCATCGTCATACCGTAGTAGTCGTTAGACATCATCATCGGGTCAATGTCGGACAGGATGTAGCTTTCCTTTAGGCTCGGTGCCGTCTCGCTGACTACGTTGCCAGAGAATACATGCCCGCCGGTCACATCGCCGATCACCTGCGTTTTCTGTGCTTCCAACTGAGTGACTGCCAGCCCTTCAAGCGTTGACATCATTTTGACAATCATCGCCTCAAACTTCTTATTGAAGTCCTGCTGATAGGTCACATCGTTGTTGAAATGCTGCTGTGGGTACATCTTGAAACCATACGCCAAGGTGGTGAAGGTCAGGGTGTACAGTGCACTGGTGTTCTCATCAGCAGGGATAACCAGGGGGCGTGTGCTGCGGATGGTCACGTCTTTGTACTGGATAGCTGGGAGCTTGACGGTATTACCGAAGCTGCGCCGTACCTTTTCGATCAGGTCGGCAGTCAACCAGCTTGAGGGCGCATCTCCCTGGCGCTTGAAGGTGTCAAATGCACCTGCGCGGGTAACGCGAAACTCGTTTTTGTCAAATTCTGGCGCTTGTGCACGGAACTCTAACGCCAGCGTGTTCACTAAACTCATGGTTTAAGTTTTTGTGGCTTGGCGCTGGCTCGTTCGCACCAAAAAGATTACTGAAATTGTTTACTTCAAAGGCAACTCCGAGACGTTCATCTCGCTGTATGCCTGTTGCATCTTGGTGTGATATTCATCACTGTCTGCTGCGATGCCTTGTTTCATCAGGGATTCCCGGATGAGCTGTGTGGCTTCGCTTTTGGTGCGCGGGTTGCCGGTAATGGCTACGCTTTTGCCCTGGCTTGCGCCTGTTGGCTTAGTGCCGCCGCCGCCTTTGCTCCCCTCGTTCAGAACGTCTTTGATTTCAGTCAAAAACAGTTCCTGCGGCTTGAACGGTTCCTGTAGGTTCTTCGGATTGGTGACAATATTCCCCTGATCGTCACGGAAGATAGGAATGCGCTGGCCGTCTCTTTCCATCCAATCGCGCTTATACTGTGACAGCACTTTCTCTTTGGCTGTGCGGATGTACGTCTCGCGGATGGATTCAGGTATCTCAGCTTTGAACTGAACGCCTTGCAATGCACTGTCGATGTGCTTTTCAAACTCGAACCTGTCAAGCTTATCGCGCTCCTGCTCTAGCTGTGTTTTGTACTCATTTTCCTTTTCCTGCACCTGGCTTTTCAGGGCTTCAAGCTGTTGGTCGCGGTCCTTGATCTGCTGCTCTAGCTTTTCAATACGCCCAGAGAGCAGCCCGGATTTATCACCGTCCTTTAGCTGGTCTTCAAGCAGCTTCTTTTCTGCCTGTAGCTTGGATAGATTGCCTTCAATCTCTGACGCTTTCTCAGCTTGCACTTTTGCCTCGGTAAGCGTCTGTTTGAGTAGTTCCCATGACTTGACCTCACGGGGCTTATCCTTGCCGAAAACCTGCTTAATATCAGCATCCAGCCTGTCCCACATTTCGCGGGTCTTCGTTGCTATCGCCTCGTTGACAGCGCTCTGCTCTGAGTTGGCTGACAGCTTTTCAAGCGCCTGTAGTTGCTCATCTGTCAGGCTTTGTAGTGCGGCTTGCTCTTTGATAATGTCTTTCGTAAGTGGCATTGGTTTTGGTTTTGGTTACGCTTTGCGTTCAGCGCCAAAAATGTTCATCTCTTCAAGTGGCTTGATACCTTTCGGCAGGTGCAGCACCTTGTGGATTACATACCCTTGCGCTACATGGTAAGTGGCAAAGGTTGTCCAACTTTTTGCATCGAACTTCTGCACTCGCGGCTTACTGTCTTTTTTCGGCGGCCGCCCATCGTTGTAGGTTGGCACCTCGATCAAGGCGTGCACAAATTTTTCTTCGCCCTTTGGCACTTCGTAGCTAATCTTGCTTAGGTCTGCTTCGTGCGCATCAAATTCATTTGCCAGCAAAGCATTTAGCATTCCATTTCTCGGCTCATCGCTGAACGGCAACGGCTCATCCTGTGCCCGGAGTGCTTCAATGTCCTTTTCTACTGTTGCGGGCTTGACGCTGTATTCATCGCACACGTGGGCAATGATGTCTTCATCTGCCATACCTGTCAATAGCAGCTCGTCAACCCTGTTAAAACGTTCATCTCGTTTACTCATTGGTTATGGTTTGCGCCGGAGCATCCCCGGCAGGTTGTACAATATATCCCCGTAATACATCAGTAATCCGCTGTATCTTAACCTGATAGTCCAGCTCTTCACCAAACTGCAACAGACTTGTATTTTCGCGCTCAAAACGAGCTATCAAGGTGCTGAAGTTCATTTTCAGCATGTAGTCCTCGTACTCAATCTCCCCTGCTTGATACATTGCCTGCACCTGCGTTTTGTCAAGGTGCCTGAACGGGTCAAGGTCAGACATTATGCGCACCCGTTGCAGCTCGTTAGGGTTGTTTTTGTAGCGCACTTCGTAGTATTCAGACTGCAACATGCCTAGCACCTTGTCATCAACGCCTGCTGTCTTTGCCTGTTGGTACATTTCAAGCAATTCAGCAGGCTCATGCAGGTAGAACTCAGTGCCATAATTGATGTGCGCACTGACAAAAGCAGCACCATAACGAAGTTTGCAAATTGTCTCATCCACCCACTGCTGCGCTAACTCAAACTGCCGCTTCAGGTTGCGCAATACCTGTGCCTTGCTTTCAAAAGAGGCAATAACCTGCTTTTCGTTTACTGCTTGGTTCTTGCTCATCTCACCGCCTGTGCCTGTCACAGCCTGGAATATCTCAAGCGCATAGGCTCGCCGCTTTTCGCGCACGTAGTCCAAGCTGTTGCGGTCAACACTGACAATACCTACCGGGTCTCTAAGGTCAGCTTTGTCGTTCTCTAGGCCCGGAGGGGTTACCTCAACAAAAGAACCTGCCCCGTTGATGCGCCGCTTAGAGCAGATAGGGCAGCGCTGTATGCCGTGCCCATGCCCGCGGCTGCCTGAACGGCTTAAGACATAGGTGCTGTCTGAGTCCCTGCGCAAAAAACCGCTGTCACAATATACAAAACCATCACGGCTGTTGTCCGGTGCGCTGTAGTCGCAGTCCTGAGCGAAGCCCCAATAGATTGGGTAAGCACCATACAGGTCCAAGTGGCGTTCAGAGATAGCAAAGAACAGATACCAGTCCAAATCGCCGAGCTGCTTAGTGATCGGGTTTTGCTTAACGCCCTGCTGCCTGAAATTGATGGCATCAGACATAAAGAACCGTGCCGGGCAGTAATCAAGCCCGTGCACTGCTTGGCGCTTCAGCTCTCCTAGCTCTTGATTGGTGTAATCATACACCTGCACTGCCTCATCATCAATAACAGCTAATTCATCGTCTTCCTGCTGAAAGATGATGTACTCGAACGTAACGCCATCCTCTTCCAGCTCGTAGTCAACAACGCTGTCAATATTTAGCCAGTACCAATAGGCGTCAGTGCTGTCCTCCGGCATATCAACGACCAGAATAGAGTTAGGCATCGAGCACAGCGCCTGCATCCCTTTAGTACGCCATTTGCGCTGCTGCTTTAGCACTTGATCTCTGTACTTGTCCCAATCCTGCGCCGCTTCCGGCGTGGTAAATTCGTAGTTGAAAACGGCGTTTTTGCCGTCGAAAATCTTTTCGAGTGCTGAGTAAATTTGCTCGGTAAGCTCTACCGTCTTACCGGGGAACCGGAACAACGAACAAAACACCTCATATTTCTGCTCAGGTATCAGGTCTCGCACCCAATTCAGAAACTCTGTGGTGTACTGCTCAGCGTGGCGTTGGCTTAGTGATACATCAGTATGAAAGCGCACGCGCTGCTCATGACTTATTGCATCCGCAATCATCGTCCTGCTGCGCTTTGCTTCCAGTAGTTGTTGTATCTCGTTTTTTTGCAGCACTTGCCGTTTGCTTTTTGCTTGTCCCTTTTTGCTTTTTCCACCCGTGGCCCATGCTTAGAATCCGCTTGGCGTGCTCTGCCTCAAATTCGTAAGGCTTACCGGACTGCGGGTGGATTAATATTGTCGTTTCTTCCATCTTACGATGTTGCGAGTTTGTCAAGCGGGTTGAAGTCCGTAGGCGTCACCACGTAGAACTCATCTAGGATGTTCGGCAGCACCTCAAAGCGGAAAGCGTTAGCATCGCGCTCATCAAAGCCGCCAAAGCGTTTTTGCCCGAGGAAGAACGTTTTATCAGCTACCGGGATGGGGTAGAATTCTGTCGGGTTACTGTTGTCGTCAGCAAGGCCGCCAATCTGCCCGTATTCGTTGATAAGGTACACGCCAAAAATCTCGCACTCATAGGCACGGATCTCCTTTGCGATACTCTGCGGCAGCTCGTAAAAATTACCCTCAAACAGGTCAAGATTTGCGCCTTTAACTGCCTGTTTGCCACCGAGAGAGTCATTACCGCCGCCTACCAAACGCGGTTCACCTGGCGTGTTGGTAACGCCTTCGGTGAACGGGGTCTGCACCGCCTTAGTGCCGTCAGAAGCTGACAATAGCGGTGACCACGATGCAATCACATTCGGGTTGGCTGATGCAATTGTGAATTTGTTTTTGGTGGTGCCTGTGGAGTAGACTCGTTGAAAAATCATCTTCTGAATCTGACCAAAATCCTCCAAGCAGGTAGGAAGGGTAATATCACCGATTGCTGAGCCGGGAGGGCAAGAACATAATGCCATTTTGATATGGTTTATGATCGTGCTGGCTCGTTCGCACGGGATTAACAAATAATTGCTACAAAAATAGGGTAAAAATTTGGAAATGTCAAACACTAAAAAACCCCTACCGGACAG
>Ga0208150_1000329_pt1 | contig 18694 bp, 24 predicted proteins | sample DEB08_DNA_8_FD_184534 | JGI IMG/M metagenome (GOLD analysis project Ga0208150, IMG submission 184534) | Aqueous microbial communities from the Delaware River and Bay under freshwater to marine salinity gradient to study organic matter... | ecosystem: Environmental > Aquatic > Marine > Coastal ...
TATCGTTTTGCAGTTAGCCAAGCCCTTACGAGCTTTTAGTTTCTAAATATCTTTTTATTGCTTGCTGCATAACTGCGATAGCATTGATGCCATGTGCGTAGCTACCATCACCCTTTTTGTAGTTGATGAAACAATGAAGCTGCATATCTTCCAGCCTGACTATTTCAACCTTATTTTGCTCACAGAAATTTTTAATTTCTTTTAGTGTCATTGTTCTGTTTTTAGGAAGCCCTACTTATCTCCTTGCGAGCTTTTATTATTTCTAAAGTTTCTTATCTGATATGGCAATACCAGTCCTATCACTTTCTTATCCAAGCTTGCTTTGTAAGTAGGTGTAGGTCTTGGCGGCCAGTCAGTAGGCTCAAAGGTGTACTTTGCCTCTCTCGCTTCTCTGTCAATTTCCTGAAAGACATAAACTTTGCCTTTAGGCTTCAGCTGAAAGGAACAAAAATGAAGGTCACGCCTTACCTCTGTCTCCCACCAATCTAAGTATTCTTCAATAGTTAGCCACATAGTAGTATTTTATTTTTAGAAAGGTTAAAAAAGCATTTGCTGCTTTATTTTATTTTGAAATCTTTTAAAGGCGGATTAACCGTTTAAATAGGTCTTGATCCTGTTCTGTGCGTCTTACTATTGCTTGAATTGTTGACTCTGACAAATTAAATAACTGGCCTAAGTCGTTATATGTTAATGCTCCTCTTTCTGTCTTTTTTCTCCCATATTTAAAATATAAAAACACAATAAGGGCATCTCGTTTGGCTGTCATCCCGGTATAGTGGCCAGCACGACGCCCTCTTCCTGACTTTTTGGGTTGCAGACTTGACTCATTTAAACCGACAGCATTTAGATAAATTTTAAATTTCTTAATCGTCAGCATATTTTTTTCATTATAATTTTTTAAAAGATTTCTCGACAATTTCTTCTGATTTGTCAAGTTTATAAAAGGTGATCCGATACCCCCAGCCAGTGGGAGTATGATGTCTCAGGTATTTGTCAATCCTGTTGATTGTGTGTATAAAAAATGGTGTGATTAATTTCATGTTACTTTATTTAATAGCTGGGAGGCATACTACCTCCCAGCTTCTTTCCAAATTTCCCATGTAATTCCAGATGCTGTCTGCACCCAGTTTAACATTAGATTTAAAAGAACGATTTATCGGTCTATTCAGGCTGTTGCTTTTCAAGCTTTACAGATACACCATTATCGTAGGTGTTTGGATATGGAGTTGTACATGAGGATACTGAAAGTGTAAAAAGCAATGTGATTAGAATAATCAGTTTTCTTTTAGTCATTTTTTTACGATTTAGATGGTTATAATTAATTATAATAGTTCCAGATCACGATGATGGAGACGATCGCCACGATTATGCTCATTAAGCCTGGAGGACTAAGTGCTACAGCAATCAATCTCCGCAGTTTCTTGTTTTTGATGTTTATCATTTTTTTTGGTGTTGTGGTTAAAAAAGGGGACCTGCATTATTAACCCGGTGAAAAATGTTTACCCATTTAAAGAACTTGTCCCCCTTTTGTATTATTAGAAGACCCTAAAATGGGACTGCTTCTTCTGTATGAGATACTATAGATCCATTTATATCAGGAGTAGGGGATGATGGAGCCGGTGCCATCGCAGCATCAGGCTCCAAGCCATTGACATCATCCCAAGGAAATACTGGCTGACGTAGTTCAAGATTCAATTTAGATGCATCGAATATATATCCACTGGTAAGCGAATTTCGGATCCCTTCACCTGGAACAGTAATTTTATCACCGCTAGGGGAGAGCACTGCTTGTGTCTTTCTAACATAATTACCTTGTGTATCTTTTCTGTATCCAAACCAAATACCGGATTTCCTATAGCCTATGAATGCAGGATGGGATTTGAATCTTCTTGTCAAGTCTGTTCGTGTAACGTTCTCTATATTAGGAGCCACTTTTTTGATATACTGTTCAAATTTGATGTATAACCCTGTGATTTTTATGTTTAAATGACCCTTTTTTTTGTCATGCCATACTAGGTGGTCATAGATCTCATAACTACGATCCCAATAATAAGCAGATAAAAAGTCCCAAAACATCTCCAGTACGCCTTTAGATATCATTTGCTCAGCCTGGTTTTTTATTTGACGTGCTGCAAATTCTAATATGTCTTTATTTGACAGCGGATAGGAGAGTTTCCCTTTTGTGGTCAATATCCATACAGGACTTAATGCTACAGACCAGTTGTAAAACAATCTACCATCAATGGAGTAAGATGCTCCAGTCCCAAACAATCTATCTATCTCTTCTTTGAGTGCTTTGTGCAGATATGTTGCGGTGTCGGAAAAGTGTTCTTTGATGATGGGACGCAATCTCATAAAATCTCCTAAGTAATGACCAAGACCGGCTTTATGCTTTGACTTCAATTCATCCCACCTTTTGGACTCATCCGCTGTGTACTTTTCCTTATTACAGTGCAATACAATGCAGCGAGTAGAGATGGCTTCCTGCTGATAAATTGTAGGCTCCTGACCCATGATCAATACTGCAGAGTTGACTTCACCATAATCAATCTCCTTTGTGTTTGGGCCTTTCATCCTTGCTCTTGTCTGGTTGTCATAAGCTCCTTTAAATCCTGTGACCATCCATCCAGGAATAGATGAAGGATTGCACTCATTGAATACAGCAAAAGCATTTCGGTACTGAGCAAAATGGTATCTGTATGAGCTGGATGTGGGGCCTTCATTCAGGCCCAATACTTTGAGCTTGCCAAATGGAGCGCAAAGTGATTCCTGCAGGGTTCCTTTTCCTGCGTTTTTTGGCCCCAATAGGAACAGGTGTGGGATCCTTTCATCATAAGTCTCCAGGATAATGTCCCTGTATAAGGCCATTAAAAAGAAGAAGAAAGCGGTGTCAGCATTCTCTCCGTGTGTCAGACGAAAATGATACAGCCAGTCTTTGAAGTTGATGTCAGAGGGGGAGTAGCTAAAGTTGATTTCCCTTTCATACTTCGACTTGTGATTGTCAGCTGTCCTAATATTGGAATGGGCTGGGAGAAAGTATGTTTCTCCATCATAATTAACAAGGCCTTGCTCATCTACTGGAATAAAGTTGCCTTCTTCATTTATCAGCCCATTCCCCATCACATAAAAGCCTTGTTTTGCCCCTTGGTATCGGTATGGCTTATACCATCCCAGGGTATGCTCAAGAGGCTCAGCCTCCGGAGCGTACTGGATAGAGGTGGCCTGAATCTCAAGACAGTCTTGGGTGGTTCCTTTAAACCATGCTTTAAGTCCTCTTTGCCGTCTGATACAGCTGATAAACTTCGTGCGATCGGTGAACTCTCTGTCTGGAATAATCGTTATCTGAGATACTCCCGTATCTCTGGACTTGATCCTATATAGGTTAAAAGACTCCTGCGCCTTTACTTCTAGGAGGCATTCCAAAGTAAAATTGGATATCTCTTTCCATCCACCATTTCTTTGACGTGAATAATAGGCACCGTTTTCACTTTTGACATCAGGATCTTGCTGGCCTTTCTTCAGGCTGACAGCACCAGACTTGATATCTACTTCATATAACTTGCCATTGAATCGAAATTCAGCTCCTAGCTGATCTGCGTAATAATCAAAAAAGTCCTGTGCGTTCTCTACCTTTAAAAACTGCTGTAACTTTTCTGGCCTGGAGTATGAAATGTTGGTAATATCAACATAAGGACTTTCTTGTCCTTTAAAATGCTTCAAAAATTCATCCTTTGGCTCTTTCCCTTCTGCCCTAATTTTTTGAATAATATCCTCTATCCACAGATCTTCATCCATCGGGCCATGCCCTAACTTCTGTGACATACAGTAAGAAGATATCTCCAAGTCTTTTAGTGTGACATTAAAGCTGATCAATGCCTTTGAAAACTTCATGCCAACACTGGATAAGTCAGCATCTTTGGCCTCTGGCAAACTCCAGGCTGCACCTGGAAGCACATATACAATGTGCTTAAAGTTGTAATGTTTAACCGTGGCATCTAACTGTGCATGAAGTTCCTTCTGGCCTTTGTTTCGAGCAAAGCCTATAAAATTATTCATGCCAATAGCAGGGATACCAAAATCAACTAAAATACTGGCAGTAATTTCATCCTGCACAAGATAAAGAGGGAGGGGATAGCCATCCTTTTGATAGGTGACTTCTTCCTTTGCCATAGGCAGTGGCACCAGGTTTCCCCAGTCTTTTTCTGTATTCTCAAGTCTCAGGCAAGGATGGATGTAGACTGCATTGATAGGGTCATAGCTGTTGGTTTTTCTGACAGCCTCGATAGATTGACGATTTCTTCTAATTTTAAAGGGCTTGCCACCGATTTGATAGTAAGCAATATTCATAAAACCAGCGTCATTTTTGGAAAAATCATCATTAGTAGTCAAGCCAAAAAGCTCACAAATATTTTGATAGTCCTGCCATGTTCTTCTGAATCCATTCCGGGCAATGGCCACAGAATTGGCCTTAATCAACTGGAATCCCAATTCTTTAGCCATGATCTTCATATCAATACCCAAAATAGTACTGGCCTCCTTTGCGTACTCCTGCTGTGTGATCTGATCAGGAATGGTCTGTATGTATTCCACGACCATCTTCATCAGCTCAGTACGCTTCTTGATTGGAACAATGATCTCGCCTGTGTCTTCATCGATCTGACCATGATTGGTTATGTAGTAACCCTGCAGGAATGAAATCCATGATTTTGCATGACTGATATGCTTTTGGAGGGCGTCCTTGCCTTCCTTCTGAAGGTAGTCATCAGGGTCCTGGCCATTGGGGAGTGTAAATGCCCTCGGATGGATCCCAGCTGCCAACAGTACCTTGATATCTCTCAAGGTAGCCTGCTGGCCAGCCGGATCTCCATCACGAAGGATTACAACCTCATCTACCACGTATGCGAGACTCTTTGCCTGGTAGGGGGTGAGGGCGGTACCACATGAAGCCACAGTCATGGTGAATCCATGCTGATGACACATAATGGTGTCCATATATCCCTCAGTCAATAGCGCATAGCCAGCATTTGAGGCTGATTCCCGCGCTAAATCCCAGGCATACAATGTCTTTGACTTGTCATACAGATCAGACTCTGTACTGTTGATGTATTTTGCTTCTTCCTTATTATCTGAAAGTGATCTGCCACCAAAAGCAATGGGATTGCCAAACTGATCACAGATAGGGAAGATGATTCTGCCTTTGAATTTTGAAAAGTCATTCTCCGGAGCATATCCGATCTGAAAGAGCTTTGATGTCTCAACGTTTATTCCTCTCTCCGCAATAAACTCGCTGAGTTTTTCTGACTTTGACTCGGCATAATAGGCAGCAGCCTTTTTCACTTTTGCCTTCTCGGCTTGTATTTTTTTATCTTTTGCCGCGTCCTCTTCAGTAGCTGCAGGAATGGTGATACCAGCAAATTTGGCTACCCATCTGCAAGCATCAGGAAAATTCAGTTTTTTGACATCTTGTACCAGCTTGATGGCGCCTCGACCACCTTTTCCGGTTGCATGGCATTTATAGAAACCCTTACGGTTATGAACTGTAAAGGAGGGAGTGTTTTCAGTTTTAAAAGGAGAGAGGGCCCACCACTGACCACCTTTCTGGTTCCAATCTCCAGGATGAATATCTTTAGCAACACTGAGCAAGTCTACCTTGTATAAATCGTCAATAATATTTTCAGGAATCTTTTGCATTTCTTCTGCTTTAAATCCCCCAAGGCACTCAGGCCTTGGGGTAGGGGAATTAGAATTAAAAAAGAACTGTTATTAAATAGTTAGTACCTTTTGTTCCAGGATATAGACCTTTGTACCCATCTTCATAGTCCTGACAAGGTCTTGTCTGCATATAAATCCTGATCGGTTTAGCTGATCATAACTAGCATCCTGAAGTTCATCATCTAAAAACACAATAAAATTAGGAGCCAAATAAACAGAGGCTCTCTGCCTGGTGGCGTCTCTGGTTTGTTGCTGAATACAGGAGATTTTTTGGCCATCGCAAAAAGTAACCTTGCGTGTTAGGGTATCACAGAATACTATGGTAAAACCTGCTTTAAACAATAGTTTTTGTTGCTCTGCAGAGAAAGGAAATATTTTATTTCTTATAATAGTCATTTTTATATAGCGGTTAAAAAACCCCAGTCCCTAAAGACTGGGATTCGATATCCAAATTCATGAAAAGACAAATGCTAAGCTTGTTTGATAAGCAAGAGCGCATACTTGGTGCGCCCATGATATAGATGCTGTATATTATCCCAGGGCTTCCCTTGATAGGCTTCCAGTTCCTCTCGAACTGGACTCCAAAGTGGTCTATGTGTGTCACGACCCTCAAAAACAATTCCTCCTACAATAATTCCTTTAACTTTTGGGAAGTTGACGTGATCGCCTTGTATAAGGAGGCCATTGGAGTAAGTACACACTTTAGAGTAGCCTTCTTGATCAGGCCACAGCACGAGACTTGGGGGGGAATCGACTGATAATCTTCAGTCTGGCATCAATATATTTTTCTCGCGGGATAGCGTCATATAAATGCGCCAAAGAATCTTCAGCCTGATTCCAATAAGGAATGCGACATATTAAATCCTTAGAATTTGATTCATCAACTAATTCGATAAATTTTTCTCTAGGAGAAACGCAGATAAACTGAGGGGAATCAGTAACGTCCTGACAAATAAAATACTTTCTTTCACTCATGACAACGAAATTTTTAGGGGTGAAACATTGACAAGAGCAAACATAGTTTTCCCGATAGGAGGGAAATAGGACAAGCTGTAAAAAGGGATTGGTTCCTGGATTGCCTGCCCTCCAAGAGAGCAGGCGCCAGGAGAATGAATTGGCACTAAGGCCGTGTCATTTGGTTTACGATGTGTCATTTGGTTTACGAATTTTTAAAAAACAGGAATCAATATCTAAGTGAAATCTTATCCCGTCTTCTATAATTATATATTTCTTCGATCAAAACTTTACATTGGTCCCTAGTTGCTGTTTTCTGAAGTGCATAAGGCTGGAGCTTTAGCTTTTGTAAAAAAGATGTATAAGAAAATACAGCTGACTTTTCATGAAAAAGAGTTAACATAGTGCCAACAAAAATGGTATTATTATACCCATCTTTAAAAAAAGGCTCTAGCATTTTTATCTTTAATGCCTCTGATTCTGCCTGTTTCATGTCTCTTGTTACCCATGTACCCTCGTTAAAATTTAACCTCGGAGATTCCATTCCCCTCTTTGAGCTTTTATCTATTTTTTTACTGAAATTTGTAGAAGAAAGATTGGAACAAAGAGAGATGCAATCACGCAATGTAAAATAATGGTGTTTTTCTTTAAAATCTTTTAGTTCCATATAAGACTTTATTCCCAAATCAGCATAGCCTTCCATGTATTCTTTGGCTGACCAGTTTTTTTGGTTAAGGTTTAGCGCATGGACTTGCTTTAAGCCATAGTCTGGAACTATAATATAGTGTATGTAGCCTTCTACAATTTTTGCAGCCTCTAGTCTGTGCTGACCATCAATTACCTCGTATTGGCTATTAACTAATATTGGGTTCATAAGCATGCCATATTTAGAGATCGAGTCTGAAAGACGGTGACAATGCAACATATTAATTGGTCTATTGCCCTTTAGAGTTTTGAATTGACTGAGATCATTTGTAGTGTTTACAATTAAAGGTTGAACATTACTTTTTATTTGCATTGGTTCATTTTGAGTTTTCATATAAATAGGTATTTACGATATATATCATTTAGTAATAATTACATAATCACTGAATATTTCACGAACCTTCTTTTTCTCATTATCAGAAAAACCATCATTTAATTTCTGATGGAGAGTGGTCCAACTCACCCTTAAATCCCCCATCAAACGACCCTTGACCACCTTTTTTTGATAGCCGGTCAAACGGGACATCCAATAAGTCACTTGTTCTCTGGTTGCTTCTGGTAACATCTGTTAATTTTTATAATAAAAAATTCACTTATTTGTAGAGCTATACTGATATAGTACATATTCTATACTACAATAGTATGGTTTTGGTCATCAAATACCAAATAATGATAACCATATTTTAATAAAAGATAATTACAATGGGAGAAATTAATAGCCTATCTAACTTATCGTCAGCACTTTATGATATAATCAAGGATGACGATAAATTTGACATAACTAAGGTTCCACTTGAGGCACTTGGGATAACTTATGCTCCATTTTTAAAACGTGTTAAAGAGAACAGGTTGCTCTTAGGGGAGATTCAAAAAATAGCAAACTACTGCGGGTTTCAGGTGGTAATTCAAATAGACCAGGTGAGGTTTGAGAACTCAAAAACAGAAGATCCTAAGGCAAAATATGTCACTCAAAAAGCTTCCCAAAAAGACCTGTACAAAATCATCAAGCTCACAGAGGAAATAGGAGCCTTAAAACTTGAGAATCAGCGCCTTACATACGAGAATGAGAGACTAAAACAGCAACTAAAAAAATAAAATGGTAAAAAGAAGTAGGTAAAGTTGCATCACCAAAAAAAGGCCTTTATGATTTAATCTACTAACGCTCAGTAAATTATAAATAATTAAACAAGGTCGGGTGGGCCCACTTTACACCGTGTAAACGCTTCCTCTTTAGGGGAAGCGTTTGTTTTTCAGATACTTATGCAAAGCTTAAAATCAGTATTTTAAGAGACTTGTAGGAACAATTGCATCACCAATATTATGGCTAATCCAAAATTAATTCTAAGAAAAGACAGAAAGCATAATAATGGAAAGTGCCCCATTATTCTTCAGCTATACATTAAAAGACAAAAGGTTGCGATAACTTTGCCTGAAATGGAAATAGACCCTATTCACTGGGATGATACAAAACAGCAAGTTAAAAAGAGCCATCCTGACTACAGGGATCGAAACCTTGAACTGCAAAGCAACATAGGAAAAGCAATTGAAATACTTAAGGAATACAGACTAGCTGGGGGAAACATCACGCCAACTTCATTCAAAAGAGAATTTAAGAGCAATGCTACCAGGCAGGACTTTATAGCTTATATGAGAGCCAAAATTGATAATGAATATCAACGGCATATCATTTCACCGGCAACCAAAGTCATACACTTAAATTCTGTATCAAAATTGGAAACATACGGAGGCCGGATAATGTTTGCCGATATCAGCAGAGAGTGGATAGAAGGCTTTGATGCTTGGCATGCAAAGCAGCAGCAGCAAGAAGGAAATGAGGGACTGAGAGCAAGAGAAAAAGTATTCAAAACCGTCAGGAAATACCTGAGAATGGCAGAGGGAGATGGGAAAAAGTTTAAGGATCCTTTTAATGGGCTGATATGGCCACGATCCAAAAGCAGGCCTGTGTTTCTGACACAAGATGAGCTTTTTCAATTACTTACTGCTTTTAGGGCGCCAGATGTTATCGAAGAGGCATGCATACAACTGACAAAAACCCAAAAAATGACTGATCACCACAAAGCTCAATACTTTGACTATGTTGTGCCACGCATTCACAATACCCTACGATGCTTCTTGTGGCAATGCCTCACAGGTATGAGATATGATGACGCCAGAACAATCAGACATAGAGATATAGAAAAAGACGGTAATAAAAAGTATTTGGTATTTGTACCTAAAAAGACAGAAAAAACTTCTGGTGTAGAAGTTAGGATGCTTATCACGCCTGTATTGGAGGAATTGATTGAGGGTAGGGTAGGGACCATATTAGATACGCCTCCTAATGCTAAATATAACCTAAGATTGAAAGAAATGGCAGAGGTGCTGGGCATTTACAAACACTTAACCACTCATGTAGGAAGACATACTTTTGCAACGGTATCGCTTGAAAGAGGTATGAGTGTAGAAGTGCTGATGGAACTGATGGGATTAACAAAGCTAGATACACTGATGACATATGTCCATCTGACATCGAAGAGAAGGGATGAAGAAATGAATGATACTTGGGTCAATATCTAACCGAAAAAAAACCCCTAGATGTTGGAAGCATCTAGGGTATCTTATAATACAGACCAGGAAATATGAATATTTGCTGGTGCGGTAGGTAAATCTAAAAAAATAATAGCAGCCTACCAAGAGGCTGCTATATCAATGTTTAACTACTATTTGCGGGCTACGGCTTTACGACTTCGCTGAAGTCTTGGCTGCTGCTGGAGCTTTCGTTGTAACCTCAAAATAGGGGTTGAAGTTATCAGGCGCCATGAATGCTTTGATGGTAGCATCAGATGCGCGGTCCAGCTTATTCAGGTTGATACTGTAAGCTCCTTTTTTGATTACTGGCTTTTGACCATTTAGCAAGGCACTATTGAGCGCCTTCTGTCCATATGATGTCAATTTGATATTCATGATTGTTCAGTATTAGGCGGTGATAGTTGGGATAGTACCGGTATAGTAGGCAAATGGATTGTTGTGGTTTGGAGTACCAATCTGGAGTTCATAGCCTACAGAATCAGTACCTGTCAGCCCAGTGACTTCCTTTACACCTGATAGAAGGTAGCATGGAAATTCAGGACTGCCCAAAATACGCCATTTGTCACTATTGTAACGATACAGCACAAATAGTTCTTTGTTAGTTACCTGTCCAAGTAGGTAGCTCATCATGGCATTGTTGCCAGGTGCAAAAGCGGTCAAAGTAGATTTCCAGCTGAGAGAACCAATGTCTCCCTGGAGTTCTGACTCAAAGCCAGCTTTTTCAGGTGATGTGTACCACTGAGCCCATACTGCATCTGCATAGGTTACGGTGTCCAAAGTTATATCTGTTGATATAGTATTAGGATCCCCAGTAGTAGGATAATCGTCAAGTGATGGCCATGTGTCTAACCACTCGGCAAAAGTGACGATGATATTGGGTGAGATGCCCGGTGCCGCTGTACTACACTGGTCAAAAGTCCATGATTCCAGCTTTTTCGGAGTTGTGCATGCGTATGCTGCCATTTTTTTTATTTTTTCAGGTTAAAAAACTGTTATCAAGTCACATCCTTGAAGAAATTGGTGTTCATCAGGTCAGCTTCATAGTCAATCTCCTTACCCAGGAGATAGGTGGTGGGGAAGTCATTCCCTTCAGTATCCTGAACGATACCTCCCGAAGTGACATAAGCTGTTTTCACAGACTCAGTAGTCCCGGCGCCAAGGCCTACGACTGCCTGAATATTGGCTTGTTCGCTATTGGCGTTTGCGATGATTTCGGCAGCGCTATATGTGACCACTTGGCCCCCTACGCGCAGTTTAACGCTTACATTGGTCTCATCGACCAAATTCAAAGTTCGTGCGTTGATTGTTATTGCTGTTGGCATTTTTTCTCTTGATTAAGGTTTAGATCCATTCATTGACATACAGCTCTGCTGTTGAAGCGTACTGCATTCCATACTTCCAATCGACTTCTACTTTCAGCTCACGGCTCTCATAGTCGAGATTAATTACCGGAGGTCCGTCAAAACCTACAAAGAGGTTGTCCGGGCGACACATGAAGAGGCCACTTCCTGAAATACCATCCTGCGGAACCAGCATCGCATTTGTTCCATGTACACGGGTGAGGTTGTAGGCTTCATCTGCATGGCGATAGGCACCAATTGCGTCCTCGTAATTTTCCTGATAAGCGTCAACCGTGTCCTGTGAGCAGTAGATGTAATGTAAGCGAGCTCTCTTGCTTGCTGTATCCAACTGATCTTTCACGAATTGACGGATACCATCCAGCGCATTTGCGTTTGTGAATTGTCCTGTCAGGTACGGGGTCACTGATCCTGCTACAATATCCTGGCGAAGTAATTCGCGGTATCCGTCAGCAGTGTCTGAAGGATTGTTAGGAGCACCGGAGATAGCCCCTAAATGTACGCCATTCCATAGCACCTCTAGCGCAAAGTCCTCATACATCTGGTTCATAATCATTTCGATCACGAATGCCTGAAAAGGAAAATCTTTTGGGTCGAGATTGCCAGCGAAAAGGTAGGCGTGATATGCTTCCTCGCTGAATTTGACTGTGTCAAAGGTCTGGTCCGCCTTTACGCCTCTCATGTCAAGCTGACGTGCGTTGAGTGTAACAGAGCCTTTTTTGTGGTGTCCTGCCTGACGAGACTGGAGAACACTGGTAGAGCTGGCGCTTTGAAGCATCAGCTTATCTGTAGCTGTCACATTGATGAAATTACTCATCATTGGACGAGAGAAGGATTTCGTGTAGAATCCCTCACGGTGAGTCAGGTAATAATCCTGGATGTTGGCAACTGTGCCTTTATTGAGAGCCATTACTTTTCAGTTTTGATATGTGAAAATTTAGTTAGAGCACGGGCATTGAGGTCGGCAAAAGGGTCTGTCACTTCTGTATTTCTGCTGTCCTCGCTTGGGGTAGGGGTAGGAGTATCCTCAGCGGGCTTGCCAGCGAGTTTAGCGACTTCATTTTTCAACTCAGTCACCTCATCCTTCACTTTGCTGAGTTCCTTGTCCTGTTCTGCCTTCAATGTGTCAATTTCTGCTTGATGGTCTGTTTTCAGCTGAGCTATCTCTGATTCTCTGTTTGAGAGCTGAGCTTTGAGCTGTGATACCTCTGGAGATTCCTCCTGGGTGCCGGGGTCTTCTTCATTGTTTTGCTGATCTTCAGTAGGCTTACCGGATAGCTTGCTGAGAAGCGTATCCAGCTTTGCATTTAGCTGTGATAGCAAACCGTTTTTTTCTTCGGGTTGAGTTTGCATTTTTTCTTTATTAGGATTTAATGCGAGTTGCAAAGCGTTTGCATCGCTCAGATCAATTGCATCTCCTTTCCTATTGTAGAGCCTGACAGCGTTGCTATTGGAAGGCATCGGAACAATAGAGGCCTCATACAAGAGGCATTTTGTAACGGTGGGGCCAGTCTGTCCAGGAAGCATATCGTCAGGATCTTCTGACGTTGCTAGAATCTGGACTCCAATAGATGCAGCGTTCAGGACTTTGCGGTCATATTTACCGGCTATCTGTGCAGCCTTTTCATCCTCCATATCGAAAATCGGTTCGGCTGTCAGCTGACTACCTTCAATGCGATGATTTCCCCATGTACCAATAGGCAAATAGGAATAGCTCCGGTGATCATAAAGCATCACTGGATTTTTATCAAATGCATTCAGGTCTATGCCTGCTGTCAACACACGAAATCCGTATGAGTTGACCGACTCATCGGAAAGTATAATGCGATCTGCCATAATAGAAGCAAGGTGCCTCTATCAGATGCTAAATAGTAGGACACAAAAAATGGCAACCAGACTCAAAATCAGCCTAATTGCCTAACCAACCTTAAGTATCTATTTAATAGTTTATTGTCCAAGAATAATTTGCCACAAGTCCTTCGCCACTATAAGATCCGGTTCCATTTATTCGAGCGATTGAATCAGTAGAGATAGAACCAGTATTTGTCCTAAGATCAATAGTAGGAGTGCCGGTCACATCGTCTCTCATTTCCCACAGCTCTACAATCAATGCATCTAATGCTGCACTATCCAGATTATTGCCCTGTACATCAAAAATACTGAGATTAGCTTTACTACTGCCCAATGTGACAGAAGTAAGTGAATTATTACTTAAATATACTTGCCCCAAATTAGGAAGAATAGTCAGATCAATGCTTCCAGTCAGGGAATTGTCATCTAAATTAATATCCTGCAGATTGTCATTGACTTTGTAGTCAATGTCTGTGATCTGTGCAGAAGGTGCAGAGAAAGTTTGGAGGTTAGGAAATGATCGAAGGCTAAATGCTCCTAAATCATGAGCCCCACCTGCACTAAATGACAAAACCCTTAATCTATTGGATTTCCCACCTATACCTACCAAACCAGTAAAGGATGGAGTTCCTATGGTCAAGTTGTCTAAACTGGAAGGGTCTGAGTACATCTGAAATTTATAGTTATTAGAAATTCCGGCATTTATTGATACAGGTGTCATCGCCCCCTCATTAATCATCATAGCATCTTTAATAGGGCCTGCCTGAAACATTGTGCTACAATCAGTTCGACTGTAATAAATAAGAGTTACTGTTTGGCCAGTAAAGGTTCCAGATAATGACAGAGACCTAAAAAACCTAATTTTTGAGGAAGCAATATTGCTATAGACCGACTGATCAACAACCTCTGCATGTACTTCAATAAAATTTCCTGCATGTATTGACTCCAGAAGCTTGGCATTGAAGTAGAGTGAGACCCCAGTTGCACTGGCCTGCATCTCATCAACAATGTTGGTCTCAAATTCTACAGAAGTCCCAGTGCCAGATATAAAAGTCCAGTCGGAAATATCCGTAGGATCTGCATCTGGACCTATTGAAGCCCTGTATAGTGGATTTTTAAAATCTCCAAATGTGTAGACAATCTGCACATCTGCAGCTGGGGTGATGGGAGTCACCAAGTCTCCATTACTACGACGGGAAAGAGGAGCAATAGTAATTAATGCAGGTAGACATGCATTGGGTCTTACTACATTGATGAAGCTGTATGGCTGGCTATCTGCTAATGTAGGAATGATTGTATCAGATGCAACAAAGCAAGCAGGGCATTTTGACTTACGAAAAAAGCCCAGGTCCGCGCTAGTGGTGTCTGACTGAGCGCGGCCTGAGGAGTTAGCTGCAATATTGGTAACAAGGGGATTTTTTAGGTTGCCAATTATCCTTGTACTGCCGGCATACAAGTCAACAACAGCAACCGTGTGCTGATTGTTGAGCCTGCAAAGTTCTTGTATCACATCTTTATCTATGCCGTGTCGTTGTACTTCTATTAGTTGCTCAAAATAGTCACCATGTTTATCTTCTTTTTTTTGCTCTGAAAAGATAGCCTGATTGAGTTTAAAATCATATGTTTTAAATCCTGATCCTGGCTTCATGGAAATCTCTCCACTAACTTCATGATCCTCATTGCAGCATTCAGGATCCGCAAGCAGGTTTGAGACTTTAGTAATACGGAGACATTTTATGCTGCCTATTTGAGTCTCGCACTGAGCATTCCATCCCTGGAGGGTGCATCGGTCTAAGAGTTCTGTATTCATACAACAAATAAATAATGTACTTATATAAAGGAGTAGGGCTTTAGGCTGCATGTTTAATTGGGGTTTGAGGAGTCACTAATATTTGCATGACTTTTCCAAGAGTTTCCTGTGGCGTTTGGCCTCTGGCCTCTGCTGAGAGCAGGTCTTCAGGGATTTGATCTATTACTTCACGTCTTGTAAGCAGCCACTTCTCCAACACAATAAATACTCTGTCCCCGATTTCTTCCAAGCGGGCAACTATGCCACCTTTTTCAATGGCAATACCTAGCTTGTTAGATGGACTACCTAAAACGATTATGAATGGACCAAAGTCCCTGATAGATACCTGATTCATGCTAATTATGTTACTTTTCGTGGCATTCGTGATTGAGGTGATGCCAAATTGATTACTTTCTTTTGAAGTTCTGTCTGAAATCCTTCCAGCTTTTTAAGATTCAACTTGAGGTCAAGTAATCTCAGCTGCTGCTGATTTACATGCTGTTCATTTTCTGAAGCCAACTCAAGCAAATCAGGATTAAATAGGCTATGATGAAGTTCTCCACCAGGTGTCATCCATATACACTGAAGTAAACCTGTTTCATTCACTTTGTCAACGGTCATAGGTACACTGCCACTTTTCAATAGAACAATGTTGCCCGACTGAAAATCACGTTGAGCATTTGTGTCTGATTCAATTATTTCAGCACCGGTGTCCAATAGTCTTCCTAAATCACTATTTACATCATGCATCTGAATTGCCTCCTTTATTTTTTTTTCTGAAGTCTAGCCAGGCTAATACTCCTAGTGTGATAAAGAAAACTATGCTCATCACAATGTCACCCAGGAAGGTCGTGTCAGCATCAGTAGATGAATATCGTGGATCTAAGCGGTTGATTAATTCAGCGGCACCGATCCAAAAGAAAAAGAGAGGAAGCACGACAATGATGGCTTTAAAAAAGTTCATTTCGTACATAAAATTTTTAAGATTTTTCCAAAAATTCATACTTAATATATTAGTGTAAAAAATATGGAAGCTGCCAGTCATAATGACTTTGTACAAAAGAACGTCCATGAGAACTCTAGCCAAAGGATAAGATATTACAGCTTCTAATGAGTTGACGGCAAGAGATTGGATAATAGATATATTTAGAGCAAGAGCTAACTGTATAAAGAAAAGTGCCATCTCTTTGAAGAAATGCCAGCTATCTGTCAAAAAGACCAATATGCTAGTAGAAAAAGGAAGTCTTGACTCATGCTTGTTTCTCCAAGTGATTGTCTTTGGTCCCAACCACCAAGACTGATATTTTCCAAGGATGCTCATAAAAAACTCCCCCGCTGTACTGCATCTATCCATAAATGCCATCATGACTCCGGCGAGAGCCAAACATATAATAGTTAACAAAGTGATCATGATACTGTGTAGCCTTTTAGGAGAAAGTCATTGATGATGTGCATGGAAGTCTTGGCGTAGGAAAGCCAGTCACCTGACCTAACTAATTTCACAGGGATATGGTATTCACATCTCCTCATGTCTTCCTGTTCCCTAGAGTAGCACCAAAAAATGATTCTAATTTTTTTTCCAAAGCTAACAGAACAGAGTTTAAAGTATTGATTGTCAGATGGCCTAAAATTAAATTTTGTGGAGCATTTTTTTTCAAGCTCTGAAAAATCAGCCTGTTCCATACGATTGTGCTGTCTATAGGCGCTGAAAAAGTCATATGAACTAGGATCCACATTGTGATCTTTTAAGAACTGATCAATGGCCCACTTTTTATTCCAGGCACTGGGCCCAAGATTAAGAGAGTTTGCAAGCGCCTCCTGTGCCTTGACATATCCTCTCATAGCTCTCATAAATTCGCCTTGAAAAAAGTAGCCAGCTTTTAGAAATGGTTTATTGTATTGGTAGGCACGAAGTAAAGTGTGATCATTGCCCAGGTCGATGACTACATAGTGACCGTGTTTGATGCGTGGCCAAAATTCCACTCCCATCCACATATATGAAAATGCCATCCTTAAGTCATTTCGGTTGGAATGAGTGAGGTCGTAGGGAGAAGGTCCGTACCTAGTAGCAAGGTAGGCGTGAACATAAGGAGCCACAGAGACTCTTAGCTTGGTCTGCATAGACTGAATTAGTATGTATTCTGATTGTCCCCCAAATTGGAATCTACAAAAACCAATCCAATTTATTTAGTATTCAGGTTGCTTTTTGAGCAATATGGCTAAAAACATTACATCTTTTTGAGAATCAAAGTCAAAGAGAAGGTGAAATGACCAAAAAGTAACCAGCTATTCTGTTCTAAGGGCCCCCTACCTATTTTGAGGGGTGTTTTTTCCCATTTTCCCAAAACCCCCAAAATAAGGGGTTTAATATTCTGATTTACAGATAGTTACATCTTTGGGAAAACTCCCAAAACTCCTTAAAAAAGCCACATTTTTGGGAAAACTTTTTGGGCTTGGGAAAAGTTGGGAGAATTTTGGGAGTTATTTGGGAGTTTTTTAAAACTTTTCCCAAGGTATAAATAACTATAAATCAATTACTTACATGCTTTTTTGGGAAAATGTGACTTTTTTTAAAAATAGTGATCAAATATATTTTCGCAGACCTGTACACATTTTATATCTAATCGTGAAAGTTTTTTGCTAGATTTCGGGTGCTAAACAAACAAAACAGAATTAGGATTTATGTCTTCTAAAACTATTATGGCTTGGCCCCCGTGGATACATTGTAATGGTGTATCCAACAATCCTGATTCAGTGATTTGTTTAGCAACGGGTCAGCCAGGCCACTATAAAATCATTTGTTATGCTAAACAAATCACTGAATCACCAACTTCCCCTGGACTCTCTCTCCAGAGAGGAATTGATCAATCTAATTGATCAGCAACAACAGGAGCACGATGCTCTACATGACAGTTATCTGAAAGCCTATAAGTCTAGTGTCCTCTACTGGGTGATGCAGGATATCCTTGCACTCCGGTCGATTACGGATCCGGTACATTATCTGGACCAGGTGCAGGTCCTGAGTCGGCGGTATGCTGGCTGGGGAGAGAAGTGTGACGTAGATACGTTTTAGGATTTTTTAAAAAAACAGAAAACAAAATGAACTTAAAATGCTTTAGGGAATATTTGAAACTGATGCAGTTGATATCAGCTATTTTAAACAGTCAAGGCCAGACAGGATTTCCCCTGCCTGGCCTTTTACAAGAAGCCAGATTCTATTTAACTTCTCTCATCATGATATGATGAATTACAGCCATTGAATTACTCACCGCAACAGAATAACTCTGTTTAAGCTCCCATCCATCTTCACCTAATTTGTTCAAGGCGTTTACTTCATTCTCAAAAACTACTGGTTTCCCATTCTCATCTTTGAGTCTGTTATCTCTCATCCATGGCAGCTTCTTGCCTTCGTTGATGACGATATTTACCTTTTGAGAGAGTAGCTTTTGGTTGATCTGTACATCTATGTACTGGTACTTGGTGCTGTCTTGGCTTGTGAATGCTAATAAAACCAATAGAAGGACTGGGATGATTAGCAGGGTTTTGGATTTTAACATAAAAAGTAAGTGTAAAAGGTTAAAACCCTAATATAATTATAAACCCTTAAAAAACAGCAAAGGCCAGACAGCATCATCACTGTCAGGCCTTTTCCTTTGTCCTATGTTTGCGGTCTATGTATTTACAAGAATGATACCACATTGTAGGTACGGCCATTGTCATCCTCCTGGCTTGGCTC
>Ga0208150_1000336_pt1 | contig 18578 bp, 27 predicted proteins | sample DEB08_DNA_8_FD_184534 | JGI IMG/M metagenome (GOLD analysis project Ga0208150, IMG submission 184534) | Aqueous microbial communities from the Delaware River and Bay under freshwater to marine salinity gradient to study organic matter... | ecosystem: Environmental > Aquatic > Marine > Coastal ...
TTAATAAATGATATTATGGAGTCCGAAGAGGACGATTGTGAAAGCTGTAAAATTTAATCAGGAGACATATGCAGTACGATTTTGTAACATCCAAAGATAAGAATGAAATGAATGGGATTACGGTTTTTAATACTGAACAAGTGAACACTAAAAAGCAACCTATGTTTTTTGGTAAACCTTTGGGGGTTCAAAGATACGACTCTTACAAATATCCAGTTTTCGATAAACTTACTACACAACAACTAGGATACTTTTGGAGACCTGAGGAGGTCTCCCTCCAGAAGGATCGTGGAGATTATCATATGCTGCGTCCAGAGCAGAAGCATATCTATACTTCTAATTTGAAGTATCAGATCATGCTTGATTCTGTTCAGGGTCGTGGCCCTGGTATGGCATTCATTCCATATTGCTCACTTCCTGAACTGGAAGCATGTATGGAAGTGTGGGGATTTATGGAAATGATTCATAGTCGTTCATATACCTATATTATCAAAAACGTCTATTCTGACCCTTCGGTGGTATTTGATACTATCATTGGCGATCAGCGCATTCTAGAGCGTGCTGAGAGCGTTACAGAGTCCTATAATGACTTTATTAACTCTGCTCATTTTTATGGTGTTTCTGACCAATGGAAACATCGCCTTGAGGGTGTTGAATACGCAAAAGATTCCCTGAAAGAAGTTAAGCGTAAACTCTATCGTGCAGTTGCTAATGTAAATATCCTTGAGGGTATTCGCTTTTATGTTTCTTTTGCCTGCAGTTTTGCTTTTGGTGAACTGAAGCTTATGGAAGGTTCTGCTAAGATTATTTCTTTGATTGCCCGTGATGAGAATCAGCATCTTGCTATTACTCAAAACATTCTGAACAAGTGGCGCGATGGTGATGACCCTGAGATGAAGCAGATTGCTAAGGAAGAAGAGGAGTGGGTTTATGCTATGTTTGACCGTGCCGTAAATGAAGAGAAGAAGTGGGCAGACTATCTGTTCAAAGATGGTTCTATGATTGGTTTGAATGATAAACTTCTCCAACAGTATGTTGAGTGGATTGCTAATCGCCGCATGAAGTCGATTGGTCTGAAACCTCAATATGATATTGCCGCAAATAATAACCCTCTTCCTTGGACTCAGAACTGGATTTCTTCTAAAGGACTTCAGGTAGCACCACAAGAAACAGAAGTAGAAAGTTACATTGTTGGGGGTATCAAGCAAGATGTCAAAGCAAACACATTCTCAGGATTCCAGTTGTAAAGGAAATTGCAAATGCGACTGTATTACAGTTGAAGATTCTTTAGAGATGTATAGAAAAGCGGCAGAATCTGATGAGTATTTGTTTGGAGATTATGACTATTGTAAAGAATGGGTAGGTATAACTACTCTGGATGTATAGATAGAGGAGCGTTATAACTCCTCTTTTTTCTAATGATTGGTCTCACGGATATTTTCACACTCAAATCAAGACTTGATAAACTCAAGCATCATATAGACAGAGAGAATGCAACTCCACATGAGAAAGAACTTGCTCATAAATATCTGAGCAAAGCTATTGACTATGTGAATGAGTTGCAGTTATACTACTGATGAAATCTATGATAATCCCTGGATTTATAATGGCGAAGTTTTTACTTCTGGTGATATTGGGGACTACTTTGGGTTTGTTTATCTCATTACCAATCAGTCCAACTCACGACGATACATTGGTAGAAAGTATTTCTGGTCGTTTCGCACGCCCAGAGGAAAAAAACGAAAAGTAAAATCAGAATCCGATTGGAAAAGGTATTATGGGTCTTGTCCAGAACTTAAAGAAGATTTGGAAAATTATGGAAAGGGGGTATTCAGACGGACTATCCTCTCCCTCCACAAAACAAAAGGGAAAACCAATTTTGAAGAAACCAGACAACTCTTTGTCAACGGAGTCCTCACAGAAAGCCTTGACACAGGAGAACCAGCGTTCTATAATAGCAACATCCTCAACAGATACTTCCGAAAGGATTACTATGAACACAAAGATTGAACCAGTGAAGCAAGTTGTGGATTGGTCACTAGATAGAATTCACCAATTATCAGATATACCTGACATTGAATCCCAATTTGATGCCGTGGCAATTGCTGAAGAATTTGCTGAATGGATTAACCCAGAAGAAGGGAAAAAAGAAATTGAGTATATATGTCTTGAGGACCAAGATTTTGGAGATCAAGAGATAGATACCATATAAATAAACTCTGTAATTTACAATTTTTTACAAACAATGACTGAACAACAACAACACCTCGCAAATCTTATTAACCAGCGTCAACAACTTGCGACTGAACTTGATAAACTTCAAGGACAATCAAATGCCGCAAGGGAAGCGTTTTTTAAAGTCCAAGGAGCAATTGAATATTTGACTCAGACTGGAGCAACTCTTCCAGAACCTGAAGCTCCTGCTGAAGAAGCACCTGCTGAAGAAACGGCAGAGTGATTTGACAAAACCGACCTTCTATCTTATGATATGAAGGTTCACTAATGACTCAATAGCTCAGTTGGATAGAGCAACTGCCTTCTAAGCAGTCGGTCGTAGGTTCGAGTCCTACTTGAGTCGCCAGGGGAATTAGCTCAGTTGGTAGAGCATCGCCTTTGCAAGGCGGGTGTCAGGAGTTCGAGTCTCCTATTCTCCACTTGACAATCTAATACTTATGTGTTATGATTGTCTTATATGCGGGGTTAGTTCAGCGGTAGAACGCTATCCTTCCAAGTTAGATGTCGTCGGTTCGATTCCGATACCCCGCTCTTGGTAGTCCCTAGCGATTAACTAGGTAGACGCCAAAGGAAGTTAAGTCAAAGAATCGAGACAAGCAGACAATGCCCTTTGAACTGGTGTAAGTCCAGTAACTTCCATTATTCCCCTGTGGCGCAGCGGTAGCGCAGTTGACTGTTAATCAATGGGTCGCAAGTTCGAATCTTGCCGGGGGAGTATGGGAGATTAGCGCAGCGGTAGCGCAGCTGCTTTACACGCAGTTGGTCACTGGTTCGAATCCGGTATTTCCCATTATAAATAAACTGAATAATTAAAAGTGATGATGAACCACTGGAAAAATGATGAACTCTTTGGAGAAAATTGGTTTACTTTTACAAAGTTTTATTCTGAAGTAGCAAGAGAAATACCTGAAGGTTCTACTATTGTTGAAGTTGGTGCTTGGAAAGGAAGATCTGCCGCTTTTCTTGCCGAAGAGTTTATGAAGTTGAATAAGAAGGTTACATTTTATGTGGTGGACATTTGGGAAGGAGAAGTATCTCAAAGTTCAAAGTTGGTTAATAATGCTGATGGAAATGTAACTCACAACTCAAAATCTATAAATTTATATGAGTTGTTCTTAAGTAATTTGAAACCATTTGAAAAATATTATTTTCCTTTGAAACTCAAATCTGTTGATGCTTCAAAGAGATTTGAGAATGGTAGTTTAGATTTTGTTTTTATTGATGGTTCTCATGAATATGAAGATGTGTATGAAGACATTCTTCATTGGAAACCAAAGGTAAAATCTGGAGGCATTCTTGCTGGACATGATTATACAGAATGGTTTCCTGGAGTTACTAGAGCAGTTGATGAGCAAATATCCAAATTCATTACTAGAGAGTGTTGTTGGGTTTCTAGAATTCCTTAATAAATAAAACAGAATAATTCCAAATGAATATATTATGGATACGATAAGAGTAAGGTGTAAGAATTGTAATAGAGAATTAGAGGGGCACGCTACAAAGACAGTAACTTGTGGTTGTCCTAATATGACAACAATAAGAGGGGAAAAGATATCAGGGCTTGACTTATCTAAGGTTGTTATGTTAAACTCATACAAAGAGGAAAGAAAAAAGAATTTCTTAACTCAAGAAGACATTGCTTGGCAACAGGCAAGAAGGGATAGAAAAGTTCGTAAGTTGGACTTCGAAATCCGATAAAATTTGGAAAGGTGACCGAGTGGTTTAAGGTAGCAGTCTTGAAAACTGCCGTGTTCGTAGCACCGTGGGTTCGAATCCCACCCTTTCCGTTTAGTAACAACAAAGACATTAAAATATTAAGAGATGCTTTAATGTCTACATATGAATATATGGGATTGTAAAATGGTAGGGTTTTATTTTCTAATGCTGACATTTGTTGCATTAGTTGCTTATGCAGGTTATGATGAGACTATGAAACTCTTTGCTTATGCCGATTTACAGGTTCGATATGCATTTGTAAAGGCGCAAATGAAGTGGATGGGTTGGAAACTTAAGAGGCAACTTATTAAGGATACGACCGATTTTGAGAAGTTCCTTAAGGAGTACAAAGATGGAGAATAGAGAGCTGTCCGACCTATCTATTGATAGGAAGGAATGCCCCAAGTGTGGTGCTACTTGGTTGAACGGTGAGCACTATTGGTCAGGAACTGGCAATAAAGGAAATGAATTAGATCTTGCTGGTCTTGTATGTAACAAACTTGGTGATGATACCTGCATAAACCCTTGCAGAGGGAAAGATGGTGGGGTAACATGGGCGAAGCGTTTAACGGAACTGGAAGAGGATTTTCCTGAATGATTGAGCCTCATGATGAGTTTGTAAGTCGTAGTGAAGTACAGGAGATGATTGATGATGCCATACGAAGACATAATCGTAATGCTGCGATTATTTCAATGTGTGTTGGTTGGGTTGTTCTTGCTCTTTTTGCTGAAGGTCTTCTTCGACTTATTGGAGTAATCCCACCACTCTTTTCTTGGTTAAACATAACACTTCAGTAAAAATGGAAGCAGAAGAAAGATTTACGGAAGAAGACGAAAAGAAACTTCGACAAGCAGTTCAATTTTTAAAGCACAGAGAAATGTGTCAAGAACCATTTGACGGATACTGGGACGAGGAGGAAGAATGAAGTCACTAATTCTTATTGCTTGCTTTTTACCTGTTGTTATTATCTACATAGTAATGAAATTATCTTTGTGGATTGCTGCCGTAAATTCTGAAAACGATTATGTCAGAGAAGATGCCAAAAGAAAACACGGACCCTATCTGGCAGACGCATATGCAGACGTTGATGAAGAGAAAGAGAGTGATTGAAACGGCACAGACCATTGACAGAGCACTCTGGGAATGGTATTCTGAGAGGGGCCTTGAGGTTCCTGATTGGAAAACACAAGAAGACCCACAGTGGTGGATCGATTACTTAAACGAACTCGGTATTGACCCAACAAACCCATAATGTCACACTTAGTAGCAACAGCACTCAACAATCCAGTATTTCTTGGTTTCCTAAGTGGTTCTCTTATTGTATTGCCCATAGCAGGTATGTGGGCAGTTCATAAATATAAGTGGGAGCACTGGGCACCATTTGACAAAAAACACGACAAGTAAAATGCTTACATTCAGAGAGTTCTACGAAATTTGCGAAGGAAAAAAATCAGGAACACCTCCACACGCAGTTCCTGGTTCTTATAGTGAGAAGGATGGAGTAAAGACATATACTCTCCAATCTTATGATGGTCCAGATGGTCCTCCAACTAAGAAGGAAGTCAAGAAACTCATTACTGATCGAAGTGGTGGTAAAGCAGTTAAACAAGAACTGAAGAGAAGGAAAAAGGTTGACAAAAAGAAAAAGTGATCTTATAATATTCCAGTAACGGGGCGTAGCTCAGCTTGGTAGAGCGCTGCTTTTGGGAAGCAGAAGTCGTAGGTTCGAATCCTGTCGCCCCGATGCCTATATATTATCAACAATGAAGATTTATTCTGTGGAACACTGGCAAAACAACTGGGACACCTTGATTGAACGAGTTGAGAATGGTGAACATATAGGAATCAGAAACGAAGAAAATGGGCACACAGCAGTCATGATTCCTGCAGACGATGAACTGCTAAGAATCTATACAGACCACGACGAAGCATCGTGATTTTCTGCTCGTTTAGCCATCTGGTGAAGGCAGCGAACTCATAATTCGCCTCAGGAGAGTTCGATCCTCTCAACGAGCATTGACAGTTCGCTGTCAATCCCTTATAATACTAAGGTAATCAATCAAAACAATGGCACTTACTTCCAAGTTCAAAAAAGACGTTCAAACTCTTCGTGGCGCAGCAAACGGCGATTTTTATCTTGATGTAAAGAATCCGAAACTTTACAAAAAAGTTCGTCGTTATTATGAAAACGAAGGTGTTGTTTTTTCTGGAGATCCTATGGATGACTATGAAATGTTGATGGAGTATCTCTATCAAGATCTTGAAACTGTTGAGGTTGCTTGAGTCACGGACGGACTATAACAGCACTGGTCGGGAACCCCCCCTTTAACTAAAAAAATGAATATAGTAGAAAAACCGTGGGGAAATTACAAAGACTTAGAAAGGAATCCTTTTCGAGTTGTAAAAATTATAAAAATATTTCCCAAACAAAGATTCTCTCTACAAAAACATTTTAAGAGAGAAGAGTTCTGGTATATCTTATCTGGAACAGGAACTATTACTTTGGACTCCGAAACCAGAGAGGTAGTTCCAAAAAACTATTATTACATTCCGATAGGATGTGTTCATAGACTTCAAGCTGGTATTGATGGAATTGAGTTTCTTGAAATTCAGCAGGGAGATTGCGATGAGTCTGATATTCAAAGAATAGAGGATGATTATGATAGAGTCACGGAGAGACTTTAAAAGAACTGGTGGAGTCAATATGACCCTATATGAGTTTCCAATCTCTCTCAAGGATTGGTGGTGCGGATGGAGGTTACTCCCGCCTGGTTTCCAATTTCCAGTCAAAGAATTGGTGGCGAGCCTGAATAGTAAAGTAGAGGGGTATATTGCCCCTCTTTTTTTATGATATATATTCTACGCATAATTGATAAGTATGAATTCTAAGGTTTTAGCAATAAATGGATGTCATGATGCTTCAGTTACTTTTGTAGATAATGATGGCAAAATAAGAATCTTTGAATATGAAAGATTTTGTAAGAAAAGATTTGGGATATTTAAATCAAGTGAAGATGGTAAAATTCTTGGTACAGATGAAAAAACAAGAAGCGACTTTATTGATTATGTAAAAATAAATTTAAAAGAAGAACCTGAAGTTATACTTTATAGTGAACTTGATTCTGAAGATATTAAGTTTCTTCAGAGTAAGTTTAAAGAAGTAAAGAACATATACCACATGGGACACCATATGTCTCACTGCGCTGGGGCGTATTTTCAAAGTGGATTTAAAAATGCTTTAGCAATATCATTAGATGGTGGTGGTTTTGACTATCTTACTCACGATAGTATGAATGTTTTGAGTTATAGTATTGGTGTTTTTTATGACGGAGAATATAAAAAACTTACCGACAATAATATGCAAAATTCAATTCCATTTAACCCTGGAATATATGGAACCTTTGGATATTATGTTTCGGAAATTAATAAAGAAGTTAATGAAGTAGGAAAGTCTGATAAGAATGCTCTTACGTATGCTGGGAAAATAATGGGTTTGGCTGCCTATGGAAATGTAAGAGAAGAGTGGATTGAAGGAATTGAAAAATATTATAACTATCATCCGACTCAGCATATCTCAAACGCAGATCAAATATCCAATGAGTTGTCTACTAGTATGGGTATTGACTTATATGAAAACTGTTTTTCTGGGCAGGATAGTTATGACCTAGCGGCAACAAATCAATATGTTTTTGAGAAACTATCTTTTAACTTTATTTTAGAATATATTGAAGAATACAAATTGGATGTTGTATTTTCTGGTGGTTGTGCTTTGAATGTCCTTTTCAACCAGAGACTAAAAGAATATTTGAGTAGTAGAAAAATAAACCTTTACATTCCACCATATCCAAGTGATTGTGGTTTATCTTTTGGACATTTTACATATTATCAATCTTTAAAAGCAGACCCTTCACCATATTGTGGGATTGGAATAATTGACAAAAGTGATCTATACAAGTATTATACTAAGTACAATGGTTTGAATAAATCTTTTTATGCTAAAGTAGATTTGATTGTTGACTTAATTAAAGATGGAAAAATAGGAGGAATATTAAAAGGAAATTCTGAGGTGGGACCAAGAGCTCTTGGGAATAGAAGTATTATATGTGATCCTTCTATTGCTGATATGAAAGATATTCTAAACTCTAAGGTAAAGTTTAGAGAATGGTTTAGACCTTTTGCTCCTGTATGTAGAGAAGAGGATAAAGATAAGTATTTTGAAAATGCTTATCCTTCAGAATATATGAGTTTTGCTCCAAGAGTAAAGGAAGAATATAAGAATAGTCTTCCATCAATTACTCATGCTGATGGAACGGCAAGACTTCAAACGGTAAATTGTAATCAGCATAGTTTATTTTACAATATACTCACGGAACTACATAACAGGAATGAGATATCTGTTATTATGAATACTTCCTTTAATATTAAAGGCAAACCTATATTGACCTCTATTGAAGACGCTTTTAATGTTTTAGAGACTACAGAGTTGGATTTTATTGTCGTTGAAAATTTATTGTTTGTAAAATGAAAGTTGCTTTAATTACTGGAATAACCGGGCAAGATGGTTCTTATCTTGCGGAACTTCTTTTGAGTAAAGGATATGAAGTTCATGGAATTGTTCGTCGCGCTTCATTGATTAATACTCATCGTATTGATCATATCTACGGAGATATTCATCTTCATTATGGTGACTTGACTGACTCTACAAATCTTGTGAGAGTTATTCAGCAAGTTCAACCAGATGAGATTTATAATCTTGGTGCTCAAAGTCATGTAAAAGTTTCTTTTGAGATTCCTGAATATACTGGTCAAGTTGATGCTTTAGGAACACTTCGTGTTCTTGAAGCAGTCCGTCTTCTTGGCATGGAAGAAAAGACCAGAATCTATCAAGCATCTACAAGTGAACTTTATGGTTTGGTCCAGGAAGTTCCTCAGAAAGAAACCACTCCCTTTTATCCACGTTCTCCTTATGGAGTTGCTAAAATCTATGGATATTGGATTACGAAAAACTATCGTGAGTCGTATGGACTTTATGCTTGCACGGGCATTCTTTTTAATCATGAATCTCCTCGCAGAGGTGAGACATTTGTTACTCGTAAGATTACTAGGGCGCTAAAAGCAATTGCAAATAATGAACAGGAAATTCTTTACCTAGGAAATCTAAATGCAAAACGGGATTGGGGACATGCTAAAGACTTTGTAGAAGCAATGTGGCTAATGCTTCAGCAGGATATTCCAGAGGATTATGTTATTGCTACGGGAAAACAGTATTCTGTTCGCGAGTTTGTAGAAAAAGCAGCACCTTATTTTGGGATGCTAATTACCTGGAGAGGTGAAGGATTAGGTGAAATTGGATATGATGTTTTTACCGGAAAAGAGGTTATTAGAGTAGACCCCAAATATTTCCGCCCAGCAGAAGTTGAAACTTTATTGGGTGATGCCACAAAAGCAAAGCATAATCTTGGGTGGTCTCCTAAGATTTCTTTCGATCAATTAGTTGAGGATATGTGTATTAATGAAACTTGATAGTAAAATATACGTTGCTGGTCACAATGGACTGGTTGGTTCTGCTTTAATTCGTAAGTTGGAATCTGATGGATACTCAAATATTATTGTTGCAGATAGATCTAAATTAGATTTGACTCGCCAAAGTGATGTTGAAGAATTTTTTGAATACCATAAACCCGAATATGTTTTTCTTTCTGCTGCTAGAGTTGGTGGAATTGGATATAACAAATCTTTCCCTGCCGATTTTATTAGAGAAAATTTGAACATTCAAACTAATGTAATTGATTCTGCCTATAGATCGGGAACCAGAAAACTTTTGTTTCTTGGGTCTGCCTGCATTTATCCAAAACATGCTCCAGTTCCAATCAAAGAAGAATATTTAATGACTTCTGCTTTGGAAGAAACTAATATTGCTTATTCTTTGGCAAAAATTTCTGGATACATTATGTGTAAAAAATATACTGAACAATACGGTATGAAAACTATTTCCGTAATGCCAAATAATCTTTACGGTATTAATGACAATTTTAATATTGAGCAATGCCATGTAATACCAAGTTTTATTAATAAGTTCATTTCAGCTAAAGATTCTGGAAAATCTGAAGTGATATGCTTTGGTGATGGAAGTCCAACAAGAGAGTTTCTTTTTTCTGATGACTTAGCGGATGGACTATTGTTTTTGATGAACAACTATGATGATCCTGAAATTATAAATATTGGACCAGATAGGGAAGTAAGTATTAAGGAATTATCTGAGATAGTTGCTAAACATGTTGGATACACTGGCAAAATTATTTGGGATAAGTCTAAACCAAATGGAACTCCAAGAAGAGCTTTAGATACTTCTAAAATGAAATCTTTAAATTGGAAATCAAAAACAAGTTTGGAAGAAGGTCTCAAAGTTACTATTGAATGGTTTTTACAAAATAGGAGCACATATGAAAGGGTATAAGTGGCCACTAATGAAAAATACTTTATCTTTTATGGATAGAGTAAAGTTGGCAAAGTTTATTTTGAGTTCTGATAGATTTACTCAAGGGAAAAGAGTAAAGGAATTTGAAGATGCTTGGTCTAAATGGTTGGGTTGTAAATATTCTCTTTATGTAACTTCAGGTAGCACAGCGAATTTTCTTCTTATAGCATCCATTATTGAAAAGTATGGACTTAAACCTGGAGATAAAGTTTTGCTTCCTGCTTGTACTTGGGTAACTAATATTAACCCAATCTTCCAGCTTGGACTTACTCCAGTTTTCTGTGATATTAGTTTAGAAGATTATAGTTTTGACACAGATTCTTTAAGTTATATCAAAGAAAAACATCCTGACATTAAACTTGTTTTTGTAACTCATTTGTTGGGGATTCCTGCAAAAGTTTCTATCTACAAAGAATATTTTCCGGAAGCAATTTTTCTTGATGATGTATGTGAATCTCATGGATGTAAAGAAGGTGATGAGAAAGTTGGATCTTTAAGTCTGGGATCTACCTTTAGTTTTTATTTTGGTCACCATATGTCAACTGTTGAAGGTGGAATGATTTCTACTAACGATTCTTCTTTGTATGACATTATGAAGATGAAGAGGACTCATGGACTTGCTAGAGCATCTGATCGTTTTGATGAATATTCAAATCTCAATCCAGAAATTGAAAAGTCGTTTTTATTTGTAACTGATGGATATAACTTTAGAAATACTGAGTTGGGTGCTGTTCTTGGATTGTCTCAACTAAAAAAACTTGATAAATTTATTTCTATTAGAAGAAAGAACTATGAAGAGTATGTTAAAATAGTAAATGAATCCGATAGTTTGTATCCAGTAACTTTTAACTCCGGAAATAGTTCATTTTGTTTGCCCTTTATATGTAAGACAAAGGAGATAAAGAAAAAACTTATTTCTCTTTTCAATGAAAATGGTATAGAGTATAGACCTATTGTTGGAGGAAACCTTCTTAAGCAACCTTATCTAGATTATAAAATTTGTTCTGAAAAGTCTGAAGAAGAACTAAATGTAAATATTATTCATGAGAATGGAATTTACATTGGCAATAGTCAATTTGTCGGAAATAAAGAAATTAAAATTCTTAAAAATATTATTGAAGAACTATGATTGGATTTAATTACTTGGGAAACATGGGACATCTGGGAAACCAGATGTTTCAATATGCTGCGGTTAAAGGAATTGCGACACATAAAGGATATGACTGGTGTATTGCTCCAAAGGAAAACGCTGGTAAAAACTATCCTTTAGGTCTTCTCAGTGAGATTTATAGTTGTTTTAATTTAAACTCATGTAAACATTATTCATACGTTGATGGTGGTGCTGTAGCAGAAAGATCTTTTGCTTTTGATAAAGACTTGTTTGAGAAATGCCCAGACAATGTAACTCTATATGGATACTTTCAAAGTGAAAAATACTTCAAGCATATTGAAGATGAACTAAGAGATGATTTTACATTTAAACCTGAAATAGTAAAAGAGTGTAATGAAATTGTAGAGACAGTTTTTGAAGATATTGAAACTGCTGTTTCTTTACATATTCGTAGAGGTGATTATACTACAAATCCAAATCATCCTATTCAACCCTTAGACTGGTATGAAAATGCCATATCCAATTTTGATTCCAAATGTGAAGTAGTTGTCTTTTCCGATGATCCAAAATGGTGTATGGAACAGGAAATATTTTCTGATGATAGATTTATTGTATCTAATGGAAATACTCCATATCACGATCTTTGTTTGATGTCAAAGATCAAAAATCATATAATTTGTAATAGTTCTTTTAGTTGGTGGGGCGCTTGGTTGGCCAATAGTAAGAATGTTGTAGCACCCAAAAATTGGTTTTCTGGTTCTTGTATTGACCATGATACTTCTGATTTGTATTGTAGTGGATGGAAAGTGGTATGAAAATTCAAACTTTTATTTTTAACTGGAATAGGGTTGATGAAAATGTAGAGAAGATATTTAATCAGTTAAACGACTCTGGATTGAATGTCAATGTTATAAATTCTACAGACAACGAAAGGGAAGGATGGATAAATGTAGGAGATGACTATTGGTGTTATGGTCAAACTTATACTGCATTTAATAACTTTGATGAAAGTAATGATTACTTGAATATCATTTTTGGAGATGTTGAATATGATGACTACGTTCATTTGGTGAATAGGACCAAAGAAGTTTTGGAGTCTATTCCCAATATTGGCGTCTTTGCTCCAGACTATTCAAATAAAGATAAGTGTTGGTGGACTATTGATGAAACTTCCGTAGAAAGATATGACTCGGAAAATGTAATTGAATTTGATGATAATAGAATCGTAGCATCTACAATTTGTGACTTCTTTTGTATAGCAATTCATAAAGATCTAGTAAAACTTTATTTAAAATTTCTTGAGCATTTTGTTTCTATTCATCCAGATTTTCCTTTATGGAAAGGTAATGGATGGGGAACAGGAACTATAGTTTGTGTAATGGCTCATACTTTAGGTATGTTTGTTTGTAGAGACAAGGAACTTGTGGTCGGACACACGGATGTTACTGGAGGAGATGTAAAACTTACGGCAAAATACTTCAATATTTTGATGGAAGAATATAAAAAATATATTGGTGATGGAGCATCTTTGTTTGATAAGAAAAGAACCATCATTACTTCAAGGTGTGGTAAGCACGAAGGGTTTGTTAAACATACAACAATAAATGATCTTTGGGCAAAGAACTAAATATCGATAGTAATTATTTTAGACTATGAAAAAATATGCTGTTTTGGGATATGATACAATTAACATTGGGGATGATATTCAGAGTTTCATAGCTTCAACTATAGTCAAACCTTCATATATCATCATGAGAGATGACTATGAACAAGTGTATGATTTTGAAACTGGAGAACGTGTTGAACTAAAAGAAAAAGTTTATCTTATAATGAACGGGTGGTTCATGCATGGATCCGAGTGGAAAGGTCCAAGTAAAACTATGGACAATATTAAGTTTCCGTATGAAAGTGAATTTATTGTTCCAGTATTCATATCAACTTGTCTTTCACCAGACTGTAAAGAACTTTCTTCTTCAGAGTCTTTGGAGTATTATAAGAAATATTCTCCGGTTCTTTGTAGAGATAAAACTACACTTCAAATGCTTCAGGAAAATGGAGTTGAATCTGAATTCTTTGGATGCCTTACATCGAATTTAAATATTGAAGATGTTCCAGACAATGAAATATACAGAGAGACATATGCTGGAAAAACTTTATTTGTTCATGGAGATGACTTATTTCGGTTCAAAAACATTAAACTAAGTGAAGAACCTTTTATTGTTAATCATTATATTCAAGAGTTAAAGGATGTGAGTCCTAAAGATAGAATTGTTGCTGCGGGAGATCTTTTAAGTCAATATAAATACTGCTCTAAAATATACACTACCAGACTTCATTGTCTATTACCCTCAAGATCTATAGGTGTTGATGTAGAGTTTATTACTGCTGATGGTAAAGATTGTTATAGAACAAAGGATTTAGTTGACAGTAAATTGACTAAAGAAAACTTAAAAGAAAAGATTGAAGAAATTGTAGGGGGTTTAAAATGAAAATTTGTATTCTAAATATTGCCACAAACAAATATATTAGGTTTGTTGAGCAACTTCTTAATTCTGTAGAAGAGAATTTTTTAAATGGGCATGATATTTCCGCATTAGTATTCACTGACCATGAAATTGAAGAAGTTTCTGAAAATGTAAAAATTTCCAAAATTGAGCACGAACCTTGGCCAATTCCTACACTTAAAAGATACCATTACTTCATTAAAGAAAAGGAATATATTTCTCAATTCGATTATGTATTTTATATGGATGTTGATATGAGAATTGAAGGAAAGGTTGGTGATGAAATTCTTGGAGATTTGGTCGCCACTCAGCATCCAGGATTCTGGTGGAGAGATAAGAATGAATATTCTTATGAGCGTAGATCTAATTCTACAGCATGTATTCCTGGAGGAGAGGGGAATATGTATTATGCTGGAGGGTTCAATGGAGGAAAGCCTGAGAACTTCCTTGAAATGGCACAAACAATTGTTGATAATATTGAGCAAGACTTTAAAAATAATATTATTGCTGTTTGGCATGATGAGTCTCACATGAACAAATATCTTTATAATAATCCTCCTACTTTGGAACTGAATCCTTCATATTGCTATCCAGAAAATGCTAGAGTCAATCCTCAGGGGTGGCATGTTCCTTTTGAATCTAAGATCGTTGCTCTTGATAAAAATCATGCAGAGGTGAGAAGTGAAAATTAATTTAACTGATATACCAGTTTATTATGTAAATCTTGAAGGAGAAGATGAAAAAAGAAAGCATACTGAGTCTATGCTTAAAAATCTTGGATTCAAGTATGTTGAAAGGTTTAACGCAATCCGGCATGAGGCAGGACGTATCATTGGATGTGCTAGATCTCACTATGAAATTTTAAGTAAAGATATTGAACCTCCATTTATTATTCTTGAAGATGACTGTGCTATCAATAAAAAATTTAAACCTGAAGTTGAGATACCAGATGATGTAGACGCTCTTTATTTGGGAATCTCTCATTGGGGTAGATATATTGGGCACTCGGGACCATTTGTTCATGCTACAAAGGTTGATGATGAGATTGTAAGAATCTATAATATGTTGGCGACCCATGCTATTTTATATTATTCTAAAGAGTATGTTGATATATGTCGTAGAGTAGCATATCATCATGGTTACGAAATAGAAGACCATTTGGATATTGGATTTGCGGAAATACATAAATTTTATAATGTATATTGTTACGACGAACCACTTTTCCGTCAATATGAATGGAGTGCTGTTACGACAGGAAGAATAAGTGAAAACTCTTACAACAGTAGGAAAGCGAAAGTTCTATATAATGATGTCTTGTCGGATGAGGAAAGTTATTATAGAATAGGTACTACAAACTTTATATCTCCAATCAAACATTTAATTACGAAAAGAGATATAACTGGAATACCTGGAATGTTTTTGCCGACAAAATTACTGTAAGGAGGGTTTTAAATTGAAAAGTTTAGTTACTGGTGGGGCTGGTTTTATTGGTTCTAACCTTGTTGATCATTTAATAGAACTTGGGCACGAAGTTATTGTTATTGATAATGAATATTCTGATGTCCATGAACATTTTTATTATAATGAAAAGGCAAAAAATTATAAGTTAGATATTCGGGACTATGAAAATACTAGACCTCTTTATACTGATGTAGATTATGTTTTCCATTTTGCTGCTGAAGCACGTATTCAACCAGCAATTCAAAATCCAATTGAGGCGGTAAGCATTAACTCTGTTGGAACTTGTACTGTTCTTCAGTGCGCAAGAGAAGCGGGAGTTAAGAGGGTGATGTATTCCTCTACTTCTTCTGGATATGGATTGGCAAATGATATTCCTAATGTAGAGACTCAACCGGATGATTGTCTAAATCCATATTCTGTATCCAAGGTAAATGGAGAAAAGCTTTGTTCAATGTATACAAAGTTGTTTGGTCTTCCTACTATTATCTTTAGATATTTCAATGTTTATGGAGAACGTCAACCATTGAAAGGTCAGTATGCTCCAGTTATTGGCATTTTCCTTCGTCAACGTCGAGATGGAGAACCTTTGACTATTGTTGGTGATGGAGAACAAAGGAGAGACTTCACTCATGTTGTTGATGTAGTCCAAGCAAATATTAGAGCGGCGGTTACTGATTTACATGAAGATGCTTTTGGGCAAGTTTATAATGTTGGATGCGGAAAGAACTATTCAGTAAATGAAATTGCTTCTATGATTTCCGATAATACTGTTAATATTCCTCCTCGTATTGGTGAGTCGAGAGTTACTCTTGCAGATAATAGTAAGATTGTGTCTACCCTAGGATGGCAACCTACAGTTGACTTGGAAGAGTGGGTGAGGAAACAACAATGAAAACCCAAATATTTACTTTCGCATTTAACCGACCAGATTTTCTTAAACTTCAAATAAAATCTTTTAGAAAATTTTTTGATGGGGAATATGATATAAATGTCGTATGTGATTATAGAGATGAAAAATTTCTAAAAGAGTTTGAAACTATTTGTAAAGAGGAGAATGTAAATTTTTATAAGCATAAATCTACATCTAATGGCAATCCAAGTTTTTATCACGGAAGTGTTTTAACCTGGGCTTATAGTGATATAATCAAACCAAAGTTTCAGAACGACTATGTTTTAATTGTCGATCATGACATGTTCTTGATTGACAATTTTAATCTATCCGAATATTTAAATGGATATGATATTTTTGGATCACCTCAAAGTAGAGATGGTATAAAATATATCTGGCCAGGATTTGTTGCCTTTAAAGTTTCCAAACTAAAAGATTTGGATTTTGATTTTCTTCCTTGTATGGTCAATAGGACTATGTTAGATACTGGAGGAGGAACTCATAAGATAATGGATAAACTGAAATATAGACCTTCTTCTCTTGAATATCCTGATGAATATGATGGGATAGATTTGACAGATAAAAAGGTCAATAGAGGATTTGCTAGCGAACTTCATTGCGATAGAAAATTCTTTCACTATAGAAATGCTTCTTCTTGGGATCTTGGATATCAAGTAAGTGATAGTGGAAAGACTAAACTTTTATTTGATATTGTAAAAGATATTTTGAAATAATGTTTAATAAAATAAGAATATTTTTGTGGCACATTGCAGCAGAACTTGAATATATTCTTTATCCTTGGAAAGAAGATAATCCTGCTTCGCCAGAAACAATAGTAAAATATAATTTGCCTGAACAAAGTTTTGATCAAAATTTACACTATGACTGGCTAAAAAGTCACGATGAAAAAATTTCCAGACTTCAAAAGGAAATGATATATGTACAAAAGAGAATGAACGAAATTCAAAATGGACAAAAATAAATCTACATATAAACTGAATGGGTTTGGTCCTGTATATTATCTAAATCTTGATGGTCAACCTGAAAGAAATGAGTTTATGGAGGACCAACTTAAATATTGGGAAATTGAAAACTATACAAGAATATCTGCTTATGATGGCAGAGAAGATGACTTGGCTGAAGTTATAAAGGGAAGATATCCTGAAAATATGACATCGGGCGAAGTTGGATGTGTAACTTCGCATTTAAAAGCAATTAAGCATTGGTATGAAACTTCTGATAGTCCTTACGCAATCATCATGGAAGATGATTGTGATTTGGAGACTGTTAAGTCTTGGAATTTTACCTGGAAAGATTTTATAGCAAAAGCACCTTATGCTTGGGATGTTCTACAACTTGCTATTATTTGTACTGGAGATATTGTAGTTCCTATTCATAATAGGTTTGTCAATGATTTTTCTACAGCGTGTTATGTTATTACTAGACACCATGCAGAAAAACTTATTAAAAATCATATTAGGGGAGATAAGTATAAGCTTGATAATGGGGTTCTTCCTAGAGCTGTTGCTGATGATTTGATCTATAACTCTGGAGTAACTTATTCGTCCCCAATGCTTCTTTACAGGTTGTCTCTTGGTTCTTCTATTCATCCCGATCATGTTGATATGTTCCACAAGAGATGTCATGATGGAATATTAAATTTTTGGAAGACGCAAGGATGTAATATGACTGTAGAGCAACTTACAGCATATAACCCTTATCATGGCAGAGTTTCTGAGGGATCTAAACCAAAAGAAGAAGCTTGACACCCAAGAAACCCCATGCTATTATAAATAAGTCATCACAACTGAATGCCTCAATTACTCGCTGCAAGAACGTGATACAAACGGGACGAGTCGAAGTCCCTGACATCTGTGGGTAACCATTCCACAAGAAAACTACGAGGTAACTAAAATGTTCAACAAATCTGTTTTCGCAGCCGCTGCTGCTGCTCCTTTCATGGCCACCGCTGCGTTTGCAGGTCCCTACGTCAACGTTGAAGCCAACAGTGGTTTCACCGGTAGCGACTATGCAGGCACTGTAACCGACATCGCTATTGGTTACGAAGGCGCTCTGGGTGAGAACGCTGGTTGGTATGCTCAGGCAGGTCCCGCCATCGTTGCTATTGATGGTCTGGACACCGATACTCAGTTCTCCGGTAAGGCAGGTCTGGGTGTTGATGT
>Ga0208150_1000346_pt1 | contig 18358 bp, 39 predicted proteins | sample DEB08_DNA_8_FD_184534 | JGI IMG/M metagenome (GOLD analysis project Ga0208150, IMG submission 184534) | Aqueous microbial communities from the Delaware River and Bay under freshwater to marine salinity gradient to study organic matter... | ecosystem: Environmental > Aquatic > Marine > Coastal ...
CCGCCACGTCCCCTTGACTTGGACTTACGTCTACATCGATTGATGTGGAGTGCCAAGTGTGATCATGAGGTAACGGCTCAGTGCCGTACTCCCAGGTATCGTAATCCTCTTCGTTACGAGGATCGTCTTCAATCAAGATGTACTTGGGTGAATTGTCATCAATGTACTCACCAATGTTGGCCATAGCCATGGCGAGTAACTGCTCATCAGTGTAGTCAGCCATAGAAAAAAAGGGGTCCCTTAACGAGGATAGGACCCCTTGGCTTGAACAGCTGTCAGATGTTAGTGCATCTAGAACTGATGTCAATCTAGATCGTAGTCACTGTCATCAATGGGAATGAGGTCCCAGTCGAGGTCGAGTGAATCAAGATAGCTGCAGAAGCCATCTTCGTTAGTAGGGACATGTTCTCCCTCATCCAGGTAGAAGACAGCTCGACACAGTGCCGGAGCGTACTCAGGAGGTGACCAGCGAGTTCCACGAGAGATGAGGCCAGCATCTCCAATGATTGCTTCAACTGTGACCAGATCATCTTTGATTGTGGTGGATTCGATTGCAAGTACAGCCATTAGTCAGGCTCCACGAATGAAACTGTTTTGGTGATGTAGCACTTGTATTTTGTCCACTGACGAGCAGTGGTGTACTCACCAATAAACCGGTCTGGATCAACAGGGTGCAGCTTGGCGCGTTGCATAGCGCAATTTGCAATGTTGAGTCTGTCAAAGAAAGTAAGTTCTTCCATGGAATGAAGTGGTGTTGTGTGGAAAGGCTGGGACTTACACGGTAAGGATGCCCAGGTGTTTCAGAATAGTTTGATGTTCCTTTTACTTAGTCCGGTGCCGGGGATCCCTACGGATCCACGGACACCTGACCCACGAACATTAAAAGTAATTTGGAATGGTCCAACTTTGATTCCTTTACTGAAGGATTTGATACCACGTTCAGTGATATTGAATCCAGCAACAGTCTTATCAAAGTTGAAGGAAGATTTGTGTTGTGTCATTGTTTGGTACGCAGATTGTCAAGGACATAATCGGTGATGTCGTCCCAGTTATCAGCACAGGCTTCATTTTCAATTGCTTCCTTGACAGCTGTTGTGTAGTCACGTTTGAGAATTGTGTAGTCAGTTCCATCGATGTGGATGACTAGACGGAAAACAACTCTTTTCATGGTGTGAAATGGAATTGAGGTGAGCTTACCGGTGATTTGCGCCGAAAGCAATACCCATGGCAATCAGGAGATCTTATTAGAGGGTTAGTGTCTCTAATAGAAGAGATCCCCCTGGTGCTCCCTTACGGGGGCTTGGGGGGACCTAGTCCTGGACTGCTCAGGCTCGTGGTTTAACAATACCAAGCTAATTGCCAACGCAAAAAAGAATGCCAACAAATGGGTTCGTTGGCAATTGTTGGGAGAAAGCTAGGCAGATGAGCCTTTAGGTTTGCTTAATGTTTGGGAGTTAACTCCACGCCATGCGCTTCTCCTCATAGGCACGCTTGTGCATTTCATCCATTGTCATGGGTGGTTCTGAAGTGACACCAAGGTCAGCATCAGAAGGTGCCCAGTCCAATTCGTTTTCCAGTTGAGGAATGATCTCATCTTCTAGCAATGAACGCATTGAGGAAGTGAGGTGTTCATCCATCTGGTGCCTCTTGTTTTCTCTCTCGATTACTGCCTTGAGATCAGACAGTATTCTTTGGAGATAAACAGATTCGTGTGTTGTGATTTTCATGGCATTGAAAGGAATGTACATGGATCTAATAGAGAGATTCCCTGGTGCTCCCCTTCGGGGGTGTGGGGGGTAGGACCGTAGTTATCGGTCAATGCCCCCCAGTGAAGTTGCTCATCTTGGAGGCAAGATGATCCAACCTGTGTAGTTGTCTGCACTGCGATCAGTGCTGATCAAGTTAAGTTTCTCAAGACTGTCAATGATCTTGATGTAAGCATCAAGCTTTGTCATACCAGGCATGTTGTTCATTGAAGTCATCGGATTCCTTGGTACATAGCATGGAGTGTTGGGATGACGCTTCACGTGTGACAAGTAGTAACGATAGAGATTCCTCTGGTTTTTGGACAGAGGAGGTACTGCGTTGAGAACTTGAGTTGACATCAGAGTGTGAGTTGCCCGATCAGATTAAACCAAGGATTGAGAGCCAGCTGTCGGGATGGTCTGGTTCGACATCGTCTCCTGCTGGGGTGTAGGCAACAGAGTCAAATGTCCATTCTTCGATGTCCTCGTTGCTTGGGACCTCGTACCAACCTTGGAGTTCTTCGGCTTCGAGCGAGCTGTAGTTACCTCCTTGAGGTTTCCAGTAGCACTTGAGGATGCCTTTGTCGCTGTAGACCGAGCCGTTCTTCGGGTAGGTTTTGAGGTCACCGAGGACAATGAGCTTTGGATCGAAGTTGCAGTCGGCTTGGAATTGCTCTTCGTAGTCTTCTTCGGAGAAGGGGACGTACCCGAAGGATTGGGCGACTGCTTTGGTGTCGGAATGAAGCATGAGATTAGTGTGGTGATGAGGATTGAGATGAGAACAATGATGACGAGAATGATATCGTCTTCAAGTTCTTGACGTGTCCATTGTTGTTTGGTCATGAAAATTCTCCTGTAGTTGTTGAAGTTGTTTGAGATCTGCTTCTGATGCTTCTCGCATGGCTTCGTTGATGTCATGTTGACGGTCAGCCATGAATTCAAGAAGATCAGGATCAGAGTGGAATTGAGTCATGGTGTCAAATGGACGGCATGAAAAAGCTGGGACTTACACTGTGTCTTTCTAGGCTGTTTGCCTAGCGACTACAGATGCCCATGAATGAAAGTACTGGGTCTTACACATCCAGTTGGCGTGGATGATGCCCAGTACATATGTACTACGAAGCTTAGATTGTTACGTGCTTCCAGCTGATGCCACGAGCAATGTTCGAGACAGCGCAAGCTGTGATGTCGTAAGCATGGCCAATCTCTTTGTATGCCTTGGTCACAGACGGAAACTTGCTCATGATCTCTTTGTCGGCAAGCATCATCTTGATCTCAATGACTTGAGCTTCGTTCAGCTTGGGGATGCGTCCTCGGTAACGGAGGTGCGTTGTTCCATAGGCACCACCTCGAGGAGGCTTGGCTTGGGATGACTTCTTCCCCTGGATCTCCTTACGAACAAAAGTCCGTACCGATGACGAAGGGAGAGAGGGGGAATCGGGGGAAGTGGTATCAAATGGTTCCTTGGCATTCAATGGATAACCAAGGGTGAGACTCACTCCATCCTTGAGAACCGAGATGGTCAGCTTGTCATCTTTGGTGATGACGGTCAGGTGGTCAGGCTTGGAGAGGTCGAACTGGTTTAAGAGTTCCAATGGAGGATAGGTGGACGTGAACACCTAGAGGATAACGACTAAATAGAAAGGTGCAACCACCATAGATAGTGCCTACACCTTTGCTGTCGTCTAGTGATGGTGTTGGTAGGGAATGACTTCAATGGGAGTGACTGCAGGCTTCTTTGCGGTGATGTCAAAGCCAAGGAATGCAGCTGCCGTCATTGAAGCCATAGCGACTGCGAGGATGCCGACGATGATGTCATCTCGACGTGTCTCACGAGACTTAGGATTAGATTGTTTCATGGTGAATCAAAGAAGGTCATCAAAGTCACCTGCTTCCAGGTGTTGAGCAAAATCTGTCAGGAATTCATTCACGCTCCAGCAGTTCGGGGTAGTATTCTTTAACTTCAGTAATCAACTCTTCGTCCGAATACTTATCATAATTTTCATCCATCTGATCATAAAGAATTGCCATCATAGTTTTGATGTCCATGTCATCCAGGATTTGCTGGATTAAGTCCTGTTGGAGTTTAGAACGATTCATGAGTTTCAGTTCAGTAATTTGGAATTGCATGATTAATCGTCCAGTTCTGCGTTGAGCATGATGCTACGTGGATAGATGTCAACGATGCCGTTGGGGAACATCTCCTCGTACTCATCAAGTTTGTGTTCGCATTGCTCCCTGCTGTCACTGTGGAACAGGACACGGAGTCTGCCTTCATCTGTCATTAAACAGATGCTGAATTGTCTGAAGTCTGGTTCCATGATGAATCAGAGTAGTTCGTTGAGGAGTTCCTGCGTCTTCTCGAAGCGTGAAGGCTCGATCGGTCGCAGTGGTGTGTAGTTGCGGATCCGACTACGGATCTTGGCGTGTCTGTCTCTCCACTTGGGAGTGATACCAAGCTCCTTAAGCTTCTTGACAAACGTTGCTGCGTCCTGGTCTTCTTCCAGGTAGACGTAGCTCAGACGTTCATACGAGAAGCAAGTAAAGAACTTACGCCAGTATGGACCAAACAGCTCACTCAAGTAGGACTTGGTGACCTTGATCCAACCATGCGAAGGGTCGGATATGTATTCAAACGTTCGTGTTTTAGTCATGTACCTCCGAATGGAATGGATTTGTGTGCAGCCATGAGGGCTGCAGAAAAGGGCCGTAGCCCTTTAGTGCAACCGTCAGTGCATCAGAAAGGAATCTCTTCCAGGGTGGGTTCCACCTTGGCTGAGTCTTCTGCCTTGGGTTGAGGCTTGGGTTCCATGTGATAGGAATCCACAAACAACTCAACCTCTGGGTACTTGAGCGGCTTCAGGATGTCCTGGTCATCCATGTAGAAGGAACGGATGCCTTTGATCCTGCCACTCACCGTTAAGCCTTGGCCAACGATGAAGTTGCCGTTGTTGTATGCAGTCAACAGACCATTCTTGTTCCAGAAGACAACTCGGACTTCAGATTCGACACCGATCTTGTGTCCAAGTTTGACTTTGATGAAGTCAGCCCCCTGGTATTGAAGGGTCTGAAGGTGCATGACACGACCATGCAGAGTGATGTGCTGAAGATCATTCATGGTTTGAATGCAATGGTATGGAGTAGTACAGGATGTTGAGTCCTGCAGAGAGGGGGCCGTAGCCCCTCAGTGCAGAAGTCACAGGTACTTGTTGTGTACGCAGTAGTAGGTATCACCCAAGAATCCTGTGGTGTGGACCAAGGTGTGGTTCACCTTGTCCCCACAAGTCTTGAGGTGGTGTTGGTTGATTGCTTTCTGTCCAAAGACAGAGGCAAGCATTCCAATTGCTACACCGGTCATCATTGCAAGAGCAATGGGTGAGAAGTCGTTACGCATCTTGGGTTTGGAATGAGGTGAGCTTGCGGTAGTTGATCTCTTGGATGATCAGCTCTTCACGTAGGTACTGTTCTTCAAGGACCATACCGTGGTTGTAGTAGTCCTCCATCTCCATTAGAAGTTCTTTCACTCCTGATGGCATACCGCACATGAGTGTACGAACGTCGATGTCCTTCCACTCATTCAAGAAGACTTGCTTCTCGAAGTGAAGTTGTGTGCTCTCACCGCCGTACCAGACGACGCGATACTTCTGCTCAGCTTCTGGCTGGTAGATCATCATGGTGTGGAATGTAAGCCACCCTCAGTGGGTGGCAATAACTGCCAGGGGGTTTGCACCCCTGGACCCGCTTTAACGGATCAGCTTCTGACTGATTCTTCCTTAATAAAGTATTGGTCAAGTCCACGCCACGGCTGGAGGTCTTCAATATATTCTTCAGCCGCACCACGGCTCAAGAAAACACACATAACTGAGTGGTTAACAAAAGACTCACCGCTTGCCAAAAGAAAGCGTTCGGCAATGATAACGATGTAAACTTTGTCCACAGGAAACTCCTGTTGTGCGGTACCCATCTCCGCTGGGGGTAATGGAAGCCCAGGGGTTTGCACCCTGGGACCCGCTTAGACGGATCAACCTTTTGGCTCGATGAACCTTGCAAGCTTGCGCCTCAGTACTTTCACTTCGGCTGCAATGTTCTCCTTGGTCCGATCCTTTGTTACTGCATTGGCAGCAATAATCAAACCAGAAGCAATGGTCTTGCGGATACCCATGGGGTTCTCCATGTGTGCAGTGCCTATCTCTGCTGAAGGCAATAACTGCCGGAGGGTTTGCACCTCCGGACCCGCTTTAACGGATCAGTTGACCCAGTTCTGGTAGATCCAGATCCTGCATTCGTCAAACCCAAGGTTGACGTTGGGATCCTTACACATTTCTGCAGCATGGGCTTCAACCCAAGTGCAGATGTGGGAATCAACCAGGACAGGTATCTCAACACCACAAACGGTTGCGATGTAAGTACCTTGTGCATCAAGTGAAATGAAACGCATTGTTAAATGCAATTGTGTGCAGTGCCTATCTCTGCTGAAGGCAAGAGTTGAGTGAGGGATTCGATCCCTCGGCATCACGCCTGGTACTCAACAGTTTGTGTAGATCAGTCAAAGACTTCCTTGGCAGAAGCAATTGCTTGACCTTGGCGAACAAGAACGCTCACCTTGAAACAAAGAGTGGAAGAACCTTCCAAGCAACAATCAGCTGGATCGTAAAAGTCCACAGCAATTGCATTGTGTAGATCAATACGCCACTGAGCTGCATCAACCTTGTGGTCTTGTAGTACAGCAACTGGAACAGTAATCTTCTTACCGTTAGTCAGCGGCATGACTGCCGCTTCACAACGAGCCATGTAAGATTCGAGTTTGGTCATGATTGGAATGCAATGGAATTGTCTGCGTGTTACGGATGCGCAGCCCCCGATCTGAAGCCCTGAAAATCTACAGTTCTAATCTGGAAGGTACAGTGTGTGAGAACGCTGACACTAAATGCGCGAAATTATGGGAAAAACCGCCAATAACTGTGGAAAAACCTGTGGAAAAAGGTAAAGAACATGTAAACGAAGCAGGGGCGGAGCCCAACGAACCTAACAACGCAGTTGAGAAGTCTTCTCAATAACGTAGTCAGGTAACGTTCCCGCTCCTTCCTTTGCTCCTCTTACCCACCCATCCCGCCCTTTCTTTTTTTTCCTACCAGGTTCACATTCATACAGGCAGTGTGAGAAGCGTCAGGTAATTTTGTTCCCTTTTTGGTCGCATATGGGCCGCCCCCTGGTATAAAACAGGGAATAGATATTGCATTTTGTACTAGAATTCCCCAATTGGCCCAAAAAATTGGACAAAAAAGCCGGGGTGTTATCCCCGGCAATCATCAAATTTTATATTTTTTTAATTTTTCTCTTTTTTCCGCTTGTAGTCCAAAGTTACTTTCGCTGCTTTCCGGTGTGCATCCTCATCCGGAAGTTCATATGCCAAGGCAGCTTTTGCATTATTGAGAAAATCACGCACTTCCAGGGAATCTTTTCCCTCACGTGCCATGACTAAAGCCTTATCTTTTATGGCTTCGAGTCCTTCGACCCGTTTTTGCCTGGTGCCAGCGTCCATTTCTTGGCGTCTTGCCTGTATTTGTTAAATATAACCCCGAGATACTTTGGATATTCCACTTATAGAATACTTACACGGTTAAAAGTACAAAATAAACTCAAATGGTTTTAGCTCCTGCCGATTTTTACGCCTATAGCCGCGCCACTGGAGCACCTGTACCCCAAACTCCGGAAGAACGGGCGCAAATCGCTACTGATGTTCTGGAATTCAGGCGAAATCAACTTAAAGTGCCGGAAGAAAAGCCAGATACGCTAAAAGCCATTGGAGCTGCCACGCTTGCGGTCGCTGGTGCTTTAGGTGCAGGGTTCGGAGCTAAAAAATTTCTGGATCGCCGGGCACAAATTCCAAAAGGTCCCGCCAAATCTGCCACCGCTGGTGTACGTCAGGCTGATTTAAGCAAACTTAGTGATGTTGAAGCTGCAACTCAGGTTGATTTAACCCAAGTCCAGCAATCGACCGCACCTCTGCAACGCCATCAAACATTCGAGGCGCTTGATTCCGGTCAAGCCCAGATGGAACAACGTGTTGAGATGGGTGTTCGCCGTAATGAGGACATCGATACCAGTCAATATGCCGCCTTAAAACAAATGGCGGATGAAAACGAAGCACTCATGCGGGCAGAGGCTGATCCTTCCCAAATGATGGGTTATGAGCCTGATGCAGCTGCAAACGTCGCAGCTTCTAAGCTTCCAGATGGTTTACCTCTTGATCAGGCTGAAAGGTCTCTGTCAGATCCCTGGGCTGGCTCTGCGACCGTACCTTCAACTCAAAGATCAACTGATATTTTTCCTGAAATTAAACTTCTGCCTAGTTCCGCAGTTAGTCATAGAGATAAAGCTCAACAATTTTTACAAGGAAAATTCGAAGAGCTTGGAAAAACTGTTCCAGGTCGTTACAGACGAGAACGTTTGATGGGTCAAGACCCAGCAATTGCAGAAGCAATGGAGCTTTATGCATCGACTGGTGATCCCAATGTTTTAGCCCGTTTATCTGCAACACCTTCCTCTCCGACCACAGTTAAATTTAGCGAGCAAACAGAATTTGAATTGCCTTCCTTGTTAAAGGGTGAAGTTTCAGAAGAAGTGCCTACCGGTCAATTGTTCCAAGCAAAACCACAAGCTGAATTTGTTGAAGATCTTTTAGAAAAAGATATTGATCTTACAAATAAAATTTCTGAACTTGGTTTAGCAAAACAACAAACAGCTAATCGAATTCGAGAGATTGAAGGCAGTGAAACCATGCTGCGCTTTGCTGCTGCTGATGATCCGTCTTACACCACAATTTACAATAAACTTCAGGCAGAAAAACAACAATTAGATCCTTCTTCTTACAATGCAGATCTCGGTGATGCATTAGCTGAACGCGATTTCGTTCGCGGCCAATTGGAATCTGCTCAATCCCTGGGACCGAAGTTTGAATTAACTCCCCGTCAAGAAGGTGTTCGCCCCTTCTACCAGCAGACAGCAGAAGGTCAAATTATTCCTGAGACTTTAGAGCTGCGTTCTGGTCGACGTAGCGTTCCTGAGGGTGTTGTCGAGAAAACTGCAGCTGGTGGCGGTATTCGCGGTCGAGTTGCTCAATACGACCCCGACACCCAGGTTGGCTCTTCCATTGGTGCTTATGGTATTGAACCTCGCAATATTCCAATTGCAGATCCAGAATTAAAGCCAACTACTCTTCAGAGAGGAGAAACTAAGGTCAAACTTAAGCAAGTTCCAACCGGCCAAGAGGCTTTAGCTGAATACATCAATGCGCGTCGCCGCGCCAAGAGCGCGACGACCGAACAAAAAATTCAATCTTTAATTGAATCTGAACGTATCCGTCGGGATATAATCAACAGAGGTGGGCTTTAAAATTTAAGTAAAGATGGCAGAGAAGAAAAAGAAAAATAAAAAGTGGATTCAAGGTATGAAGATGAAGGAAGGTGCCTTCACGGCTAAAGCAAAACGCCGTGGAATTACCTCCGCTCAACTTCAAAAAAACGTCTTGTCTAATCCCGATAGGTACGACGATAAAACAGTCAAACAAGCCCAGCTACGGGAAACCTTAGTAGGATTACATAAGAAGAAAAAAACTAAAAAAGCTGAAGACTAATGTCTAAAGATCAACGCCTTGATCTAGGTCGCTATATCTCAAATCCATTTGATAAAGGTGGAATCAAGCAAAGGCGGCTTGATTTTGATGACCTATTTCGGGCTAAGCCTGATTCTGGTCAATACCCCTGGAACCCATCACGATTTAATCAAGAGGACCTACTGCGGAAGATGCAGACGCGAAAGCGTACTCTGAACCCACGTCTTGATTTCGTACCTAATACGCCATTCTTTGACGACAATGCTGAGGTAACCCCTGAGTACGACATGTTTGGCCTGGGACGGTTTAACCGTCCTGATGACTACGACTTCTTTGAAGGACGTGCAAAAACAATGCAACGTCCTCAAGAACAACCGGACTTTAATCCAAGGTGGGTTGAGGCTTACAAAATCAGCCCCACCCTGAACCCTGGCAAGATGGCAAAGAACCCAATGCCTCGTGTCAAGAATCCTGATCCGAACGGTTACCTGATGGCAATGGCTGAACGCCGTGCTGAAAACGAGGTGGAAGATAAACCTTCTATTGCAGACCTCCTGGATCGAGAAGGTTTAGTTAAGGAACAACAGGTTAAGGCAGAAGAAAAGAAGGGGGAAACCACTTCTGAGGTCAACGCAAACAAAGAAGATATCGTCAAAGGAGAAGAGTAAGCTAAGGGTCGATAAAATAAATAAAAAGGCAATATGTAATGCGCGGCCTCCTTAAATTATTGTCAAGTAAAGCTTCTAGAAGTGCAGCTGCCAATGCATTACCTGGCACGGCTTTAAGCGCCCTGGGCGGCTTAGTGATGGGAGGCCCTAAAGCTGCTGTAGCTTATGGTGCAGGAGATTTTCTTTTAAATTATCCTTTAATTGCCGGAGCGAGAAAAATTTCTCCCGGCAGAACTGGAACACTTTCTTATATTAATAAAAAAGGCCAAACAGTTACAACACCTCATTATCAACCGTCCGCTTTAGAAATGACCGCCAATGTTGGCGGAACACTTGGATCTGCTTTAGCAGTTGATGCTGTCACGGGCGGTTCTTTAATGCCTACACCAACTGTTATTTCGCAGCAACAACAGCTGATGGAGCAAATGGAACAACGTGCTGTAGCCAACAGGCTACAGGTGCCACAGGCTGTTGCTCCTGGAACTCAATTCCAAATGCAAGGATTAGAATCAACATTCTTGCGTAATTACGTTAAACCTCAGAGTTACGTCAATCAATTGATGCCTGAGTATGCAGATGCATTAGCCGCAATGCAAAATCCTTTTGGTTGATCATGGACTTAATTCAACGAGTACAACAGATTGGCCGAAATTTTAAACAAGGCTTTAGAACAGCGGATGTTCTGCAGCGTCGTGACTATGCAGAAACAACACAACAAGGTGGATATTACGGAGAAAGTTTATTAGATCCTAAATTTAAAAGATCCCTTGCAGGAGCAGGAGTTACTGCACGGCAAACACCTGCTCAATTCGCTGGTGCATATACAAATCGACTTCTGATTGACTTAGCAAATGACGGCACGCGTACCCACTGGTGGCGCTGGAACCATCCCCTTGCAATTGCACAAAAACTTGTTGAAGTAGGGGTTGACCCGAGTGTTGTCCAATCTCCTTCTGCACGCGCATTAACGACTCTTGGTATCGCCGCTCCAGCTGTTGCGGCTGCCGGTGCGTATGACATCACTAATCTTGGAGAACTTGGACGGCCAAAAGGTTTTGCTCAGTCTTATGCAGGCTTAGGTTCAGACGATCGTCGTAAAACTGAACAACCGGGTCAAGAATTGTTTGAACGGTTTTTCCTTTCAAGGACTGGTCGTCCTTTGAAATATGAAACGGCTAAGAAAGATATTCCTGATTTAACTCCACAACGGTATGGAAATTACATGAAGTTTCTTTATCAAGATAAAGGTTTACTTGATCTTGGTGTTGTTAAAGGAACGATGGAGAATTTACAGGGTGTTCCCGAAGTACGCATGCTTGGTTATCCTGTAACCCTTCCAACGGTTGCTGGATTTGCCGGTGGACCGGTTTCAGCGACGATTGCAGGTCGTACTGGTAAGACACCTGCTCAACGTGCTGTACGGGCCATTGCAGGCGGTCTTGCAGGTTCTGCAGGTGGCGTTGGTTTGGGTAATGTTGTTAACCAACAAATTGCAGCAGCAAATCGACCTAAGCTACCTACAACACAGCAATATCAAGATTTAAGTGCTGGTAGAATTTAAGGAATAATAAGAGTCGAATTGTTGTGGATCCTCGCAGTACTTATTTAGCCGGAGGTGGCCGACCAGTGGCCAACCCTCAAGGTGACTTTCTTGGTGATTATATTTCTAATTTAGATGTTCCGGGGATTTTTCGGTCTGGAAAAGAAAAAGTTAAGAGCGCTGCAGCTAAGGCTAAAGAATCAGTAAAGGGCCTGAGAACAAAATATCCTAATGCTGGTCGTTATGCCACCGCTGGCACTGCCGTTCTTGGCGCAGTGCCGGGTGTGATGACAGCATATGAGGAACTTGCAGCGGGTCGTCCTGCAGGTGCTGCAGGTGCAGTTGTTGGCGCTGGTGCTCAGGCAGGATTGAGTGCACTTGGAACAAACCTTCTTATGAAGAGTTCTCCTTTAGGTAAAGCTGTAGGTTTAGGTTTGCTGGGAGTTGGTGCATTAATTCCTGAAGCTGCAGCTAAAGGTACTGAATACGTACAATCAGCTGTGCGTGGCGTCCCCATTACTAACGAACAAAGTTTTATAAACGAACTGCGGAAACGGGAAGCCCTGGGTGAGGTTGATGCAAATCTTCTTTATAAAATTAATAGGAATTTAAGTGATGAACAATTTAGAAATCTTGAACGTTCTTATCCATTAGTAAGCAAGTTCCGTAATGAAGAACTTGTGCGTAATCAGGCTCTGATGGCCTCTCGCGGTAATCAACTTGCACGCTTGAGCTTGCTTCAGACGGGTGGTGCTCTTGCAACAGGTGGTCAAGCTGAAACTGGTGCCACTGTTCGGACAATGATTCAGTCCAACCCTTACGCAGCTGCAACGGTGTTCTGATGACTTTTCCTCAGTTTAATTTTCCTTCTGCTGGTGGCGGTGGCTTTACCCAAGGCTTTACGGGTATCTCACCGGTTACTGCTGGTAAATACATGGAAGCATTGAAGCGTCCACAAACAAAAGAAGAAGTAAACGCCGCAATTGGGCGTGGTTTGATTCCTATTCTTAAACAGCAGGCTATCAACATGTCTCCTGAGGGCATGGAACGACAGCTCGAAATGGCTCGTAAGGATGCCTTCCAGAAGGGTAAAACAGGTTTAATGTTCTCTACCCTGGCTAATCTTCCTCAGACGATTGCCAACGCTGTAAGTCCTTACGGTGGTCCAGAGGGTGCTCGCATGGCCTATGAGGGCATGAGTCGTATTCCTGGAATCTACTCAGAGACTATGCGTACTTTCCCTCAAATTCAAGTTCCTGCAAGTAGCTATTCCCCAAATAGATACTTTTAGTTAGTTTAGACTTATGTTTGGATCTCCAATTTATTCATCTTCTGATTGGGGTGTAGCTGATTTTGATACCAGCGCTTGGGGATCTAACTACGACACAGGTAAGAAACCAAAATCAGGAGGTAAAAAACCAATGGCATTTGGATGGGACGATGCAATCTTAGGCGTTGGGATGCTCGCCCAAGGTGCCTTTGGTGCAATGGGTGCACAGAAACAAGCGAATACCCAAGCTGCAGTTGCTAACGCACAGATGGCCGCTCAGGCCGATGCTGTACGTAACTCTCGTGATATGGCTAAAGGCCAGATTGCGATGGGTATGTGGGGCAATCTGTTTAATACTACTACTGCTGCCGATCTTGACTTTGGTCGTCAGCTGGCAGCAAAACGAAAAGAATACAGCGAGTTCATTCCAAAAGGTTTTGGTTTAGATCGTGAACAAGCTCGCTGGCAAACTGATTTTGCTTTAAGTCCTGCTGCTCGTGAATTAGCTTCTAGGCAGAGGTTAGGTAGAGTGAAGGAAGCAATTGCTCCTGGCAGAGCACAAATGACGGGCATGTTTGGTCGAATTGCCCAAGCACCTACAGAATCATTCATGGTTTAAGTTATGGGCGGCGGTGGCGGTACTACAGTTCAATATCAAGCACCTCCAAAGGACGACACCTTTGAGAGGTTATTGCAATATCAACAAGCTTCTCAAGAAAAAGCAGAGGCACGCGTTGCTGCTGAACGTAGGGCAGAAGCAGATAGAGAAGCTGCTCGTAAGGCCGCTGGACAGGCTGGATACGGCGCACTCAGGTCTGGTATTACATCTCAGCTTCAACAGGGCCTAATTGGCTACGAAGATGCCTCTTCTCGTCTTCGGGATTACGCTCTGAAGTACGACATGACTCCTCCGGAGACGGACGTTGCGGAGTTGGGTCAGCTTTATCAACAAGAGATTCTCCCTGGTCGTCGTCAGACTGCCGTTGGTGCAGCATACGAAGAAATCCTGGGTCGTCAGGCGACAGAAGATGAACGTTCCAAGGCCATGGAGCGTTTTCAGCAAGGTTATTACTCTTCTAATCAAGAGCTTCGCGATTCTCTTTATAAGAGCGAAGAGTATCAAGATAAATACAATCAGAGCTATCTCGACAATTACTACGACACGAAGTTCGGTAAACAAACTGTTAACGAAGCCGGTAAGAAAACAGGCGTTCGTACCTTTAAATTTGATTCAAAATATCTGCCTACTTATCTAGGAACTGATCTGGCTGATCGTGCTCAGGTTCAGACTCCTGATTTCGGTGATCAGTTTGAAGGTTCTCCTGCAGAGCTGGAAGAACAGGTTCAGAATATGCGCGATACCAGGCAGTATTTATACAGTGCTGGTCTGACGAATCTTCAGGGTGAGATTGATAAAGAGACTCAAAAACTCAAGAATGAAGGCTTGAAAGAAGTTACGAAGATTCAACAGGAAGGCAATCTTTACAGTGGCTTACTGCAAGGCTTCTGGAATTAACTTAAGTTTTGCATTGCTATAATTATTTTAAATTTCAAGTACTGAAATGACAAGCTCTTTACCCGAAGGTCAAGTAGGCACCGAAGGTGATTACTTTGATATCACCAAATTTGAAGAACTGCTGAATCGCCTGGAATCCTCCAAAGGCCGCCAGCAGCGCCAAAAATCCTTGGAAGGCCGTCGCGACATCTACGCGCAAGGTCTTGCCAGCATGATGTCCAACTTCTGATTTATAAACCGTGACTAGTTCTTTACCCGAAGGCCAAGTAGGCACCGAAGGTGATTATTTTGATATCACCAAATTCGAAGAGCTTCTGAATCGCCTTGAGTCCTCTAAAGGTCGTCAACAGCGCCAGAAGTCTCTGGAAGGCCGCCGTGACATTTACGCTCAGGGCCTGGCCACAATGATGAGCAACTTCTAATTTTTCTTGTAAGATTGGTGAGCCATGACCAGTAGTGTTCCTGCCGGACAAACAGACGTTGACGATTGGTTTGATTTAGACAAATATCGTCAAGCAGCTGGCGTGGCTTACGAATTTTCCAAGAAGAAAATGGAGACTGCTGGTGAGCAAGAACGTGAAACCATCGGAAAAGGAGCTGGAGAGCAACGAGCATCAGCAGCTCAGCAGCAGGAGTTCACAGAAAAAGACGAAGCACGAGATTACAAACAAGCCCAACGAGCTTATCGATATTGAGTTATTTGATACCTGGGTGGACAACTTAGATTCTTCTACCCAGGAATCATTTAATTCATTTGCTTCTCAGAATTACTCAGTCATTGAGGTTTATCTTTACTCTCGATTCCTTGGGTATCGAGGGAGTATTACTGCGTGTGATCTTTGGGTTAATTCCAATTACAAGAAACCTGATCACCGTAAAACACTCTTGTATCAGATCGATGAGATGCAAGAAGACATTCGCAAACTCCGTGACGCAATCGAAGACGGTGTTGTGAAGCGTGATGCTGGAGTCGCTCGTATTGCCTCCATGCAAAAAGAACTCCGTGGTGCAATTGCACAGGTAGAAGAATTCACTGGCATGAAAGACCGTAAGGGTCTTTTGATGGCTGGTGCTGACCGCGCCATTCGTGAGTTGATGTTTATCTTCAAGGATGATCCAATTGAGATCCCACTGGAAGAAGCAACAATGAGTGTGTGGTCTCGCATGCAATTGGAAGAATAATACGTTTTAGAATTGTTCTATAAATATCAATAGTCAAATGGGTGCGGGTAATCCACGCAAAGCTGTAAAACTTGCCGGTAAGGGTGTTCGTCCCGGTGATTCAGTCAGTAAGCGTAAGTTTGCAAAACAGGAAGAAACAGCTCGTCCCCTCGGAGTGCCTGACATGGTTCAGCGTCAGGGGCAACAACCTGGTTACGGTCTTGTGTCTGATCCTGGAATGCTTGGCCGTGCTTCCCATGGTGCACCTGAGTTTGAACAACTCAAAGCTCGGATGCGTTCGATGGGTCAACTTCGTAACACTGGCGGTAGGATCTGATGGCTAAAGGAAAAATGCCACCCCAGCTTCTTGAGTACTTCAAGAAAAAAGAAGCCAAGAACGAGGATGGCTCTGAGATGAGCGACAAAGAGAAGCGTAAAGCCGCTTTAGATAAAGCTCGCAAGTATAAGGATCAAAAACGTAAATCTTCAAAGTAAGTTAGTATTCAATTGTTAACTGAATACTGATCGTGCCTTCTTATATTCACCTGGCCCACAGACGTAATGCTCGCGCTGCGTCCAAGAATTTCAAGGTTAAGGAGAATCCAAACGAGAAGCTACTCGAGAGGGCACGGGAAGACTTTGGTTATTTCTGTGATTACGTAGCTGATAAACCTCCGGCAGAACACCATAAAGCCTGGAACCGTCATTTTGTTACGGAAGAAGACAGCTCCTGCCTGTTGCGTATTGCAGGACCGAATGTCGATCTTCTGGCACCACGGGGCTCAGCTAAAAGCACGGTTCTCGGTTTGCTAACGGCATGGGCCATTGGCATTCATACCCAGGCAAAACGTCCATTACAGATTCTTTATCTGTCTTATACGGTTGACATTGCACGTTCTAAGTCCGCAACAATCAAACGTATTATTGAGAGCAAACGGTATCAAGAAGTTTTCCCTACCGTTCGCCTTTTGAAGAACGTAACCAGTAACGAGTACTGGTCAATTGATCATAAATTTGCAGGTATCGATACAACTGGTGAAGAACAATTTACCTTGTGTGCTGCAGGTCTCAAGGGTTCAGTGACATCAAAACGATCTCACCTTGTGATGATCGATGACGCAATCAAATCTGCTGCTGATATTTCCAACCCTGACATCCGTAAACAGATGCAGGAGAACTGGAACGCGGTTATCGCACCGACCATGTTCGAGGGTGGTAGAGCAATCTGTCTTGGTACTCGTTTTAGGCATGATGACATTCATGCGACAACGTTTAATGAGCAGAACAACTGGTCTCAGATTGTTCTCTCTGCCATTTACAACGATCCTGTTAGCGGTGACGAGAAGTCGTATTGGCCAGAGATGTGGTCACTTGATTATCTGAAGGAAAAGAAAAGACAGGCCCCAATTGCTTTTTCCTTCCAGTACATGAACAAGATCATTCGTCAGAATGAGCTGTCCTTGGCACCGGAATTATTGGTTAAAGCTGAGATTTCAACAGAGTTTGATGCTCTTGGAATTGGCGTTGACCTCTCAGCTGGCACCAAAGAAAAGAATGACTACACCGTAATGGTGTTAGGTGGAAGGATTGGAGATCGCATCCACATCATTGATTACAGGCGTCTCAGGGTGATGGGCAACCTCGAGAAGTTGGATGCAATGAAGGAACTACTTAATGATTGGTCTGTGATTGGTCGAGATGAAAGTGGAAATTACTTCCCAACTTATTCGACTTGTGATATCTGGTCAGAGGCCGTCCAGTACCAGGCATCCCTCGAAGCAGACTTCAAGAGGATTTGCCTGAATAACGAAGGTCTCTACAATTTGATCTGGCATCCTGTGAAGGGTTTCCGTGCAGACAAGTTGGCACGTTTCCGTGGAATTATGGGAATGTTTGAGGACAGAAAAATCATTTTCAATCGGTACCGGAACTTCACAAATCTCTTCGAGGAACTCACAAATTTCGGTGTAAGTAGCCATGATGATTGCGTCGATGCGTTGGTTTGGTTGGTAACCGGGTTGATGCGCAAAGGTAAATTACAGGTTGATTATTAGTCTTAGAATTAAAAAAACAATTTATTTAAGTTCGTGGGTCCGGAATATTTGGCAGTCATTGCAACTGCCATCGTTTCTGCATTTACAGGCGGAACATGGGTAGCCAATAAGATTCTGGACCGTCAACAAGAGCGTGTACAACAGGCTTTTGATTACATTGGTTCGCAGAAAAGAAGGATTGATCTCTTGGAAGACCAAGTAAACCGCATGCCAATTGAATACGTTTTAAAAACAGATTTCCTCAGAGAAATCAAGGAAATGCACGATAACTTTAAGCAAATCAATAACAAGCTTGATAAGCTAATGGAAAAGCTTTTGTCGAAATGAATTACATTGTCGAAGTGCAAGAAGACGATAATGGCAATCCATTCATTACCTTACCAGATGAATTGGTGGATGAGATGGGGTGGCAAGAGGGGGATGTACTCGACTGGGACCTGAGGGGGAACGGGGTAGTTCTGACAAAGGTAAATGATTCAGCTGGATATGAAGTTTTAGAGGATTAAAATAAGAAGATTAGAAGTTAGAAGAATGTTCCATAGAGGTATTCGATACGCAGGCGAAGGTGCAGGTGTACCTGGCGCACCAGGCAACCTGATGGCTGGCGGTAATTTCATGGGTGGCCCTGGCAGCGCTATTAATCCTGAAGCCCATAAGAAGGATGCACGCCAGCAAAAAATTTATAACAAAGGTCAAGGTACCGATAATCCAAATGAGCGAGAAATTTTTCTTCGGCGCACCGGTCCACAGCTTCCTTTAGCCCAGGGTTTCGGCAGTCTCCCTGGTGCG
>Ga0208150_1000352_pt1 | contig 18126 bp, 22 predicted proteins | sample DEB08_DNA_8_FD_184534 | JGI IMG/M metagenome (GOLD analysis project Ga0208150, IMG submission 184534) | Aqueous microbial communities from the Delaware River and Bay under freshwater to marine salinity gradient to study organic matter... | ecosystem: Environmental > Aquatic > Marine > Coastal ...
CAGGCGGCGCACTTCAAGTTATGGACGGTGGCGCAAAAATTGTAGTACAATCAGGTGATCGGTTGTTTGTAAAATCAGACACAGCATCTTCGCTTGATGTATGGGTATCTGCTGTAGACGCAATTAGCACATAAGGAGGATAGCATGGGATACATTGGAAATCAATCCTCTGAAGCATATTCTTCTGTAGATAAACAAGTTATTACAGGCAATGGAGGGACAGCTTATACTCTGTCACACTCAGTAGCTAATGCTAATGAAATAGAAGTGTTTGTTAATAACGTAAGACAAGAACCTGGAATAGCTTATACTGTATCAGCAGGTACATCTTTAGCTATGACAGGTAATGTAGAAAGCACTGATGACTTTTATGTAGTGTTTCAAGGTAAAGCTGTACAAACAGCAACACATCCAAGTGATGCACCACTTACTGCTTCACAAATAAATGCAGACAACCTACGCCTCGACGGCAACACGATCAGCAGCACCGACACGAATGGCGACATCACCCTCGACCCGAATGGGACGGGCGATACGGTTATGACTGGCAGCGGTGGTCAAGTAACAGTTGATGAAAATGGTCACATTACAAGCAAACAATCTTTAGACGTAGCAACCGCTGGCGGCAGAATTATTGGCGCAAGTAATCGTGGGACTGTTAGCCAGATTGACCTTGCTCAGACAACATCAAGTGCAGACGGCGGGTATATTCGTTTCTTAACTTGTAATTCTGGTTCAACTAACCCTACAGAACGTATGCGTCTATTGTCCGGCGGTGGCCTCACCTTCAACGGCGACACGGCGGCGGCAAATGCCCTTGATGACTATGAGGAAGGCACGTTTACTCCTGTTTTTCAACAAGGACTTACTTCAGCAGGATACTCAACTCAAATTGGTACATATATTAAAATTGGCAGACAGGTAATTTGTTCAATTCAACTGCGTGCAACTTCTGGCACAGAAAATAATAGTCACATTTATGTAGGTGGATTGCCATTTACAATTACGAATGACGTTGACCATTCATTCGGAGCCTTCTGGACTTACAATGGTGGATTTTGGACTTCAAGTGCTAATACCTCATTCTTAGGCTTGAGGAATCAAACCAATCTTGCATTTTACAAACAAGTTGATGGCGGTTCTATCGTTGGCACTAATTCAAATGTAGCAGCCAATCTCAATGCAGATTTAAGAATTGTAGTTGTTTATAGGGCAGATTAACCCCACCAGCCGGTAGGGGTCAGACAGGTCGCAGCCAAGCGACGGTAAACAAAGGAGTAAACAATGGCACTAACAAAAGAATTTGAATACGATTGCGAAGTTCGTGGGCCGTACAAAGCCGTGCAAGTTCGCAAGGCAACCGTCGTCAAGGATGACGGCATAGAAATTAGCCGCACCTATCATCGGCACGTCCTGCAATGCCGCACTAAGTCTGGCGACACATGGGGCGATACAGACATCTCTGGTGAGGATGCCAGCGTACAGGCGGTGTGCAACGCCGTGTGGACTAGTGCAATTAAGACAGCATATGAGGCTCATGTAGACTCACAAGGAGTATAGTATGGCATTATCTAAAATAAGATCGGATAGCCTTGAAGATACTGCTATTCATGGCAACAGGAACCTGATTATCAACGGTGCGATGCAGGTGGCGCAGCGGGGTACGTCAAGCACGTCTTCAGGGTATCAAACTGTAGACCGATTCAATGTTCATAAAAGTTCCTTTGGCCAGCTTGCCTTTACTCAAACACAAGTAACAGATGCCCCTGCTGGCTTTAGCAACTCGTATAAATTTACAACGACCACAGCAGAAACAGCAGTAGACGCTGCTGAAAGTCTAGGAATACGGACAGCACTTGAAGGTCAGGACTTACAACAGCTTGGTTATGGAACTGGCTCTGCTAAAAAACTAACTTTGTCATTTTATGTAAAGTCATCACAAACCGGCACATTCGCAATTTACTTTTATAGTGCTGATACTGTCCGCATAATCACTAGGACTTATACAATATCATCAGCAAATACTTGGGAACAAAAATCCGTAACTATTGATGGTGACGCAAGTGGCTCAATAGATAATGACGCAAATGAAAGTTTTCAAATTAGCTGGTGTATAGCGGCAGGGAGTAATTTTACTTCTTCTGATAGCACTTCTTGGTCAGCATACTCGACTGCAAACACATACTTTGGTCATGCACAAAACGCTGTTGTAACTACAACAAATGCAACGTGGCAAATTACCGGAGTCCAGCTTGAGGTTGGCGAACAAAGCACGCCGTTTGAGCATCGGTCGTATGGCGATGAGTTGGCTAGGTGTCAAAGGTATTTTCAGATAGTGGGTAACTCTTCATATTTTGCAGGGAATGGCGTGGGGTCAGCAAGCATATCTACAGGTATTCCTTTGGCTACGCCAATGAGGGCAGAGCCATCAGTGCCTGATACTGGGTATGCGTTTCACAGGTCAGGCAACACAAACTCCGGCACAAACTCCGTAACGAATGTAACGTATGCCACTATAGGTGCTTCTAATTTACAACTAAGGGTGAATTTCGGTAGCGGCATCAGCGATGAGGTCGCGTATGTGTTAAATGCTATCACGGCAGACCTACAGTTAACTGCGGAGTTATAAAATGAATGAAATGAACATTACTTCTGCAAAATACATGGCTCATTCTGAGACGGGTGAGAATGATGCTATCAAGGCCACCATTGATGGGATGGGATACACTGTTCCTCTTGCCATTGGAAACGCACACTACGCAGAAATCATGCGTCAGGTAGACGCTGGCGAACTAACAATAGCACCAGCAGAAGGAGGATAATATGCCTTATATTGGTAAAGCCCCTGATGCGGGTCAATTTAAAAAACTAGATGCAATCACGGCATCTGCTACAGCTACTTATGCGCTTGCTTATAACGGTGCAGCATTTAAGCCAGCTACAGCAGAAACCCTGATTGTATCCCTTAACGGTGTAACACAAGCACCTAATGACGCTTACAGTGTAAGTGGCAGTAATATTATATTTGCATCTAACCTATCGTCATCTGACAGCATTGATTACATTCTTGCGTTAGGTGAGGTAGGTAACAGTGTAGTACCTACAGATGGTTCCGTTGGAACTGCAAAACTCAGTAGCACTATTAGCCGTGGTGGCGTAGCGAATATTCGGGTTAACCCTAACAGCCTTACAGACAATGCAACGATTGCCAGTGGTGAGAATGCTCTTGTAGCAGGACCATTTACGCTTGCAGCTACGTTGACTGTTAACGGCACATTTACGGTGGTGTGATATGAGTAAACTATATGTAGATGAAATTTTTGGTAAAACTGGAACAACTACTAAGTTAACGCAATGTCATTTTCATGGTCGTTTAGCTTCAACTCAAACTATTGCTAGAGCTAGTACTGTAAAAGTAGTTGGAATGACAACTGATAAAATAGATAGTCACAATTCTTTTGATGGCACGACATTTACTGTTCCGTCTGGTCAAGAAGGCATTTACTTAGTAACTGCTAACGTGTTTTTTGATTTTTCAAATGCTGGAAACGATGGCGAAGCAGTTGAATTTTATTTCAAAAAAAATGGTACTGAAGTATACCGATTTGGGCAAAGTTTTAACACTGGTGGTAAACATATGCAACAAATAATTGAAGCTGGTGTTGGAATACTTTCATTAGCAGCAGGTGATATTTTAGAATTGTACGTCTATATGGTAGATGATAGTGCTAGCGGAACATTAAGGCTTTTTGGTGGTTCAGAATATGGCACAGGATTTGGCGCAGTTAGAATAGGAGCAGCATAATGGCAAGTGAACTTGGAGTACAAACTATCCAACATACAAATGGCACTGATGCGATTACTGTCGGTTCTACTGGCATTATTACCCAGCCTAAAATGCCGTTTTTTATGATTGATCTTATTGCTGATCAAGGAAGCATTGCTGATAACGTACCAACAGTGATTCAATTTAATGATGTTGTTGCAGATCCTGATAGTCTTTGGGACACTTCAAATTATCGACTTACTGTTAATGCAAACACTAAAGGATATTGGTGGGTTAGTGTAAATCTTTATACAAATGCTACTGATAATATTGAAAATTCACAAGTAGACATCCGCAAAAATGGTACAAATGTTGTTCAAAATCTTGGTCAATTAAGAGCAAGTGGTGGATCAGGCACACCACAAACTGAAGCTCTTTTTTCATTTAGCGCAATTATGGATTTAACAACAGCTACAGATTATATGGATGTTACTTTGAAATGTGATGTATCTAGCGGCGGTACAACAACAGTTAATAGATCAGGCAATACATATCGCACTTATGTTTGTGGTCACAGGCTGCGATAGGAGGAATAAATGACAGGAATACTTAAAGTAGACTCCATCCAGAGCAGCGGCGGCACTACTGGCCTGACGATTGATAGTTCGGGGCGAATATTCACTCCCCAGCGTCCAGCGTTCCATGCTCAACTTTTATCAAATGTAGCCATAAGCGCAGACACCGTTACTTTAATGTCGTTAAAAACAAACGGCACATCGTCACCGTCAACAAACAGCTACAACAATCTAGGTCATGCTGGTTGGGATAATACAAATAGTAAATTCGTAGCTCCTGTTGCTGGCCTTTATCTACTGTTTGCAAGAACAGGTTATTTTAACAACAACAGCCCTTCTCGCTTTGCTGAAATTAAACTTAGTTTTAATGGTTCAGATGCACATGATGATATGAGGTTTGTTGGTAGCCATAGTGACGGTGCTAGTTATGCAGATTATGACGGCATACAGGGAAGTCGCATTGTTCAATTAGCAGTAGGTGATGAAATTCAAATGAAAGTCAGGTCAACAGTGGCAGTCACAGTTATGGCTCCAGACACTTCTCTTGGCGGATACTTAATAGGATAGGAGACAGATATGGCTTTAACAAAACTTAACAATCAGTCTCTTAGCGCAGTTACATCTGCTGGGATTCCAACGCTTGCTTCTGCAAATATGCCTAGTGGTTCTTTAATCAATACAGCACAGCATTACCATCAAATGACTGCTACACAAACTCAAACATCTGACGCTTATGCAGATGTAACTGGCAGTAGTTTTACTTACACACCAGTGTCTTCATCATCAACAATCATTTTAGATTTTACCGGCAATATGCGTGGTTTTGCACCATCAAGCCAAGATGTCTTAGGATACATCAAAAGTTACTACAATGGTGCATCAGGAAACGCATACGTTTTAGCAGGAGACAACCTTGGCAAGCTGGGAGACTCAATTTGGTTTCCATTCTTTTTTGCTTTCAAACAAAAAATAGCTCCTGCTGATCATACAACTTCTGCTATAGCAATTAAATTACAATTTAGAGCAGGAAGCACTGGTCAAACTGGTCAATTTCAAAGTGGATCATCTCATGTAGCTTGTAATGTTTATGAGATTGCAGGATAATGAAGATGTCATTAGAACCAGAGCTTAAAGTCCAAATGGAACTAGACGCACACGAAAAAGAATGTGCTATCAGATATGAAATGGTGAACAGTAAACTAGAGTCACTAGACAAAAGGATGTGGCGGCTAGAGGCTATGCTTATGCTATCAACAGCATCAGTAATAGCTGTAGCCGTTATGCTAATAACTAAACTATGACGCACGTGTTTCTCCTATTAGTATATCTGGGGACAGGAGAAACAAGAAAACTAACTAGCGGAGATATGTACTTCTATAATATTAACGACTGCCTCTACTTCGCCAGTCAGGTTTCTAAACAATACGGTAATTATAAATATAACGATTATGTAAATGCAAAGGATCGAGTGACAGCCTATTGTATTCCAAAATACATTAACACAGAAAATGTGAGGGTATACTAGAATGATCGACCCAGTGTCAGCTTTCGCCGCCTTATCTGCAGGGCATTCAGCAATTAAAAAAGGTATAGAGATGGGTCGTGACCTTTCCTCTATGAGTAATGCAGTTGCTCGTTACGCTCAAGGAGAAGCAGAACTTCAATTTGGTGCAGCCAGAAAAAAGAAATCTAAGTTTTCTTTAGCAGAAGACTCAGCTATTGAAAAGCATTTTCGTAAAGAAAAACTAGAAGATATGCGTAAAGAACTACGATCTATCTTTCAGCTATATGGAAAGCCAGGGCAATGGGAAAGACTTCAGGCTGAGATTGCTAATGAACGTGCTGAAATAAAGAGAGTGCTTGAGGAAGAAGCAAGAAAGAAAGATCTTATTTTAAGTATTATATTATCTATTGTAATTGTTGGAGGTGGTGGTGGAGGTATCATTTGGTGGATAATGTACCTACAAAAAATAGCAAACGGAGGATAACATGTTTGAGGCATGGGTGTTGGTTTGTATCACAGGCACTATGAATTGTTTCATGGCACAAGATACAAGAGGCCCGTATAAAGAATTAGAACAATGTCAAGAGAGGACAATTGAAATGGGAAAAGATATTATTGAAGGTGTACCTTTTCATTATCCTGTACAAGGAAAGTGTATTAAAGCACGAGGAGAAGCAACATGATTCAAGCACTTATTGGGCCAGTAACAAGCCTACTAGATAAGTTTATTCCTGATGCAGATGAAAAGGCTAGGATTGCACACGAGCTTGCTACTATGGGTGAAAAACATGCTCAACAGTTAGCACTTGCTCAAATAGAAGTTAACAAGGCTGAAGCCGCTAGTGGTAGTGTTTTTAAAGGTGGGTGGAGACCAGCGGTTGGTTGGGTGTGCGCCTCTGCCTTTGCATATCATTTTGTTTTACAGCCCATACTGCTCTTTGTAGTGGCCCTAACAGGTACTCAACTACCTACCCTACCTGAGTTTGACATGAGCACCCTGTTGCCTGTTCTAGGCGGTATGTTGGGGATTGGCGGTTTAAGGACATATGAAAAGCAAAAGAGGCTAACCAAATGAATATAGATAAACTAAAGGAAGATTTGTTTATTGATGAGGGATGTAAATATGAAATCTATATGGACCATCTTGGGTATCCAACTTTTGGTATTGGGCACCTTATTTTGGTGGATGATGTGGAGTATGGACAACCTGTCGGAACGCCTGTCTCAGAAGATAGAGTCAACGAATGTTTTGCTAGCGACATCATCGTGGTGCTTGAAGAATGTGAAACGCTCTTCCCCAGTTTTGAAGTATTGCCCGATGAAGTTCAACTAATTATTGCTAATATGATGTTTAATATGGGGAGGCCAAGGCTTAGTAAGTTTAAAAAGTTTATTGCAGCTGTGGCAATTAGTAATTGGCAAGAGGCCGCAAATCAAATGGTTGATAGCCGTTGGTATAATCAAGTACCAAATCGTGCTGAGCGACTTGTAACTAGGATGAAACAAGTACAATAGTATATACCCCTTATAGACAAAATTCTATTTAACAAAGAGGTAATAATACTATGAGAAACGTAGAGTACGTTGGTCCATCCACATCTATTTCTGAAGAGATTGATGCTATGAAATATCGTCAAGAGGGTGAGTCCTTTGATGATAAAGTAAAACGAATGGCAGCAGCACTTAATGATACTGAGGAACATCAACTAGAGCTAGAAGACATATTTGGAAATATGAGATTCTTACCAGCAGGTAGGGTTCAAAACGCAATGGGCAGTCGGCGTATTACTACTGCATTTAACTGTTTTGTTTCAGGGATCATTGATGACAACATGAAGTCTATCATGAAACGTGCAGCAGAAGCCGCTGAAACAATGCGTAAAGGGGGTGGTATTGGATACGATTTCTCTAGACTCAGACCTCGTGGCGACCATATTAATTCTCTCGATTCTCAGTCCTCTGGTCCTGTTTCTTTCATGGGTATCTTTGATGCAGTGTGTCAAACAATTGCTTCGTCTGGTCACAGGCGTGGAGCACAAATGGGTGTCCTTAGGATTGACCATCCTGATATTCTTGATTTTATTAGGGCTAAACGCAACAGTGATAAGCTCACAGGTTTTAATATCTCAGTCGGGATTACAGATGCATTTATGGAAGCTCTGGATAGTGATACCGAGTACGATCTTGTCTTTGATGGTGTTGTGCGTGGGTCTTTATCGGCCTCAATGGTTTGGGACGAAATAATGAACTCGACATGGGATTGGGCAGAGCCTGGGGTTCTGTTTATTGACCGTATACAAGAGATGAATAACTTGTGGTACTGTGAGACTATTGAAGCCACTAACCCATGTGGTGAGCAGCCGTTGCCCCCGCAAGGTGCATGTCTATTAGGTTCCTTTAACTTAGTAAAATACCTTGATGAAAGTGATGGTAATTATACATTTAACTTTACACAGTTTAAGAAAGATATCCCACATGTAGTACGTGCTATGGATAATATTATTGATCGTACTATTTACCCGCTTAAAGAGCAGTCTGATGAGGCTAAGGCTAAAAGACGTATGGGACTAGGTGTAACTGCGCTAGCTAACGCTGGTGAGCTTCTAGGGTACCCTTACGCTTCTCCTGAATTTCTTAATTGGTCAGAGAAAGTATTTGCTTGTTTGAGAGATAATTGTTATCGGGCATCAGCACTTCTTGCAAAAGAAAAAGGTGCGTTCCCTATGTATCGTAAAGAGTATCTAAAGTCTAACTTTGTACGTACACTTCCAGCATCCGTTAAAAAGGAGATTAGAGAACATGGCATACGTAACAGCCACCTTACTAGCATTGCTCCTACTGGGACTATTAGTCTCGTGGCAGATAATGTTACTGGTGGGATAGAGCCAGTATTTAGTCACTATTATGATCGTACTATCCAAACATTTGAAGGACCTCGTGTAGAGCGTGTAGAGGATTACGCTTATGCAAGAGGGGTAGAAGGGAGGACATCATCTGATATTTCAGTTCAAGACCACTTAGCAGTATTGCTGTTGTCTCAACACTATGTTGACTCAGCGTGTTCTAAAACTTGTAATGTGGGAGATGATGTCTCATATGAGGAATTTAAACAAGTGTATGTTGATGCCTGGAAGGGCGGGGCGAAGGGATGCACTACGTTCAGGATCAGTGGAAAAAGATTTGGTATCTTCAACGAAACCTTGGAAGAGGAAGAGAAGGTACTTAGCGAGAATGAGGAAATGGCTGAAGAAGAGGGAAAGGTTGAGGCTTGCTTCATCGACCCGCTTACAGGCCAAAAGGAATGCTCATAACGACTAATTAACGGAGGAGTAATATGGCAGAAGAAACAATTTCTGTTACCGATATCGCATCGCAAGGGGTAATCATAGATACTCCTCCTGTTGCCTTAGCACCAAACGTATTTACAAATGTACGCAATGTTAGGTTTAAAGATGGTGCAGTTCGTAAAATTACTGGTGAGCTACTGCTTAATAATATTGTAGAAGATCTTGTACCTGCTAATGAAGCATTTGGGCAAGTTAGGTACTTTGCAGTCTGGGAAAACCCCAACAAAGCACCACATGGTTGTTATTATATTTGGGTAGTAGACTATATACGTGCTGGTATTACAGTGGGTCAGAAAGTTTATATTCAAGATCATCTAGGTACAAAGAAAGATATTACACCTGCTAGTATGACAAACGGGTTTGCATTTACAACTTACGGTTGGCAACATACTTTGTTTAGTGGTGGTTTTGCTTTTATTTTAAATAACGGTATTGATAAACCGCATTACATTCTTGATACTGCAGGTAACACAGATATTAATAATATAGTACTTGCAGAACTTCCTGGATGGGATAGCTATCAAGTTGAGCAACAAGTGTTTAATGATACATATTCAGCAGGTGCAATTACAGTATTTGATCTTGGACAAAAAGTAGACTTTTCTACTAATCAAATTCTTGTTACAGGGACTAATAATAAATCAGCACAAGCAGGTAGTCCTGCTGGGTCAGGGACAGTAAACGGTACTAACTTTGTTCCAGGAACCCTACCAGGAACTACACCTACTGTAACAGGTAATAACTTTCAAATTTACACAGACACATCTACTAATACCACAGTTATTGTAATTGGCGGTCTTACTGTAGGGGATTCTGTAAAAGTAACAATTGAATCTAGAAATATTGTTGATGTTCGTGCTGGTATAGTACAATCATTTGGTGATCTACTGGTTGCTGGTGATCTTACAGAAGTAGACTCAACTAATAATGCAAAAATTATTCGTAGACTTTCGGGTGTAGTGCGTACATCAGATGTTGCAGTTCCAGGGTCTGTTCCAAATAACTGGAACCCATTTGCAGCAGGTGTAAGTACAGCAGACGAATTTACTTTGTCTGAAACAAATGTTATTCAAGAAATGAAATCGTTGCAGGGTAATATGTACATTTATAGTACAGACAGTATTCACGTTATGCGCCTTACTGGTAACGCCACTGCACCTGTTTCATTTGCTCCTAATACAGATGAGTATGGGTGCCTTACTACAGGTGCTGTTGTGGAATATGATGGTAAACATTTTGTAGTAGGCGCTAACGACATTTACACATTTTCTGGAAACCCAGGAAATATACAATCGTTATCTGGTAAACGGGTTACTCAATACTTTTATAATAACCTAAACCCAATACATGAACGTCAATTGTTTACCCTTCAGAATCATCAAGAAGAAGAAATATGGGTGTGTTATCCTACACTAAACTCAACTGGAGGCGAGTGCGATGAAGCTCTTATCTGGAATTACAGAGACAATACATGGACTATTAGAGACCTTGATGCGGTTGCTGCAGGTGATGTTGGGCCTATTAAAGGAGGCGGTATCCCAACTGCGACTATTGCGGCTACTGGCAACAGTGGCAATGCAGGCTATACTAATCGCGGTAAAAGAGAGACTCAAGCAGTTACTATTAATGGTAAAACGCCTAAAAAAACAGTAGGAACTAAAGCTGTTAAAACAGTAGCTGTTAGTACATTTAGTAGCTTTACTACTGATGTGCTTGAAGTTGTAGATCTTACAGTCACAGGTGATACTGGGCCTAATACTGTTAACGCAGTAAGCACACTAACTTATCCATCTTCAGCAACATTTACTTATGATCGTGATAAATCTACCCACCTTGATGGTGGCGCTAGCGCAATTATTAACGGTGATGCTAGTATTGGTAATGTTAGTTTCCCTGCTAGTGCTATTCTTGGTACTAGCTATGCTGATGGTGCTACAATTACTATGACGCAGTTTGTTGCGGCTATTCGTGATTATATTAATAGTAATAATGCATTGGCAGATTTTACAGCTACTGCATCTACTAATATTCTTACACTTACGTCTGACGTTCCTGGGCCTCGTGCATTTAGTACTTCTACTTTTGCAGTGTCTGGTAGTGGTTCAACAACTAATATTTCGCCTAATTCTACGACTACAGGGGTAGGTGTGTATGGTATTACAGCGGCACTTAGTCCTGCTATTTCAATGACTATTACGGCACCAGCCGTAAGTGGAGTACAAGGTGCAATCAACGAGACAATTACTCTTACAAAAAATCTCACAAATCAAGCGGCGATTAGAGATGATATTGTGTCTAAACTATCTGCTCTTAGCGTCTTTAATGGTAGTTCTTCTGCTATCTATAGTGTTGCAACTAATGGAAACAATATAAGATTTACTTCAGTTAACGGTGGGAATCATAGTGCCTTAACAATTGCTTTTGCAACTGATTATCAAGGTACAGGTTATAGTGAAACAACTTTTGGTGGCAATCTTACTTCTTCAGTAAGTGTAGTTACTACAGGTGTTGATAACAGTATTCCACAACCAGTACTTACAGTAACGTTCCCAGATGCCTCTACAAGCACTACAGTACTTAGCGGTACTCAAACTAGAGCTACAGTTGTAACAGCTGTCAGTGGGCTTATAAATGCTAATAGCGGATGGAGTACAACTACAGGGACAGGTCTTGTTACAGCTACAGCTGCAGCAGTTGGAATTGTAAGCAATAACTTTACAGTTACAGTAGCTAGTACAGGTAGTTTACCTGCTGGTTTTAGTAACAGCACATTTACAGGTGCTCAAACAAGAGCAGGTCGAGCAGCACATAGTACAACAGATCGTATTACTATTACGCCACCTGAAGGAAACCCTGTAACAATAAACTTTGATAGTACAACAGCATTTGATCCTGACTCTGGAAGTTCACCTACTAATGTAGAAGAAATAACAGCTGTTGAAATAGCTACCGCGTTACAAGCAGCTTGGACAGATACAACTTACTTTACTGTAAGTCGTTCTAACGAAGTGCTTACATTTACTAGCGCAGATAGAAAAAATGTAACAGGTTCTTTTGCTTATACTGTAACTCCAGGGGATTCAAGAACTGGCACACTAGTGTCGCCTTTAATTTCTAACTCAACAAGTAGTAATATTGTAGTAACCGAAGGTGTTAACCCTATTTATGCTAAAATGACTAGGGTTACTATTACTATTAATACAACAAGTGGTAGTAGTGTAATTTTTGACAGGCATTATGGTGAAGGCCCAGGTAGGCTTCTTGACCCTAGCTTTACACCAGCAGCTAATGATAGTACGTATGGTGATTCGGGTGTCTCAAGTGACTCAGCTTATCTTGCATTATATTATAATCCAGATGCTACACAAAACTCTACTGAGTTAGCTAAGCCTAACGGAACTGTAGCTACGCTTCAAAGCGCATTGCTTGCAGCACTTGCTGAGATTAGTACTAATAACGCACTGATTGTAACACCGGATAGTACATCTGCACCTACAACCATTGATATTAGTCCTAGCCAGTTTAGCTCTACAGCTAACTATGTAACTGCATTTAGTCCAGCTACGCAAGTAGTAGCAGCTAGTGTTGCCCCGACAACTACAGCCTTAGTGGCTGCAGCAGAGGGTAATACAGTAGCAACAACTAATCCTACTCAAAGCACATCAGGAACATCTATTAGTACTACGTTTGATATTGTAAGGCCTTGGTCAAGCAACCAGACTAACCCTAATAAGTTGTTCCCTATCTTTGCAGAAAGTGGATACACATCTGGAACATTGTTTAATCGTATTAGGTCAGCAGATTTAGGTTTTGATTTTGGTGGTACACCTTATATATCTTATGCCGAAAGAGAACAGCTGTCTATTACACCAAACTTTGACACTGAAACATTAAGCAGTATTGCTTTGTGGGCAGATGGTGGGACAATCACAACTGTTGGTGGTGAACCGCAACGTGCTACTCTACAGCTTAGAGCGAGGGCTACTAATAATCCTGGTGAGCTTGCATATTTGACTACGCCTGAAGATAATACACAGTCTGGTTCAAAAGCAAATAAGCTAACTGTAAATGATTTTATTGTAGCTAGTTCGTATAAAACTGATGTACGTACTACTGGTAGATTTCTTAATTACAGGGTTGATGATGCAGCTGCAGATACAAGTAGCGCTTACACAGGTAGTAATACTAAAGCATGGAATATATCAGGTATGCAATTAGGTATCTTAAAAGGAGGCGTTAAGTAATGGCAGTACAAAACCCGCCTATTACGGATCAACCTGCTCTTGATTTTACATTGCTTGAAGTAATTAAACTACTTAACGATCTTGAGCAACAAAATCTAAAGTTAATTAAAGACATTAAAGAGTCTACTAACTTTGCAGATTTACAAAACAAGGTAAGAGCAGAATGATAAAACTTATTGAGGACAATGACGTATTTGAAGCTATTCAGCTTATGAATAAGTCAACTAAAGAAAATACATATGGTGGATACGAAAGAAACGAAGCCATATGGATTTCTTTTTTCTTAAATATTGTAGCTAAACAAAAAGAAAGTAACCCACATTACTTAGCTATTGGTGAATATAAAGACAATAGACTTATAGGATTTCTTTTAGCCTCTACATATCAAAGCTACTATAATAACCAATACACTATGGACGTAAAAGATTGCATTGTAGATAGTGATAACAGCACTCCTTTTACTGTAATTAAACTATTTAATGCTATGCTAGAACATGTAAAGCATCATGGTGGGTTAAAATGGAGGGCTGACTCTATAAGAGCAGAAGGACACTCTCAAAATTATGTTGAATTACTAAAATTAAAATACGGTGCAGAGATCTACTACTCAGCACATGGTATTATAAAGGAGAATGTAAATGAGTAGTGGTGGCGGCGGTAGCACACAAACACAAGTTTCTGGTATCCCAGAAGAGTTTAAACCACAAGTAAAAGAAGGTCTTGATATTAATCTTGCTCGTCTTAGAGAAACACAAGCAGATCCAAATAGACTAGTAGCAGCTTTGAATGAGCCGCAACAACGTGCTCTTTCTTATCAACAACAACTAGGTGAGCAAGCTGTTCGTGGTACTGGTCTTTATGACACTCGTGCTGCAGAAGAACGTTCTCTTAAGAATCTTATGGGTTCTTCTTTAGGACAAGCCTCAGCAGGAGGTGCTCTAGGGTCTGCACGTAGTCAAGCAGCGATGCAAGGAGCACTAGCAGATCGTGCTGGTAAATACCAATCAGATCGTCAAGCAATGGCGGGTATGGGTGTTGAACAAATCGGTCAAGCTGGAACAACCTTTCAACAGCAAGCACAAAAAGAAGCTGAAGCAAAAGATACTTCTCTTGCAAACTTCTTTGCTAATCTTGCAGGTGCTGGTTCAGAAACTAAATCAACCTCTAGTGGAGGCAAGTAATGATTAATGTAGCTCAAGCTGGTAATAAGCAAAGGCGGCAAGGGCCACGATATCAATCAGGCCCTGTTGGGAGACCCCAAGACCCTACGCTAGAAGAACAAGCAATGCAAATGGCAAAGGGTGTTGCAACTGACAAAGCAAAAAAAATGGCTGATCCATATCTTGAAAGTGCATTTCAATCTGTTAAAGACACTGTTAACCCATATATTAAAAAGGGTGTTGAGGGTGTTAAGGCAGCGTTTACAAGCACACCTACACGTACCCCAGGACCTCTTACAGGTAATATGGCTAATGCTGCGACAGCAAACATTGGACCAGGGGGTGGGCCAGCCTTGGCAAACCTTGTCACAGAAGGTGCTACAGCTGCAGAGATTGCTGCTGGTGCTGGTCAAATGGCTGCACCCACTACGGCGGCTACTACAGCTGCTGGTACAAGCGCTGCTGGCGGCGCTATGGCTGGTCTTGGTGCTGCTATGCCCTATATTGGGGCAGGTCTTCTTGCTGGTAAAGCCTTTGGTTTGTTTAGCCAAGGCGGTTATGTTGGTGGGCCTCTATCTAAGGTTCGCTATAAACAATCAGGTGGCCCAATTAACGAAGAGATCGAAGTATCATATGGTGGACCTCTATCTAAAGGAGCTTAAATATGCCAATACCCTATCAGCCAACTTATTCGTTGCAACCTAAATATGGGTTTCGTTATGGTCCTTCTTCTTTTGCACCCCCACAAGCACCCATAGCACCTCCTCCTGCAGGTCTTCAGGGTAGCCCCGCTACTCCTCCCCCAGTTATGGGTACACAGCAAGGTACAGCGGCTCCTGCGTATACGCAAGACCCCCTACAAGCTGGAGGTGACTTACAGAATCAACAAGCTGAGGCTTATAATCAAGCTAGAATTAATCAAGCACAGTCTTATGGATACACACAGGGTGTTCAAAACCCTGCAGGTATTGTAAGGGCTGTTCCTGTTGTTGGTAATTTTATGGCTGACTCTTTAAATATGGGGCAAGACTCTAAATATACCTATGGTGACCCAGGAACTTATGATGCACAGGGTAACGTGTTTGCAGATAAGGGCAGGGCTTATGATCCAATCACAGGAGCACCCGCACAGTCTTATACTAAAATGACAGGTGAAGACTCTTGGCTTGGAAATGCATATGGTGTAGGCACTGAGGGTGGTTTGTTTGGATCTGATAGTGGTTACGGAAAACTAAGAGCAGCTGGTGAAAGCCCTGTTAGTTCTTTTCTTGGCAGCTATGACAACTCTATCTATAAGCAGATGGATATGGACCCAAGCATAACAACTGTAGAGGGTGCCCGTGCTGCTCGTAGACGCGGAGAAAACTCTCCTATTGAAAACCTTTCTAATACTATTACACAAAATACAATTAATGCTAAAACAGATGAGTTTGGAAATATACCAACTGGCCCTGTGTGGGGTACTCAGCCTGGTGATTATGTTCAATCAGATCAAGGACCTCTTATGGTTAGTGATAGTGGACAGATGCAAAACCCTCAAGGTGGGACAACTGTTATGATTGATGGTGTTAGTTTTGTTAATGCTAATATATCTAAAGGAACAAAGACTGAATTTAAAGGAACTCCTTTTGAAAGAGAAGTGCCCCTAAGTCAAGAACAATTTGATATAATAAGCGACAGAACTTCTCCTACTAGCGCTAACACAGTACCCGATGAGTTGTCTGGTCCACAGATGGGTTCTTCAAAACCATCATCAGCAGTGCAAGCAGTGCTAGATAGTTTAGATCCATCTAAAGCTATTTCTTCAGATGAAACAACGTCTATTAGTGATATTGTTAGTGGAGCAGGGATGACACCTGCATCTACTGGTGGTAGTAGCTTTAGCTCTAAGCCGAGTACTCCTGCACCAAGTAGCCCTGCAAATCCTGCGAACTATAATAATAAAGATGGACTACCATCAAAACCGTCATCTCCACCTCCCGGACATCCTGAATATAACCAAGGTGGAAACAATGATAGCTCAAGTGGAGGTAAGTAATGAAACTTAAAAGTTATACTAATAAAGATCGTTACGGCAACATGACCTCCTTTGAGTTCTATGAGGGCAGCAGTGTTGACATGGGGCCAATACCCCCAATGATGCAGGGTGTCCCTGATCATCCTGGAGAACCTAAGGGAACTGACACAGTACCCGCATGGTTAACCCCAGGTGAGTTTGTAATGAACGCTGAAGCTACACGTATGTTTGAGCCACAGATAGAGCAAATGAACAATGCTGGTCGTGCTGTACAGGCACAACAAGGTGGTACAATCCCTGAGTACGCTGCACATGGTGGTCAAATGCCAGCAGCCAACATAGATGGTAATGAGTTTGCTAAAGCAGCAATAGCAGTGGGGCTACCTACAGATAATGCTACGTTAAACAAACTAGTTAATTTAGTTAATCAAGGGATGAGTGTTCAAGAAGCAGCAAAAAGAATTGCTAATGTTCCACAGTATGAAGCTAATGGTGGCCCTGTGTATCTTGCAGAGGGCAGTGGTAACTTCTTTAGTGATCTAATTAGTGGTTTGTTTTCTAGTGGGACCCCTAAGTCAGGAGATGAGGCTCTTGCAGCAGTAACCCCCTCTTATGGTAACGCTGTGCCGCCCAAACCTACAACAACAAGCCAAGCTCCTGTAGCGCCTACAAGGCCAGGACCAACGATGTCTAATAAGATGTATATGGATTTCCTTAAGAACAAAGAAGGGTTTCGTAATGAAGCTTATCTTGATTCTGCGGGTATTCCTACAATTGGATATGGATTTACTGAGGGTGTTAAGATGGGTGATACCATTTCTGAAGAGGCAGCTAATGAAAGGCTTCTTAAAGAAATGGCTAGGACCGATCAAGACTATAACAGTCTTGTTTCAGCTGATCTTAATCCTAATCAACAAGCTGCTGTTAAGTCGCTACTGTATAACATTGGTGGCCCACAGTTTGAAAACAGTAAGGCACGTGCTGCTCTTAACTCTGGTGACTTTGAAACCTTTAAGAAAGAGGCTTCAGAGTTTCGTATGGCTGATGGTAAGGTTATTCCAGGATTGGAAAACCGTAGGCGTGATGAACTAGAATTGTTCTTTAAACCTTATAACCCTTCTGAAGATGACTCTGATGATGCTGTTGTTTCTAAAAAAGTAGGAACTCTTTTAGACAATGATGTCTATGAGGATGACATGGGTGCATTTGTTAATACACCTGAGGGGCCTGTTTATCTAGATGATAACCAACTACAGGCTATGACTAGAGATAAACTACCTGTAGACCCAGGACTCCTTGCTGCAGTTGAAGCACAGAAAGAACAGGTCCCATCAATGGATGATGTTCCTCCAAACCCAGATGGTCCTTTTGGTCCTAAAGTTCCTGATGCGGTTGGTCCACGTAGTGAAGATCAACAAATCAGAGATGAAGTATTACTTGAGGGAACTACTGAAACTGCAAGGGCTAATCAACCAATGCCTGTAGATCCAGGACTTCTTGCTGCAGTTGAAGC
>Ga0208150_1000353_pt1 | contig 18070 bp, 27 predicted proteins | sample DEB08_DNA_8_FD_184534 | JGI IMG/M metagenome (GOLD analysis project Ga0208150, IMG submission 184534) | Aqueous microbial communities from the Delaware River and Bay under freshwater to marine salinity gradient to study organic matter... | ecosystem: Environmental > Aquatic > Marine > Coastal ...
AGATAGAAGGTATAGTCACACAAGCACATGAATCTTTAAAATATAAATAGATATGCCATCAACAAAGTACATAATTTATTTTCAAGGAGACAAGGTTAAAACAGTTTACACCTCTAATGATGTGGACCGGTGGGAGTGGATAGCAGAACAAATGGGGTTTGAATTTGAAGTTGAAGAAATTTCACTTGTTTAAAAAGCTCCAGTGAAGGATTTGGCTCCCCAAGATATATTTACCCTGTAAATGATAAAAAAATAAAGGTTATGCTTACAGCAGTAGGAAGAAGTGGTCAGGATTATATGGGATTTACTTGGTATGAGATCTTTAAGAATGGTAAGTCTACCGGTAATTCGTTCAATGCCTTGAATACGGATCACGCCATTAGAATGTACAAACAATTTTATAGAGAAGATGGAGAAAGTAAAAACCAAGTCGTGGGTTTATAACGATGGCGGTAGGTCAAACTACTTTAAAGGCAAGAACGCAGGTGACTGCGTTACCAGAGCTATAGCGATTGCATCGGGAATGGATTACAAAGAAGTCTACAGAACATTCGCTAAACTTAATGCCGAAAGAGGTGTTGCAAGAAGTGCAAGAAACGGTGTGTATACCAAGTCCAAAGCCTTTAAAGACACTATGCGTGAGTGGGGTTTTAGATGGGTTGCTACTATGCAAATAGGAAGCGGCTGTCAAACACACTTAAAAGCAGATGAATTACCAAAAGGTAGAATTGTGTGTAGATTAAGTAAACACTATGTAGCCGTTATTGATGGTGTTATAAACGATACCTACGATTCAAGTCGTAACGGAAATAGATGTGTATACGGTTATTGGGTTTACGAAGGTTAAACCAGAACCCCTCTTCGGAGGGGACTTCAAACCTGGAGACCTTCCTTATAAAAGGCAGATGATTAACATCCTTATAGACAGGGATGTTGTTAAGTAATCCATAGGTAGTATGTTCGTAACATACTCCCGTATACGTGCGTGTTCGTTTTTATTATTAGTGAATTTCGATTATATTAGCTCTATCAAACAATAACAACATGGATACACCAGAACAAATCTTTTTCAAACAGAATGGTTACAACCAGGAAGCTGTAATCAGAGAATTCATTAATGATTTTGCTATTAAATACCCTTACATTAATGTCAAGGCAGTTCCTTTAGAAACCATCAAAGAGTTTCTATACCAACCATATGTGGTCAAGGCTGGAACAGAAAAGAAAATGGATTTATTACAAGATTATCTTGTCTCACAAGATTTGTGTGAGGTCACCCCTTGAGGTGGCTTCGTTGTTGAGTGGGTTACCTCTTTCCTTAATTTAGAGGTAACTTAGATTCCGTTCGCGGAGTCTGCTTTTGGGAAGGATAAAAAATCTCCGATGTCTTGGGGATTGAAGAGTAACCTGCCTCTCGAGGTCAAACCTACCTTTCCAGCCCTTACTCGAAATGGGTTCATTTGCATTAGCTAAGGTTACTAAAGACACTAAGCCCAGCTAAATCTCCTCCAAGACATGCTGGGCTTTTTAGTGCAAACCGTTTTTTAACTTCGAGGATTAGGTCTATGTTTGCTAAATAATTATGAAGAATACTATTTATACAGTACTATCAATTAGCCCAGATGGGGACAATTATTCAATCCACGAAAATCTTCAGTCAGCTTGCGCAGCTTTCAATGAGAATTTGGATACAGATGACGCTTTTAAACCAGATGCTTGTTATGTTCTGGAAGTAGAGTTTGGAAAAGAGTTCGGGTTTGGTGCTTACAACGAATTCTACGGTGTACATAAGGTGCACAAGGCTTATGATGAAACAATGGTCGAATAATTCCATTCTCATTTTTTCTTAGCGGCCCGATTGCCTATATTAGCTAAGTAATCAAATAACAATCATCATGAGCAAATTAAAGGTAGGAGACACCGTTCTTTGGAGAGGCGGATTCGGAACAGAACCCTTCAGAAAGGCGGTAGTCGAAGGTATTGAAATCACCAACGGCGGAAAATATGGAGATTCGGTCGATGAGGTGGAATGGTCAAAAGTTAGAGATCGCAATGTGACAGTCGACCTGGACAATGACCACTGGGCTTATGCTTATCAAATTAAAAGATGCCCAAATGGATAAGGTTGATATTTTAGAAACGCTGAGATCCCTGCTCGAGGAAGCAGGGATCATCGAGGGAAAGGATTATATTCTCTCCCTGCAAGGTCCAACGGTCATAGGAACAGTTGGAGGATACAAGAAGCTAACCTCCCTCGACGAAATGGCTAAGAAGAAGATGGAAACACTGGGAGTTCAGCTCCTGGTCTGATATAGATTTGTTTGATTGATTGAGTGCTTGGGTCGGATTTTTATCCGGCCCTTCATTTTTTTATCCCGAGGGCTAAACCTATATTAGCTCCATAATCAATCATCAACGAATATGCTACACGCAACAGTATTTAAGGAGTTCATCTCCATTGGGGTAACCACTCGGGTCTACAAGATAGCCCGACAGATGGTACCGAAGTATGCTAATGGTGGGATGGGTGGTCATGAGATGGCCGACTTCCTGCAGAATGTTCTTTCCCAGTCCACTTTGGATGCTGTAACTATGGATCCAGAATCGGGGGAATTCTTCTGCTACTTCAAACTGGAGGAACCACGCAAGGTCACAAGAAATGATGTCCACAAACTTAGAACTTGGTTGAATAATGCCCAAGGGGATATCACTTTGGCCTACATGAAGTCCATTGAGGAATCTCTAGCCAAAGCACAGCCCGAGGTGGAGTTCACCAAGGAAGCTGAAGATGTGAAAGATTTTGTTTTAATTAAAGGTCTTGGAAAAACAATTGAATAATGGAATACGTTGAATTATCATTTCAGGTACCCATCCCAGATGAGGTACTAGAGTTAGCAAAAGAACTCGGGGTTTCTGAATCAGAAGCAAAGGAAGCTTACATCCTCCAAGTGGAGGGCATGATTACAAGTGAGTTGGACTTCCAACAGGAACAACTCATTGAATACACCTCTGAATACCTACAGGATTCGTAGAAGTAGGAGGGAATTGTTTGGTTGCAGGAACCTGGGAGAAATCCCAGGTTTCTTTTTTTCTCCCCGAGGATAAACCTTATCTTTATAAAGTCAAACAACAAGACGGGCCTGGGCTTAACCGCTCGGAAGAGTAGACTCCAACCTGCGCTTTTAAAAAAAAGAAGGGCCTACCACGAAGAACCCCATCGGAGCGATCGTTGTTTTAAGTGGATTCCAAAAAAGTACAGAATTAACCCCATTCCATTTTTTATCCTCGAGGGTTATGCCTATATTAGCTAAGTAATCAAACAAACATCCTCATGATCAGATCAAACGTTAACCCACTCACTTTCCCACAGCTCTTCACAGCTGGCCGCGCGGTCCTCACCTTTCACAACCCTGCAACTGGTAACCACATTACCATCAAGTCTAAGCAATGGAAGAAGCGCAACGAGGAGGGCAAGCTCGAGAAGCTTCCCAAGTTCACCATCTCCATCTCCCTCTTGGGCGATAAGGAACAAGGCATGGTCCTTGGAGGTTACTTCTTCCAAGACGAGAACAAATGGAGACTCGGCAAGGGCGTGGAACCCAACGGTCAGGTAGCCAAAGTGATGAAGTTCATCGCTGGCGCTTACGCCAACCCAATGGCACTACGCCAAAAAGGAGTAAGCCTCCTCCACGAAGGTAAGTGTTGCCGATGCGCACTCCCACTCACCAACCCCGAGTCCATCGAACGAGGTTTGGGAGATGACTGCTACGCCTACACCTACGGCACTAAGTCAGAAGCTAAAAAGAAGAAGTTGGGCCTAGCCTAACTTCTTTTCCCCCGCTTCATTTTTTATCCTCGGGGAAAAGCATTACGTTTGTAAAATCATTATAATCAAATAAAGCATGGCAAGAAAACAATCAACCGGTATCCGCAAGCCCATGTCTGAAGAGACAAGGGAAAAGATTGCAGCAGCAGTGCGTGCCAAGGCACGTGAAAAACGAATTGAAGCAGGACTCCCCGCAGATGGAGTCACCCCACAGATACCAGATCGCTCTCGAGCACTGGAATTGGTGCAAATGAAGGATCAGCAATTTGATCCAGATTTATTTGTTCCCATGCCCACTGGTCGTGCCATTGACCAGCTCTTTACACTCGAGGGTGGATTACCCAAGGCCACCAATTATATGGTGGTGGGTGATCCTGGTGTGGGTAAGTCCACTGTGACACTAGATATACTTTCCGACCTCATCAAAGGCGGATACAAATGCCTCTTCATCTCTGCGGAGATGACCAGGATTGATCTTTATAAGTACGTGCAACGCTACCCAAAGTTTGGCGATATCGATATTCTCTTCCTTGGCGAATACATTGACGACAACCCAAAGCTTGTCATCGAAGAAGCACTCTCGCCGGGATACGATGTGGTACTCATCGATTCGTTTGTTGAGGTACAAGAAGCCGTGAAGGAGGTCAACCGTCTAACCACCTCTGGTTCAGAGAAATGGTTGATCGACCAAATGATCCGCAACAACCTGGGGAACAACCAGACAAAAAAGCACACCACTTTCCTTGCCATCCAGCAAGTGACAAAGGGTGGAGTTTTTGTCGGGTCCAACAAACTCAAGCACAACACCACAGGCATGATGGAGATCCGATACGAAGATGAGGTGTCCGGCACCGCCTATGTGATGTTTACCAAAAACCGTCGTGGTCCGGTCAATCGCAAGATGTACTTCTCCCTTAAGGAAACCGGGGATGTGAAATACGACCAGAAGCGATTCTCCATCGACGAGGGAGCCCGTGAAACTTACGAGCAAGAACGCAAACAGATAGAAGAAGAGGAGGATGCATTTGACAAGCTTTTAGGCACGGGCCAGCTTGATGTCAAGATCGGTTCAGAAGAGAACCCGTTCTCATAACTTGCCAGGAGATCAGCGTCGGGTGAGGCCTTTTGATACCCGTTGAGCCAAACCCGCCGCCCTCCATTTCTTTTTTTCTGTTCGTAGTAAAACCATATATTGCACTTTAATCAAACATATAAGATATCATGACACTTAAAGAACGCATCGAAGGTACTATCGGGAATATGGAATTACAAGGTGGATACCCACTTTGGGATGACATAGAGAAGATGGAGCACGTACTGGCTATGATGATTAAACAAAAATCACTAGAGGACGAGTTCGACTTTGTACCCAACCACTTTCAAGTTATAGAAGACCACTTCAAGAATCTCAAATAAAAAGCATATGCCCAAATTTCAAACTATCTCTGCAGCCGAATTCTCTCGCAGGAAAAAACAATCCATCGACTACCAGCCCTTAAGAAAGGAGGTAGCCATGCAGGACATCGATCTAGTTTCAGATCAACTGCTCAAAGTCAATGGTCACATGGTACCGATGACCACCGACGCTTTCAAACAGCTCGGCAAGATCGTTGGTCTACCCGTACAATTTGATAAGTCCTTCACCGACAAGTTTGGCACCAAAGCCAGACAGAAGCTTGTCAACCGACTAAAGTCTGCCACAGCAGCCCAAGGGAAGCATTCAGTATCCCTCGTGCTTTCTCCAGCAGACAAACAGATTGTTGGTGTGAACAAAGATCCGAAGGACATCATCTCCAACTCAGCATTCATGAAGACTGCTGAACAGCTCATTGACAAGTACAAACTAGAGGTGAACGACTTTACCTCTCGCTCCGATGGATCTATCACCATCAACACTTCATCGCCCAAGAACCATTGGGGTATCAAAGGCCTCAACGATGAAGACTTCTACGGAGGAGTAACTTTCTCCAACAACCCCGAGGACGGCTTTCAGATCTCTCCTTTCCTACATCGACTCGTTTGTGCCAACGGGATGATCGGTAAATCTTTCCAGGAGAATCTGAAAGTCAAGTCTTTTGACACTCGACACATGGAGCACCTCTTCCAACAGATTAATCACTTGGCAGAACGAGGCTTCAGACCGGAGAAATTCGAGGAACAGGTAAGACAAGCCAACAACACTCCAGCATCTTTAGCTGAGATGGAACTTGCCTACAATGCGATCCGCGACTTTGCTCCTAACAATCCTAAATCTCTCGAGGAGTGGATACCTTACAACCTAACTCGTCAGGCTTTCCACGATTTTGGAACCGACACGATCACGATGAGCAAAGACATGAAAAAGAATGCTCGCACCGGGATTAAGGTTTGGGATGTAGTCAATGGACTTACCCACTTTGCCACCCACGACAACGGTATCCGAGTTGACGAGGGTTCACGCAGACAGATACAAGTCTTAGCTGGTCAGCTATTAGCCAAGCCATCTTACGACATGCAGAATATGGTAGCCTCACCATTCTAAAGGAGGCTTTGGTTTATATGTGTGGGAAACGGGATTTCGTAGAGGTTATCCCGTTTCTTTTTTTCTTAGCGAGGCTAAGCCCTATATTAGCTAAGTAATCAATCACACATCATCATGTACACATTCACATACACCAAAGAGGAACTCGTCGAGGACTACGGGATGACCGTTGCAGCTGCCAACGCTTTCTTGCTCCTCCAGGAAAAAGGCTGCCCAGTCAAGACTTGGGATGGAGGTGACCGTGGTCACTTCTGGATAGATGCAGAAGAGATGGAAGCTGAGGGTTGGTTGGACTACTGGAGCACCAACCTTATGGCAGGTTCTGAAGAGCTCAACGACATCCTCTCAGATCACGATCTCTATTTTGAGTGGTACAACTCTGCCTATGCCTGTGTCTATGACGCATAAACTCCACGGAGAAACTATGTACTGCAGCCTCGGTTTTATCGGGGCTTTTTTGTGGACCAAACCCCCCAACCCTTCGGATACAAAACTATAGGAACTTAGGGAATAAGGTTTGGAAATTTGGTCCCCCTTAGACCCCTGGAGGGGGGTAAAAACAGGGTCTTTTTTAGGGGGGTTCAAGGGCCCCTCGTATATAGGGACCAAATTAGGGGGTCCATACGCTAAGGGACCCCAAGTTTGATAGGTTTTAGGGGACCCCAGTAGTGAGAGTCTGGAGGGGCCCTCACGTATAGGGGTAAACGGCGGGGTGCAAACGCTTTGGCGAATTCCTGGCAGAAAAGGAACCTTACCACCTAAACTTAGTATAAAGAGGCAAAGGACCAAAAGATCCAACGGGGCGAAAGGAAAGCCAACCAAAACAACCACCCAAGTGCTAATCAGAAACAATAGACATCTCTTAATCAACTACGATCCTTTAGCCAATAGGATACTTGTCGTCAATAAAACCACTGATCGCATCAAAGGAACCTTGTTAGTACAAGAACTGCCACACAGGTTCCCTATAGTTCACATACCCTTAGATCTTCCACCATCTCCTTCTCTTATTGTTTGGAACAGTTGGGACAAGTCACTACCGGGCTGGTACCTTAAGACCTACTTCGAGTCACAGCACTACTCAGGTCTAAGGTTTGTGTTCCTAGAGGATGGTGGGAATGTGTTCGTAGAGGAGTGGTCAGTGCCTAGTCATTTTGATCTAGGTGTGAGATGTCCAGATCGGTTGGTTGCACTAGATGCCTTTGGGTACTTTTTTGAGCAGGTGATTGCTCAGCCCATGGAGAAGGTTGGAGATTGCTATGTGGATCTGGGTGCCAACATGGGTGCCTACACCATGGGTGCTATGAGAAGTGGGTACGACAAGATCGTGGCAGTAGAACCAGTACCCAAGCTCGCTCGGTTCCTCCAAGACACCCTTGGCGGCAGAGTAGACGTTGTACCTAAGGCTGTGTGGTCTTCAGCGGGTGAAGCTGGGCTTTGGTACCGAGATGAGCCCTGGGGTGGGGATGCCCATCTGAGCGAAGAAGGAGATCGAGTTGCTACCACAACCCTAGATGAACTCTTGGTTGATCTGAATAAGGTACATCTGAAGATGGACATTGAGGGAGCAGAGGAAGAAGTTGTCCTATCGACCTCAGATGCCACTTGGGACAAGGTGGTGAGGATTGATCTAGAGGTGCACGAGTGGAAGTGTGATGGGGAGAGGATTGCTGAGTACCTAAGAGCCAAAGGGTTCAGTGTGACCAAGGTGTACACACTCTACATCAGCGAGTATGCTATCACCAGCTGGGAGTGCACTCGTCTTATTTATAGTAATAAAATATAATGGTATCTCCAACAGACCTAGGGGTCTGAGAGATCACCCAGTGGCCATTGGCTCTGATATGCCATTGGTCTTTGTAGAACAGTGGTGGTGTCCCAGTTAGTTTCCGTTCAGTGTACACTGAGTCTATCACAGCAGGCTGAGTGACTATGTTAGAGGGTTCAGAGACACAAGAGGTGAAGAGTAAGAGGATGACTAGGTATTTCAAGGGGTTAAGTTCTTTAGAGGCCTAAGTCTTTTGGTGTGTATTTGAATTCCTGAGCATGACCAGCCTCTCTGAAGGCTTCATCAACATTGGTGAAGTGCTTGTAGGCAAGATCTACAAAGTCCTTAGCATTAATCATGTACTCGTCTATCATGATGACGAGTTCCTGAGAAGAGTCTTTGGCTTTAAAAGTACCATAGTATCCAGAGTCAGTGACATACCCTTCTTCAAAGAGGAAGATCATTAGGTCTGTCATGGAATCAAAAGTAATTTTGCTATCCTTAGTTAACTTGTGATACTTAGAAGTAATAAAGGGATTGTCCATCTTCATAGACTCTATGATCATCTTCACACATGTCTTTTCATCCTTTGCTTTCACCAAGAAGCCTAAGGGTCTGTCATCTTCTCCTCTAGATGTGATGCCTAAGAACATGAATCCGATAGATGGATCAAAGCCTATGTTAGATAGGTCTTTGAGTAGGTCTTCATCTTCGTATAGTCTAATGTGCTTCATAGATGACTTATATATCAAAACCGGTGGTGCAGACTTGGATGGCGGCGGGTCTGCGACATAGGGGCCAAAAACGCCCACCCCAAACTTTGCAGGGTCCGGGGGATCCAACCCCATTCTTTAGGCTCCTGGGCACCGCGCAAGCTAAAGATGGCAGAGGTTGACTCATGGCGCGCAGCATCTAAGAGGACAGAGATAGCAGAGATGAATAACAAGCCCATTGCTTGGATATATAAGTGACAAATAAGACTTTGTCTCATGCACAAGCTTTTTTCTTTTATCGACTTTGCAGATGCTCTATATGAAAGCCGGATAGAGATCGACAGCACTATTCAAACCTCCCGCCCAGCGTCGCTCATTTACAATCTCATTAAAGATAAATTTGGGGCACAGGAAAACATTGATGATTTCTTGTTTACCAGGAATAGAAATGTGATCCAAGACTCCATGAAAGAATTAGGCATAGGTGAGAAGGAGATTTCTAGAGACAAGGTGAATGTCATTAGGAAAAAGGGTGGTGGCAAGATCTACCTCAACAACGTCATGCCTTACTATGACGCCAAGACCAAAACCATGGTGAACTTCTTGTACAGCAAAAAGGCTGACGAGATGGCAAAGGTTGTGAATGATAAGATGGAGGAGGTCAATGCCATTATAGAACCCTATAAAAAAGGAGGAAGGTTATCTCTGGGTGTAAAGGATGGACTTGCCCTCACCAAAGAAATTCTGGCCAAGGTTGATTTCTCAGACTTGAAACCTTACACCAAAGCTGCTGGTCTCAAAGACAGTGAGGTGAAAGACCTCATCTATTATACCGTGAAGGGGAAAAATGGCACTGCTGTTGGACTGGCAGTAAAAGGGGCACTAAAATTTGTTGATTTTTAAGGAATTACCTAGTGCTGGATGCTTCCCGAAACAAAGGTCACATTAGGAAGTATAATGGTGGCAACAGCAAAGCATATCCATGGAGCATTTTTACCAGGACATATATCCGGATTATTTCTCATACCCAAATCTCTACCGGTCTTTTGTAGAAGAGGCTAAAGAAGGATCCCTCATTGTGGAGGTCGGGGCATTCCTGGGCAGATCCATTGCATATCTTGGAGTAGAAGCCTTGAACTCCGGCAAGAACCTTAGAATAGACTGCATCGACGACTGGAATCCTGCTTCCTGCCGAGTTTGGTACACAGACGCAGACGGGGGAAACTTTAGGGAATATGCTGGGGTGGAGGTGTATAAACAATTTCTTCGGAACGTGGAGCCTCTGGGAAATCTCATTCGCAGCATGAGAATGACCTCGTTGGAAGCTGTAGATCTATATGAAGACGAGTCTATTGATTACCTATTCCTGGACGGGGATCACAGCTATGAAACAGTAAGAGATGAGCTGCATGCCTTGTATCCGAAGGTTAAATCTGGGGGAATAATAGCAGGTCACGACTGGAATGGATTTCCTGGTGTGCAGAGAGCGGTAAGAGGATTTGCAAAATTTGATATCTCCAAAGTTAGAACAAGTGAAAACTGTTGGATCTACAGAAAGCCGGAGCTTACTATTAACATCTTCGAAACTGGAGAATCTGGAGAGAGGAATTTTGATGCCATCTACGAAAGAGGTCTATGGGGTTGGGAAGGCAATGGAAGTGGCACAGGATCCATGATGCACACCACAGTTGCTGTGAGGGATCTATTCTGTAAACTCATAGAGGAAGATGGTGTGAGCACTATAGTGGATGTGTCCGTTGGAGGCATGCTATGGTGGCCAGAGGTTTTAGATAGGTATCCACACGTGAAGTTCTACGGGTACGATATCTCCAGCATTAAGACCGAGGAGAACCGGGAGAGATTTAGTGATAGACCAAATTGGGAATTTCATGTTGGTGATGTGACCACAAAGGTTGATTATCCAGAATGTGACCTGCTCATCTGCAGACACACACTAAATCACCTCTCCTCTAAGGATGTAATTCAGTCGATGAAAAACCTAAGAAATGCAAATGCCCGTATGCTCGCTATCACTCAGCACGAGGTTGATGAATTCTACAAGGAAGAACTTATTAGCGAAGACACACCAGGATGCATCGACTATAGACCAATTGATCTAAGAAGAAGCCCATTTAACATGCCTATGCCTTGGTTAGAGATCGAGGATGCAGATGCTGAGGATGTGCAGATGGCATGGAAGAGAAAATTCTCTATCTGGAAAAAATAGTCGTCCACTCTGGATGCCTTCTTTATTGGGCACCAAAGAGATAAATCCGCCCATAAACAGTCATACATCAACTTTCTAAAAATGGCATAGTTCGTTCAGTACTCTGATGTAAAAAAGAACTATGAAAAAAGTATTAACGCTTATTTTAGTAGCTGGATTAGCTGCTACATCAATAGCACAGATCGCTATTCCTGGTGTTGTATTTGCTGACGCACCAGCTAGATTCAACGGCAGAAAAGTAACGGTCAAAAATATTCAGGTTGGCCCTAACACCCAAAATGCTATGCACTCAACAGTGGCTCCAATGCCACTTGGAGGAACCGTTCAGGCAACACCTGGTACCATTGGACCAGCACAACAGAAAGCACCTCCTTGTAGACCTCCAAGAGGATTTGCTAAACTTGATGTTACTTTTTTAGAGAAACTTGAATTTAAAGGTTGCTTCTTTATGGTTCAATCCATGTACGACCAATTACAAAGAGAAATTGGTGGCCAGTTGGTAGATGCACAGATTACTTTCAGGGGAGATTACAGAACAGGATATAACGTGTCCTTCTATAGATTAGGTAAATAAGGAAATAAAAAAGAGAAAGGCTACTAAAATTTTGGTAGCCTTTTTTGTGGCATTAAAAAAATACTAAACATGAAAATAGAAGTATCCAACGGAGAGATTGTTGACAAGCTTACCATTCTCGATATTAAATTAAGACTGATCTCAGACAAGGGTAAACTAGAAAACGTGAGAAAAGAGTTCAACGAGCTTTCACCTATCGTCAAGAGCATTTACGATGACCTGAACAAGGAAAACAGGGAAAGGCTGGAATCTTTGCACAATCAACTACAGGAGGTTAATCAGAAACTGTGGTACATCGAGGACGACATTAGAATCTTGGAAGCACAAAAGGATTTTGAATTCAAGTTTATTGAATTGGCAAGATCTGTATATTTTACCAATGATGAGAGAGCCAAGTTAAAAAAAGAGATCAACCTATTAACTGGGTCCCTACTTGTAGAAGAAAAATCTTACGAGGATTACGGTTGATCTTGCTGATATATAAAGAAATGTAATAAGTAAGATGAAGAATCTAACACCTTTCGAAAATTATAAAAACCAAGAGTCTAATTCTCACCAGGAAATAAACGAAGCATCTACCTCAAGTATTATGAGCGATTGCTATAAAAATGTCTTGGGAGAAGAACAAAATCCGGAAGACAAATCTGCAGCCCATGAGATTATGATGGCACTCCTTGATGAAAAATCAAGAATGTCTGATTTGGCTGGTGCTAGTGCGCAGGAGAAAAAGATTGTTAAGGCTTTGGAAGATATCGATACGCAGGATCAGTTTAAAAAGACCTTTGAACTTTTGAAATGTATGATAACAACACAAGCTCAATCTGCAAATTCTGGTTTACCAATTCCTAGTTGGCTAAAGAGCAAAAGAAACTTCCTTGCAACTGCAAAGGAAACATTGGATTGGTTGGATTCATACCTGTTCACATCATTCGGAGTTCTTCCAGACTATGGGGAGAGTGAAATGAGAATGAGGTTTAAAAAAGCAACAGACCGCTTTAAATTGTAATTATCAGCATGGAAAATTTAAGAACCTTTGAATCATTCCTTAACGAGTCAGCAATGTCTGACCTGGATACATTTGATCCAAACAAAGCGAAGAAAAAAGCTCCCGGCGAGGATAAGGACAAATCTGGTTTAAGCTTTCCTACCATTAAAGAGGTTTTTGGCAACGATTCATATGCAATCAGATTTATGATTGCACAGGCACTATATCTTGCTGACTGGGATCTATTTCAAACTAATTCATCATTTCCCAATGGAATGGACTTGAGGGTTCAGACAATGTACATTGGTGATGCGGACCAGAACGCTATGTTGAAAAAAGTCACTAAGAAGCAACTTGAAGCAATCAAACCACTGGTAGGTTACATGATGAACACCAAAAACAACCTTACCGGCACGGTTGCAAAAGATCTTGCAGACACGAAAAGAATATTAAAATCATATTCTACCAACAGTGAGGTTAGAAGAGCAATCAAGCCACTGTTTTACGCTACTAAGGAGGAGACTGGATCTGGACCAGAGCCTAAAACTTATCCATCCTTTGTATAAATAAGGATTTGGGAATGAAGAAGTCATATATCAAGACCTTTGAGAATTACTCCGTGGATGACCTGGAATCTCTTAAAGATTTTGGTAAATCGTATGGCATTATTAAAAGAAGAGTCTATACAGACGATCTTGAGTTCGGTAAAGATGTTAAAGACACCGAAAACGAAGAGCTTGATTCCTTGGATGATTGGAAAGGGAAAGGGGGAGAACAAGTTGAGGAAGTTAGCGGTTATTTGATTAAAGATGAGGTTGATTTGGATATTAGCCTTGATAATGGATATCACATTAGATTTGATGCTATGTTAGGTCCACACAGATATGAAGCTGTAATTAAAATATTTGGTCCTGGTTTGAAAATAAATCCAGAGGAACAAGCAGAGGTCGTAACAAAATTCCTAGAGCACCAAACAGATAAAGGTACATTGGGTGCCATTCTAGCAATCTACGAGGAATTAAAGTATTAATTCCATATCTACATTCAGATTTTCAAATATATAGGGAGTGCCATTTCCTATAAAATATAATGCATCAAGTGAATCAAACTCTTTATCTAAGGGTAATTGGTGGGTTGGCACTGGGGATAAACCTAAAGGGCCGACAAGCACTACTGGATATTACAACTCCTTAGAGCCACCTGCTGGAGGATATGCAGTATATCAAAATCAGTCCAGTGGTGGTCCATCAATTGGAGTTTGTGAAAACGACTCCGACCTAATTGAGACTATTAATAAGATCTCAAACAACAGCTTTACAACAGTAGCAGAAGTTCTCACCTACGCTGCATCTAACGATAACCTCTTGGTAGACGATGGTAAAACCTTCCCGTATTTAGTCTCCACTGAGAATTTGGTTTTCTGTGTTGATGGCAGGTTTATACCATCCCACCCAAGGTCCGGTAATTCGTGGTATGACATATCCACAAACAGCAATAACGGATCCCTAATTAATTCTCCTTCACACAACCAGAACGGATATCTTGAGTTTGATGGACTGAATGATTATGCAACATTTACCCTGGCCGGGGTAAATTTAGATAGTGGATGTACAATAGAGGGATGGGTTAAAAGAAGGTCGACCCCAACAAACTGGAGAACTTTCTTCAACGTTAAGTCAGCTTCTTCAAATACTCCTTTTTTTGAATTCCGGAGTAGTGCTAACACCCAAGCAATTTACGCGGACTACTATAACGGCACTGATTACACAACTGGATCTGCTTCGCTCCCAACAGGAGAGTGGGGACATGCAGTAGCTACTTATGATGGTAATGGCAACATAAAATTCTATTTCAATGGTCAACTAGTAGCAACAAGAACTGGAGTTCCTGCATTTTCTATGGGTAACAACCCACGTTTAACTATTGGTAGAGCCTATTCTAATGACAGGTACACTGATATAGATGTGCAGGGGGTAAGAATATATGATGCACATTTAAGTGCGGAAGACGTTTGGAAAAACTATATAGGTGGAAATATACCATCATCCGGACTTAAGATGGCATTTTCCGTACCCCATCAGATTTCAAATCATTCGGGTGGATGGAATTTTGATCTTGCCAGACAATACAGCAACCTTAATACTTGGGGCTATGCACATGCTGACCTGAATGGAGATTTTGATGGGCTTACAGAATTTACATATTGTCTATGGCTCAAGGTCTATTCACACCACACTGGTTATTCTCAGACTCCGTTTAGCAAATATGCAGGCACATCAACTGCTGTGGTAAGACTCTACGATTTTGGGAATTATAATAACAATGGCGGAAACGGTAACCTCGGATGGTATATGAATGTCAATGGGGGTTGGGGAAGCGTTGGCAGTAATTTCGGAAAAACAACGGTGGGAGAAACTCTGTTTTATTGCATTCAATTCAACAGCACACAAGCAGGGCAAACTTGGGTTAATGGGGCCAAACATGGTTCTCGAGCAGGAAGAACTGGATCTGTGGCTTCTAACACAGCTAGCTTTACTATAGTTAACTCTGATTACGGTGGTGAGCAATACGCCAAAGTAAAGGAGGCCTATGTTTATGATAGGGAATTAACAGACCAGGAGATAATAGAAATTTATAATTCAACAAGAGGAAAGTATGGAGTATAACATCATTGAAAACGAACCAAATCCAGATGGATCCGAAGATAGACCAACCTTCGAGGTATATCTTGGAGATAGTGTGGTTTTTTATGCACCAACTAAAGACGAGTGTGAGTCTTGGATCTCATTGAATCCTATTACATAAAATATATAAGAGGTGTCTTTTCCAATAAAATATAACACAAGCTCAGAACCAAAATCAATTTCTAATGGGTATTGGAGGATAGGAACCGGTAGTGTCAGCAAGGGTCCAACGAACTCGACGGGATTCTGGAATTCTCTAGATCCGCCCAACGGAGGGTATTGCATTTATCAGAATAAGGCTTCCGGAGGTCCATCAATCATAGTTTGTAATAACGATTCCCAATTGATTGCAAAAGTGAATGAACTTTCCGGTAATAGCTTTACCCTGGCTTCACAAGCACTAAATTATGCAGCATCAACCGACACCATGTTTGTGGATGATGGACAAGCACCACCTCCAATTATAGCAGACGGACTGGATCTTTTATTAGATTCAAAGATGAAGCAATGTTACCCTGGATCTGGAACAACCTTGTACGACCTAAGCGGCAAGGGAAGAAGTTGTTCTCTTTCTGGTACTACTGTTAACGCATCCCGAGAATTTGTGTTTGCAGGTCAAGGGGAAAGGGATGGATCACCTACTGGGGATTATATCAGTCTTGACACTGCTGCTACTACCACATCACCAGCAACCAAAACCGACGGAGTTACCTACCAATGGTGGATGCGGTTTGATGCTAACCAGGCTAATGGACACGGAATCTTTCACGGAAGTGGTACCATCAATCACTTAGAATGGAGAGGAAATACCACTAGTGGATATTGGAGAACCGAGGCGGTTACACAGAACGGATATTCATTTGGTGCTAGCAACACCTATGGTGGGGATGCTTTAAATACCTGGTTTAATATGGCTATAGTGTTTGCAAATGACGAGGCAGGTAGACCTGTGAGATGGTACCACAACGGATCTTTGTTTCATACTGGGAGTATGACAGGTGGAAATAATCCTTCAGGCGAATATTTTCAGCCGTCGAGTTTTGGTAGGGCTACTGGATCTTCAGCTTATTTATATGCTCAAAGCTTTTACGGAAGGCTTGGTATGCTAGCTATTTATGATAGGTCGCTAACGGCAGCAGAGGTATTAGAAAACTATAACAACACAAATGGCAGATATTAACGCAACCCAATTTTCTAACAGAGACTTTACTAATCTTTCCTCGTATGTGATGTCCACTCTGGATAGTAATATATTTCCGATGGATTTGGATAATATGAGTCAGACAAGCAAATACCCAAATTCATTGAAACTCGCTAACCTTATCGATTGCGATGAGGTTGGGGAAACCCTTTGTTCCGTAACAAGACAACTTATAGGTGAAATAGACTTTGCATACTCTCTGGAATCAACTTTGGCAGCGTATTATCCAGCAGACGGATTCATTGACTGGCACACAAACTCAAACTTTGAGCTATACAATGCCATATGTACATTTTCTGAAAATGGCAACAGCTTCTTTGAATATGAAGATGGGGGATCGGTAGTAAGAGTTGCTGATCCGAGAGGATGGTCGGTAAAGAAAAGTAAATGGGGAGAAGAAAATCCAATTAACCACAGGGGGGTTGCTAACGGGGATAGGAGGATAACACTTACTTTTTCTAGCAAAGTAGAGGCTGATGTGGATGCTTTTATATCTTATTTACTAAATCCATAAAAACATTTTTTCTTAGCGCTTTCTTTCCTTAGATTTGTACTCTTAAAGATTCAAGAGAATGCAAAGGTACAAAAGAGGAAAAGAAATTCAAGATCACCCGTTGAATGAGGTGTTTACCCGCTACAAGGCTAAACAAGAAACCGAATTCGTCAAAACATTTTTTGGCAAGGACGAAGCCAATTCAATTTTAGAAACCTGCGGGATACCACAGGTTGAGGATTTTGCCCCAGAGGTAGAATATCCAGTTCATATCGGCTATTCAACAAAGAGGGCTGATCTTGTTTTTGAAGGGCCAGACGATACTGTTTATTACTTTGAAGTAATGAGTCAGAGTTATGATGGGCGATGGGACGATGCTCACCACCAACAATTTTATTTAAAAGCAACAAGACTCTCTCAGATGTATGAGAATGTATTTGCTTTTGCAGTGGCTTTCAAAGAATTTGAGCCTAAGTATCTGGACGAGATTTCTAAAATGGACAACTGGTACGCAATTCACTTGCGTTTCAACGATCATGGATATTTCCCAGATGTGTATGGGGCGGAACAGAAGAGACAGAAGCAGCAAGTTAAGAATTTAGAAAAGGAAGAGATTGGTCTTCAACTACTTCAGATCGCTGCTGGGTTTGGTTGGAAAAACCGAGGAGATCGTCCAATCGCTTCAAACTATCTATTTGTTGGTAAGGGATATGAAGGTAAAAAATACCGCGGTATCGAATGGGTGGTTAGCTCCAGAAAAGATCGAATGGGTATTAAGCTAAATGGTGCTATGTATAAAGAGGAACCTTGGAGAGAGATCAATATGGATCCAGATGCTATCGTTAAAACTATAGAGACTAAAGTGCCTGGAGTTAAGTTCTTCCCACAATCTGAAAGAAGCAAAGAGGGAGACAGGGACCGTGCGTATTATTTCGAGTTTGATAAGTATAATCTAACAGATGAGAGTATCCAGCAAATTAAAGAAGTCACAGAGGCCTTTGCTGAAATATTCAACCTCAGTGAACTTCTTGCTACTCCCGGTAGCAAAAATAAACCAGCTGTTGCACAAGACGTAATT
>Ga0208150_1000354_pt1 | contig 18051 bp, 25 predicted proteins | sample DEB08_DNA_8_FD_184534 | JGI IMG/M metagenome (GOLD analysis project Ga0208150, IMG submission 184534) | Aqueous microbial communities from the Delaware River and Bay under freshwater to marine salinity gradient to study organic matter... | ecosystem: Environmental > Aquatic > Marine > Coastal ...
TACCCGATGCTGTAAATTATTTTAATAATGAATTAAGTACAGCAAAAACAGAAGTTAAACTTCGCGGCAATGTAGAAAAAGCCGCAGCTTCTATGCCTGGTATTGTTGAATATCGTTTTAATCAACTACAAGAAATTGAAGCTATACTTAACTATTTAAATATTGAGTTACGTAGATTGCGTAGCTCATTTTTTAAAAAATATTTAGAAAATTATCAACGTGCTCTAAGCAGTCGCGATGTTGAAAAATACGTCGACGGCGAAGCCGATGTAGTTGATTATGAAAAACTAGTAAACGAGTTTGCGCTTATTAGGAACAATTATCTAGGCGTTCTAAAAGCACTAGATCAAAAGCAATGGCAGATAACTAATATTGTAAAACTTAGAGTAGCTGGAATGGAAGATGCTACTTTATGATTGTTAAAAAAGATGATTGGTGGTATCCAAAAAATGATAGTTTTTTAGAAACTGACAAAAATTTTTCGTGCTACGAACCATTAGAACAATCCTTACAACATGTTAAAAAATTTAATAATGCTATTGATGTCGGAGCGTGGATAGGCGATTCGACAGAATATCTATGCCGATACTTTGATAATGTAATAGCATTCGAACCTCAGCCTGTTTGCTATCAAGCGTTATCTCAAAACATTGCAGATAAAAATATAATTAATTGCATAACTTATAATATAGGTTTAAGCAATAAAAATGGCACTAGCACATTATATAATACTCACACATCTTTTCAAGGATGGATTACTGAGAAGACACAATTTAAACGTGACACTCCAGAGAAATCTTTTTCTGTAGATATAAAAACACTCGACTCATATAATTTTAAAAATATCGACTTTATAAAAATAGACGTCGACAGTCACGAGTCTTGGCTTCTGCAAGGAGCTAAAACTTTTTTTACAAATAACAATCCGGTAATTTGTATTGAGTGTAAAAGTAGTAAACATAAAGATAGACAACCTGTAAGTATGCCATCGATTGAATCTATTTTAGATAATTATGGCTATACGCTTTTAAAAAAATTAAGCAGAATAGATTATCTGTACATTAGGAAATAATAATGAACGAAGTAAGTAAAGAATATGTAGAAGAACTTAAAAATTTACATATAATTATCGAAGAGCCTGAGTGGCGGGCAGAAAAAATAAAAATTCTTTGTTCAGAATAGAGCATAGTAAATACAAAAGTAACTGAAGGTTACAACGAAGTAAAAAAAGGACCACCGATATATTATAAAAAATATATTGTACTTATGAAAAATGAAAAAAATTTATAATTATTGGTTACCAGACACTGATAATCACTTTGAAAGATTAATCAAAAAAAGAATAAAAAATGGCGGCCCTGCTGAATATCAAGATGATGTAAGAAACGCTGCGTATCAATATGTAAAAGATTTTGACGTTGCAGTTGATATTGGAGCAAACGTTGGCTTTTGGTCTAAACCGCTTGCTAGTAAATTTAATCGTGTAATTGCATTTGAACCTTTAGAACAAGTTTATTCTTGTTTAGAAGAAAACACAAAAGGATTACCAGTTGATATTCACAAATATGCAATCGGTAGTAAAAATTCTTTCATAAAGATGACCTATGATCAAAACAATACAGGCAATAGTTTTGTAAGCCACGAAGGCTCAGGACCGATAAAAGTAAAAAGATTAGATGATTTAGATCTGCCTAAATTTGGTTTACTTAAAATAGATTGTGAAAGATACGAACTAGAAGTTCTCAAAGGCGCAGAAAAAACTATATTAAAATACAAGCCTGTTATCATATGTGAGCAACACAAAGACACTAATTATGTAGCAGGAAAATTCCTTAAAAAATTAGGAGCTAAAGCTATTACAAATGTAAGAAGGGATTATATCTTTGGCTGGAAATGATACAGAAAATACAGAACCATTAAAAATTTTTATAGGCTGGGATAGTAGAGAAGATATTGCATTCCAAGTTGCAAAAACAAGTATAGAAAAATTATCATCTGTACCTGTTGAAGTTATCCCTATTAAACAAAAGGATTTACGTAAACAAGGTTTTTACACAAGAGAAAAAGATGTACTTGCAAGTACAGAGTTTACATTTACTAGATACTTGGTTCCTTATCTAGCAGATTACAAAGGCTGGGCTTTGTTTATTGATTGTGATTTTTTATTATTAGACGATGTTGCAAAATTATTTGAACAAGTCGATGATCAATATGCTATTATGTGTGCTCAACATGATTACAATCCTAAGCCAGGTCAAAAAATGGACGGTAAAATACAAACTGTTTATCCTAGGAAAAATTGGTCTAGCATGATGCTAATTAATTGCGAACATGAAAAAAATATTACAGCATTAACATTAGACGAAGTTAATAATGAATATAAGACAGGTGCTTATTTTCATAGATTTGAATGGCTAGACGATAATGATATAGGCGAAATAAGTCACGAATGGAATTGGCTAGTAGGTTGGTATAGTGAACCTGAGGATGGATCACCTAAAGCACTTCATTACACTGAAGGTGGCCCTTGGTTTGATAATTACAAAGATTGTGAATATGCAGCTGAATGGAATACAACTTGTATTGAATATTATAAAAACACTTTACAGTATAAAAATCAACAAATAAAAGATATAAAAAATCGTGATATAAAAATAAATGATCTCAGCTATGCTGATAATATAAAGACACAAATACAAGATTTTGTAAATGGTTTAGTTGATCCACAACATAATTTTTATAAAAAAAAAGTAGATGATAGTATGACCAAAAAGAATAAAGTTGCAGCTATTAATACTAGTGAAGTTAATCTAATACGCAACGGAATAGATCACGAGTACGATAAGATAATAGCAGCAGTGGCATTTGGAGCTAATGGATATATAAGTAGTTGGCAAGACGAAAAAAGTTCAGATAATGCATTAATTATAAGGGGTGTAGGCAAGCAAACAAAAGAAGCACTGCATCATTGCTGGGAAACTAATAGAGATTTTTACTATGTTGATACTGGATACTTTGGAAACGACTCTACAAAACGGTATCATAGATTAACAAAAAATAGTTTGCAATTTAGCAGTGAGTTAATAGATAGACCAGACGATAGACTACAGCAAACTAGAATTCAAATAAAAGCCCATGCTCCAGGAAGAAAGATTTTAGTTTGCCCGCCTAGTGATAAAGTTATGGCTATTTTTAATATGCTAGATGCCGAAACATGGACAAATAATATTGTAAATGAAATAAAAAAATATACAGACAGACCTATCGAAGTTAGATTGAAGCCTGCTAAACGATTTGAACGTATTACAACAAATACAATTTATCAAGCAATGGAAGATACCCATTGTTTAGTCACATACAACAGTATTGCAGCAACAGAGGCTTTATTGTTTGGTGTATCTGCTATAGCACTAGGACCTAACGCTGCCTCGGCACTATGTCCTGATACTTTAGAAAATATAGACAATATCGAGCACCCCGATGAGGATTTAAAATATGCTTTTGCTAAAAATTTAGCATATAATCAATTTACTGAGCAAGAATTACGAAACGGTTTAGCTTGGCGTATGATACATGAAAATAGTTAGCTACTTAAGCAGCATACCCAAAAAAGCAGGTGCCGAAGATAAAAAAAATTTAATAATAAATTTTAACAAAGGAGTAATTGCTGCTGGCGATAAAGGTATATTGCACGAAGGACAAAATGTGTTAGAGTGCGATGTTGCTATGATTCAAGGTTGGCAACATGAAGTAGGAAAATCGTCACCGCATCTAGTACTAAGACAAAAGCTTATAGATAGAACATCAAATAAACATGTTGTTACTGGAGATAGTAACTTATTTTTGTACAGACACAGCATAAACAAACCGCATGTATATTTGCGATACAGCTTTAATGGCGTATTCCCAAATACCGGTGAATACTGTGACAACATAACTGATCCAAAACGTTGGCAACAGATAAGCAAAGATTTAGATATTACACTCGATCCTATTATTAAAGAAGGCAATCATATTGTTTTATGTTGTCAGCGTAACGGTGGTTGGAGTATGGGAAAGACTACTGTTGTATCATGGATTGACAGCACAATAAATAAAATAAGAAAATATTCAGATAGAAAAATTATAATACGTGGGCATCCGGGCGATGTAAAAGCAGAGATATATCTTGCCCAACTCGATCTATCTAAATATAAAAATGTTTCGTTGAGTAAATTAGGCACACCACTAACTGATGACCTTAAAAATGCATGGGCAGTAGTAAACCATAACAGCAGTAGTATTGTTGGGCCCATTATTATGGGATATCATGCAATAGTTACAGATCCAAAACGAAGCCAATGTACCGAAGTTGCATCGCACAATTTTTCTTCTATTGAGTCACCTATTCTTTATGATAGAGAAAAATGGCTACATAGAATAAGTATGTTTCACTGGAAGTTTACAGAATTAACCGACGGCTCATGCTGGCGACATATGAGGAAATACATTTAATGAAAATGTTAGGTTTTAGAAAAATTAGTAAATCCTATACTGGCTGGATAGCTGGCGTAGAGGCCCACGGCGATAAGTATGAACTTGTTGACTATGAACCTAATAAAAACTACGATGCAGATTGTTTTTACCAAACTAACCTAATGAAGAAAAAGTTTTCATCAACAGGAATACGTTTTGACGGATGGGGACAAAAATATCAATATATTTTAGATCAAAAAAAACCATTTATTGTAAGTGAATCGCCATGTTTTAGAGAGGGAGGTTATAAAAGATATGGTTGGTGGTCGTATGGCTGGACTACTGGTAATTTTAATAATGATAATGTAGATAGTTATCGATGGGATAAATTTTCTAAAAATACTGGCACAGTTTTAAAAGATTGGAATAGTCCTGGAGATGCAATATTAATAATTGGTCAAAAAGAAGGCGATAGTGCATTAAATTCGTTGTATGCTGATTTAAATTACAGAATATTTTATGATTGGATTGAGGACATAATTACGGAAATACGTAAGTACACTGATCGAAAAATTATTATTAGACCTCATCCAAAAAATATAAATCGAGGGCGCAAGCTTGCATCTAGAATAGAAAAAAAATATAAAAACGTTGAAGCATCTTTGTATGAACCGACAGGATTTTATCAAGGTGGCGAATCGTTAGAACATGCGTTGTCTCAGGCGTATTGTGTAATTACTTACAGTAGCAATACTGGCGTAGAAGCTGTTACTAGAGGAATTCCTGTGTATGCTTTTGATAAGGATAGTATGGTTTATCCTTTGTCACAAAAAAAATTATCTAATATCGAAAATTTAAATTACAATATTGATACGCAAGATTGGAAAAATAAAATTGCTTATACTTTCTGGCACCCAAAAGAATTAAAAAGAGGAGACGCATGGGAGCATCTTAAGCCTGTATATTTTGCTTAAATATGCATATGAAAGTTTTAGTTTTAGGCGATAGTCATGCTCGTTGTTTTGATGATAAGTATGAAATTAATAATCATCATTTAGATAATAGAATAGCAAAAAAACTTTGGCTTTCGATTTTACCAATTTAAATTATCAATGTCGCCATTAAATTTTGGTCTTGAATCTTTACCGTTCCAAGATAAATCTTTAGGAAAGTAATTTTTTAATAAACCTAAGTCGATGCCAACAAAATGTAATTCTGGCATTGTAAATGTTTTCTTGTTTACAATCACAGATATATTATAACCGTATTTTTTTACTTTTGCATTAGAACAATCTAATCCTGCTAGTACTAAATTGTAAAGTACTAGTCCTGCATTCCATAAAGTGGTATGCCCGCCGACTATTTGATGTTTTAATGGCGGAACAGTTACACAGATCAACCCATTGTCTTTACATAATGACACAATTTTTTTAAGATATTGATTTACATTAAGCTGATGTTCGAGACAGTGTGCACTCCAAACTCCGTCATATACTTTTGGAATATCTATATCATTAAAGTTACCTTTAAAGGTAGCTTCTTTGTGAAAGTCGCAAGTATCAACAGTGTGTCCGTTAGCTCTTAGAATGTTAGCGTGAATCTCTTCAAAACCAGAACCAACGTCTATTACAGTGCTGCCGGCTTTTAAAAGATCATTAAACATTATTAAACCGTCAACGGCATTTGATTTTTTACTTTGTCTAAGTTCTTCAAAAGTCAGTGTTTTCATTTTGTAAATCCTAAATACTTAAAATCATCTTTATAGATATTGTATATTTTTTCTTTTTGTTTTTTAGTTAATTTAATATCTAGATCTTTTGTTTTATTTACAACATTTAACAACAAATTGTATTGATTTAAAAAGCTACTTGCGTCTTTGATATTTAAAATTTTATCTATTAATAATTTTTCATTAGCAACTAAAAAAGTACTCATAGGCCTAAAATGAGGATCAGTGTTAATTTTGTTTGATGAAACCATAAGTTCTAAAAATTTATCAACAGTTAAATTTACATCTTTGAATGCAGGCCTGCGTAAACCTTGATCTTTGTACAGTGAAATAAACCTTTCGTAAGGATGTTTTACAACTGAAAAATTTAAATAACCATTTTGAAGTGCTACTTCTTGAGAAATATAATTAATCTTGTTTGGATTGTGAACCCATTTTAATTTTGAATGTGTGTGCTTAGGTATATGTTTTATATTAGCTAGTGAAGCTTTTATAGCAGTATTAGCACATTTGGGTATAGCCCAATAATTTAATTTGTGTTGATCCCATTGAGAAATATTATATTTTATTTTGGTAGCTTTATCGCTCATTTCCAATAAGACTCATTTCTATTAACCATTAGATCAGAGGTTCTACTACGGCCTTCTTCTTTACGTACTCCTTTCATATGATCTATCCATTTACCTAATACAGTATTGATAAGAGGATGTCCTCCACCTCCGGTCTTGGCTTCTTTCAAATACATTTCTGCACTGTAGTCTAAAACATTAGGATCACGTGCTTTGATTTTGCTTAATAAATCACCAAACACAAAACTGTCGTGCCATTCTTCTAATTTAAAAATGCCATTCTCAGCGTCTTCGTAGACACGTTCAAATTCTTTTAAAAACTTTTGACAAGTTTTGTCATTTAAATTCATTCCGTAAAATCCACACTCAGGCCAAGTTTGAGAACCTTTACCTCTGCCTACATATGTTAGCCATTTATCGTCAGGTAATAGATTTTTAAATTGTTCGTAGTTCCATTTAGAATGAACTACAGTATCTGCATCCATCCATACACACCAATCATATGATTTTTCGCATGCGTCAAAAACTGCATAAACTTTATTTGCAAAGCGCACAGCATCCCATTTAAATGCTTTGTGATGATCTCTAGGTCTTCTAGCCTTTATGTCTTCGGGCGGTATTCCATTTGCCTTAGGCACTGTGCCCCATTTTTCTTTAAACGCATTTAGTTTAGGTAATGCTTCTTTTGCATTAAATACTAATACCTGTGTTGGATCTTTTACAACCGGAGAGCAGTCTTCTGCATATACGTAAAGTTGTATACGCTTATCGACATTCTCTTCAAAACTGGTAATAAACTTTTGCCCGTACAAATCTAAACCAGGCTTGTGAAAAGTGGTAACTACTTTTATATCTTTGAATTGCATAAGGTATTTAACTATGAAATTTAATTTATGGACAAATAATGGAGCAATGAATAGCGCTCCTGTGTTTAAAGCATTTGAAATAGGTGCTAGAAAGCTAGGTCATGACATAGTGCACAACAGTACTGATGGCATCGATGTTATTTGGAGTGTACTATGGCACGGACGCATGGCAAAGAATCAAGAGATTTGGGATAAAGCTCAAGCACAAAATAAGCCAATAGTTGTAATTGAAGTAGGTAATATAAAGCGTGGAACTTATTGGAAGGTTGGTGTAAACGGCGTGAATCGAGATGCGTACTTCGCTCCTACTGGCTTTGACGGCGCAAGAAAACACATATTAGATTTAAGAGCCAAGACATGGAAAGACAATCAAGAAGGTGATATTTTACTTGTAACCCAGCATGACAAAAGTGAGCAATGGCGTAACATGCCGAGTATGTCTACTTGGGTATATAACACTATTGAAGAACTAAGATCTCATACTGATAGAAAGATAACAGTTAGATCTCACCCTAGATGCAGACTTACAAGTTTGCAATTTGAATTTAAAAATGTACAAGTACAAGATCCGCAAAAGATAAACGGCACTTATGATGACTTTGATTTTAACTGTAAGCAATCATGGGCAGTAGTAAATTGGTCAAGCAATCCTGCTATAGAAGCAGTAATGGAAGGTATACCCGTATTTGTAGGCCCAAGCAGTTTAGCGTATGATGTAGGCAATCACGATTACAGCACTATCGAGCATCCCTTAAAGCCTGATAGAACACAATGGCTAAATGACTATGCGCATGTCGAACATGATATTACAGAAATACAAGAAGGTATACCGATAATCTACTTGACAGATTACCTAAATAAAACTAAAATGTAATAATGTATTATTTAGAAGACATTATAGAAAAAGCTGCTACTGAAGAAAAATTTAAACAAGATATAAAAGAATCTGATCTTGAACTTTTTAAAAGTATGCACAAGCAGGTTACTCAAAAGAAATTATCATTAACTGACCGACAGTATGATTTGGTTCTGATAAAAATTGAAGACTATAGAGATTTTTTACTCGAAGGTCTTGACAACTTGCCAGCTAGTGGTTTAGAAGTAAAGCATCCTATACGATCAATAGATAGGTCAAAATGGGTTCGTATAATAGATAATCATATCGTTGTAAGATTTGTTTTTAACAAAAAATTTATACATTTTTTAGAATCATTAAAAAAAGATTTTCTTATTCAAGATAAGAGAAACAATACTAAAACATATAAATTTACAGATAAAAGTTGTTATGAAATAATAAATCACTTAAAGCAATTTGATTTTGAGATCGATCCTGTGTTAATGTCTCGATATCAAAAGCTAAAAGAATTCTATCAAAACCCTGATCAACATATACCGGGAATATACGATTGGGAAATAAAAAACATACCTGATGCTGCAAAAGACATGTACTACGAAAAGTATGGAAAGCCATCGTGGGAAAATATTCATATCTACTTAGATCGAAAAGGCAAATGCGGCTTAGAACACTTTGACGATTATAATTTAGAGTTCTTGCCAGCACCTTTAAAAAAGATTATTAATCGCAAGGACAACGTAGTTTGTTTTACAGGAGATGAAACATCAGTAAGTGATATAAGTCGAGCGTTGCACGAATTAAATAGAATGAATGTAACAATAGTCTCAAACGATGTGATATCAATCAGTGATCTTTATGACATCGAGGATTTAAAAAAACAAGAACGTTTAGCAATGAGTGACTTTTACCAAACTTTCAAGGGCAAAATTAAATATCACAATGCTAATAAATTACAATGGATTGATTATACAAGTGAAGTAGCATTAGCAGTAAATCACAGTACTTTCCAGATTGCTAAACGATTTACAAATGCAGATTTAATAATTTTCTATAATACTAATCAATTTCCACTTTCACAATGGAGGCTCTAAAAAATGCCAACCTGTAAACTTATAATACAAGACGAAGTTAATATCAAGCTTGAAGGACTTGATGTTGATATTCGTCGTAAACTAGCAAATGCTCTTAAGTTTGAAGACCCAACAGCTAGACATAGACCTCAATATAAGCTAGGACGTTGGGATGGTAAAGTAGCTTTCTTTGGTATCGGCGGAACTGGATATGTAAATCATTTAGATACTATTGCTAAGATACTTGAAGAAAACAAAGTAACAATTGTTGATATTGAAGATAAACGTCAAGCAATTGATCTTAACTTTGAACCAATTACAGAACGCTATTGGGCCGATCAAGGTGTACGTTGGCCTAAGGGGCATCCAGCCGAGGGCGAAGAAATTATTCTGCGTGACTATCAAATTGACGCTATTAATAACTTTGTAAAACATCCCCAAAGCCTTCAGCAAATTGCTACAGGTGCAGGCAAGACAATTACAACAGCTACACTATCGCATATGAGCGAAAAGTACGGACGCAGTATTGTAATTGTACCTAACAAAAGTCTTGTAGTACAGACTGAAGACGATTATGTAAATTGCGGGCTCGACGTTGGCGTATACTTTGGCGATAGAAAAGATTTAGATAAGACTCACACTATTTGTACTTGGCAGAGTTTGAATACACTTGATAAAAAATATAAAGAAGGTAAGTCAACTTTATCGCTTGATGAATTTTTAGAAGACATTGCTTGTGTAATTATCGACGAAGTACATCAAGCAAAAGCACCCGTTCTTAAAGATCTACTTACCCGTAATCTTAGGTTTGCGCCTATACGTTGGGGGCTAACTGGAACAGTACCAAAAGAACCGTTTGAATTTGAAAGCTTACATGCAAGCTTAGGACCAGTAGTCGGACAAATCTCAGCAAAAGAACTACAAGACAAAGGTGTGCTTTCTAAGTGTCATGTAAATGTTATTCAGTTAAATGATCAAGTTACATACACAGATTACCAAAGTGAATTAAAGTACTTGACAACAAACGAAAAACGTATACAATATATAGCAAGTATTTTAAATAATATAAAAACATCAGGTAACACTCTTATACTAGTAGATCGTATTTCAGCGGGTACTATGCTACAAGAGCTAATACCAGGAAGTGTTTTTGTAAAAGGCGATGTAAAATTAAAGGATAGAAAAGAAGCATATGATGAAATCAATGAAGGAACTAACCATGTTGTTATCGCGACTTACGGGGTTGCGGCTGTGGGAATTAATATACCTCGTATTTTTAATCTTGTGTTACTTGAGCCTGGCAAAAGTTTTGTTAGGGTAATTCAAAGTATTGGACGAGGTGTACGAAAGGCCAAAGACAAAGACTTTGTGCAGATATGGGATATTACAAGTACATGTAAATTTGCAAAAAGACATTTAACACAGCGAAAGAAATTTTATAAAGAGGCTGAGTATCCCTTTACTATAGAAAAGCAAGATTGGAAATAAATTGCAAATTTTAACATTAGAGAATGAATGCTTTAATTTAAATAATTTACCGGAAGAAATAGAAGACGATATAAGATTTAGTGTATTAGATAATTCAACACCAAGTGATCCTGATTTTTTCTTTTTGCCTTTGATTTTTTTAGAATCGTTTAATTCACCAGCTATTGAATTAGAATTAGATCACAAACACAAAATCCTAATGCCATTAGATTGGTGCATACTAGTAGGTGATCGGTCAGCCAGTAACGACTTAGAAATTTTACCACTTACAAGTATTAATGATCGAAGCTTTGAAGCATTTTCATTCAATCCAATTTCTAGTTATACTCATAAATTTTTTCATGTATCTATAACTAATATATATAATGATGTTAAATGGTATTTTCCTAAAACAAAAAATGCACAACTAATATCAATTCCAATTGAAGATAAAACAGATCCAATGTGTGCTTTTTTTATTAAGGAAATAAGTCGACAAAGTGAAACATTACAGTTACACAATTTACTTTAGGATATATTATGGGAATTAAGGCCGGCAAGATTTGGGGCTCCACTGAACTAATACACGCTAACGGAGTACTTGAATTTCATAGAATAGAATTTAAAGCAGGTTATAAATGTTCAGAACATGATCATCAATTTAAATGGAACGGCTTCTTTGTTGAGTCAGGTGAAATGATTGTTCGTGTTTGGCAGGATAGTGATCAAGAAGGCTTAGTAGACGAAACACTACTCAAAGCTGGAGATTTTACACAAGTTAAGCCGGGATTAATTCATCAGTTCGAAGGCGTGAAAGATGGTGTTGCTTTCGAATTATATTGGGCAGAATTTGCTCACAACGACATTAGACGTCGTACTATCGGAACCAAAACTTAAGGAAACAAAAAATGTTACAATGGTTATATGATTTGCTTGGGATTAATCGAGCAAAAGTTAAAGCAGAAGTGAAAGAAAAAATTTCTCACATTAAAGAAACAGCAAAAGAAAAAGTAGTAGCAAAAGCAAAAGTTGTTAAAACAAAAGTAGCTGATGCAAAAAGCGATGCTGTTGATTTAACAAATATGAAAAAAGCTGAGCTTCTTGAACATGCTAAGAAAGCTAAAATTAAAGTTGCTGCAACTGCGACCAAGGCACAGATTTTAAAAGCAATAAATGACGCAACAAAATAATAAACTTATACCAGGGCAGGCTCTCATTTACGAAAGGTCAAAAGGTGTAGTATACGCAAGGTATCGCGATTCACCTTATAATAACATTCCTCGCTGGGTTGTTGGAGGTAACCCAACTTCGGTCGTTAAAGCTAATGGGTTGCTATATGGCGAAGTGTTATGGGACGTATATCAAGATATTAACAGAATAGCAAAGTCTAATGTAACATTGAAAAAACAATTAAATAAACTTTTAGCTACGTATTATATCGTAAAGGACGAAGAATGAGAATTATAGCAGGCCCTTGTCAGCATGAGTCGCTAGGACATAGTAGAATGATTGCTGAACATTGCAAATCAGTATGTGATGAATTTAATATAGAGTATTACTTTAAAGCAAGTTATGATAAAGCCAATCGTACAAGTTTAAAAAGTAAGCGAGGTAACGGTTTAACTAACACGTTGAAAGATTTTGTTAAATTAAAAACACACATTGACGGTTTAAAAATTTTAACAGATGTACACGAAGTAGGACACATTGAATATATTTGTGGAAATTTTTTCGATACAGTTGATGTTTTGCAAATTCCTGCATTCTTATGTAGACAAACTGATCTAATAAGAGCAGCAGCTAATTCTAATAAAATTGTTAATATTAAAAAAGGACAATTTTTAGCACCATGGGACGTATCTGGTATTTTAGGAAAGGTTGAAGATGCAACAGAGGCTTGGATAACCGAACGAGGTACAAGTTTTGGATATAATAATCTTGTAGTAGATTTTAACGGTTTACAATATATGTTGCAAAAGTTTGATCGGCATTATCCTATCGTATTTGACGCTACTCATTCTGTGCAACAGCCCGGAGGTAAAGGCAACGAAAGTACTGGTAAAAGTAAATGGGTTCCTGGATTACTTAGAGCTGCTAGTGCGTTAGGTATAGAAAACTTTTTTCTAGAAGTTCACGATAAACCCGAAGCAGCTCCTAGTGACGGTGACAACATGCTCAAACTTTCGGATTTTAGAAAAGTAGTCGAAGATATAGTTTATCACAGTAGGAATAGTTAAAATGAACAACACTGCTATTTTTATTCCGGCAAGATTAGCAAGCACTCGCTTTCCTAAAAAGATGCTTGCTAATCTTAATGGCAAAAGTCTTATCCGCACCGTATACGACAAATGTGTAGCTACTGTTTAGATACATACGTGTTAACCGATAGTGCTGAAATTAAAGAAGAAATACCATCCGAGAATGTATTCATTACGCCCGATGCTGATAACGGCACTGAACGTTGTGCTTATGGCGTTGAAGCAGTATCCGGCAAAGGATTTTTTAGACGAGCCTCGGGATTATATAAAAGTTATATTAATGTTCAAGGTGACATGCCTGACATTACTGAAGATATAATTCTTGCTATTAAGCAAGGACTTGACGAAGGGCATGAAGTAGTTACAGCATACGCTGACATGGCTCCAGAACTGCGTACAGATCCTAACTCAGTCAAGATGATTCACAACGGTACACATGCACACTGGTTCTGTAGAGCAAGTTTAGAGTACGGCGATCATCACCTCGGCGTGTATGGCTACAATTGGAAGACATTAGTTAGCTATAAGTCTATGCCTCAATCAATCGAAGAAAAAATAGAGAAATTAGAACAGTTGCGTTTTCTTCAGAATGGTGTTAGTATTAACATACGAAAAGTTGACTTCGATGGTATGGAGATTAACACACCAGAGGATTTAGAAAAGTGGCGAATAAAGAATTAGATTTATTTAAAGAATTAATCCCAGCTATTGACATGGGAATCAAAGAACTGTATGACGCTGCTAGCGAGGATGGCAAGAAAGATATCAAAGGCGACTTGTGGAATCTTAATCGTTGGGTAAGCAGTATTCAAAGTAACCCTGAAAAACAGTCTTTACAAATTTTAAAGGTCAATGAATATTACAATAAAAATTGGAATGTATTAGGCGGCACTAATCATAATAAACTGCAATGGCAACTTTTATGTGTTGCAGGAAATGTCGGAAAAAAAGTTAAGCATGTTTGGATCCCTCTAAAAAAAGGAAAACACAATGCAAATACTAAAGCTATAAATTTGCTAGCTAAAATATATCCCAATATGAAAATGGACGAGGTAGAACTACTTGCTGGAACACTTACAACAAAAGATATCAAACAACTGGCTGAAGAACATGGCTTCGACAGCAAATCAATCTAGTAAAATACATTTATGTGAGTATTGCAAAAAAAGTTTTGCAAAAGAAAAAACACTAATTGCGCATATGTGTGAACCTAAAAGACGACGGCTTCAAAAAGATGATAAAGCTGTTGTATTAGGCTTTTGGGCATTTCAACGATTTTATAAACTAAGTGCTGGAAGTAAAAAAGAAAAAACATATGAAGACTTTTGTGAATCTAGTTTTTACAATGCTTTTGTAAAATTTGGTACGTATCTTAAAAACGTGCAACCTTTGTACACAGAAAAATATATTGATCATGTAGTAACAAGTAGCATTAAATTAGATCATTGGTGTAGAGATGATTTGTATGAAGCATATGTTCTTGACTTGATATTAAAAGAAGATGTACAGACTGCTCTTGAACGATCTATAACTACGATGATACAATGGAGTGAAGAAAATAGACCATCGCCGTGGAATCATTATTTTAAATATGTATCGCCTAACAGAGCAGTGTGGGATATCAAAGACGGCAAAATATCTCCGTGGTTAGTTCTAAACTGCAAAACTGGACAAGACATGTTGAAAAGATTTTCAGATGAACAGTTAATGATGATAGCAAATACATGCGACCCAAAACATTGGGCAATAAAATTTAAACGAAAAGTAGCCGACGTTGACCTAGCAAAAAAAGTAGCAGAAGAAAGTAAACTATGAATTTATTATATTACCCTAACAAAATGTTATCAAAAACACTAGACGAAGTTGATATTGATAATTTAGATTTTGACCCAAAAGAAATTAAAAGTCAAATGTTAGATATTATGTTAAGCAATATGGGCATCGGTTTGGCAGCTAATCAAGTAGAATTAGAACAAAGATTATTTGTTATGGGTAACACACGAGACGACGCAGTATTGTGCATTAATCCTACAGTAATTCAGTATACTGAAGAAACACAATTAGATGCAGAAGGATGTCTAAGCTTTCCTGGTATAAATATTTTAGTACAACGTCCGAGAGATATACTTGTGGAATATTACAACGAGGATTTAGAGAAGGTAAGAACGGTTGCATCTGATTACAGTGCAAGGTTATATTTGCATGAATTAGATCATCTTAATGGTATAACATTTAAGGATCGTGTTTCGAAATTAAAATGGAACTTAGCAGAGAAGAAAGCACGAAAACTTGTTCGACGTTGATATCGATTTTGCAGATAGATCTGTAATACTTGAAAAGCTACAGCATCGAGTAGCAATGCTTTCTCATGACAAAAAACATAATACAGGAATATACCCTACTGAGATTCCACATAACCCTGTAGACAAATGCGCAACAATTGATTATAAAGAAGCAGACGAAAGAGGCTACTTTAAATTAGACTTTCTTAATGTTAGTATCTACAAAGATGTTCGAGACGAAGCACATTTGAACTATTTGGTTAATCAAGAACCTCTTTGGGATTTATTATGGAATCAAGAATTTAGTGACTTGGTTTTTCATCTCAACGGTCATAGTGAAATCTTGCAAAAATTACGTCCAAGGAATGTTGAACAACTAGCAGCTACACTAGCTATTATTCGTCCTGCAAAGAGACACTTAGTTGATGCAGACTGGGATACAATTTTACGTGAAGTTTGGGTCAAACCAGAAAATAATGATTACTACTTTAAAAAGAGTCATTCTTTTTCATATGCGTTTGCAGTAATAGTACATATAAATTTGATTTGTGAAAAAATTTCTACTTAGGTTTTCTAATTAATTGTACATTTTTTCTTTTTATTCTTTTATTAGATAAGTCACTTAAATTAACACACGGGCCTAATTTTACTTTTACATCTTTTGTGTTCATAGATAACATACAATAAGATATCTGTTGCATTTCTTCTCGTAAAAATATATTAATCGGAATTAGTCTATTTGATTCCCACCACCATACGTTTCCTAAATCTAAAAAAAGTTTTCTATCAACATCGTTATGCAAAAAATTAAAAATGTACATGCTGGTCACAACTGTATCTTGATTAGAAATTATGCCCACGTATTCATTACCACCGTAGGTTGCTACACTAATAAACGGAAAATTTTTTTCTATATTTTTTAGTATCATAATCAAATAAATAATACATGCAAAGCACGTCAATCTATTTATTAAATCAAAGACAGATAATAATATCAAATGATTCGGGTTTTCTAACGGAGTATAGACCAGTGTACGAAAAAAATCTACAAGTTTATAAAGGAATAGACAATACATTACAGTTTAGGTTATATAACGCAGATCAAAAAGCAATTGATATATCAAGCTTGACTCCGTACTTTATGGCGTATGACGAAAGTAAAACAACAGTAATTGAAAAGATAGGCACTAGCTTGCAAACAAATGATAGTACTGTGTTTACAAATAAAGGTTTATTTACTGTTAATTTAACCGCAGCTGATTTGCAAGACCTAGATAACCAATACTTGACATATTCTATATATTTTAAAAACACACAAAATGAAAATGTTTTAACTTACACTAACTCGCATTTTGGCGGTACTAATTTTATTAGGTTACTTGACTCAATATATCCCGATCCGAGGCCAACTGTTACTGTAACAACCTTTACAGAAGAAGTTGTCATAGGAAATAATACGTCAGAATGGTTTAGTGAATCAGTTTATGCTAAACCAGAAACAAACAATAATAACGCTTTACATTCTGTTGCAGTGTATACTGATAATTACATCGGCGATATTATTATTCAAGGCACATTAGAAAATCAAGTAAGTGAATTTACTGATTGGGTAGATGTAGACACATTTACTTTTAGTGGCAGCGAAACAACACCTACATACAAAAATATTAATGGGGTGTTTACATATTTACGTTTTGTAGCATCTGCAGATACTGAAAATACAATAGAAAAAATATTAATTAGAAATTGACTTAATTAAAAGTTCTGCTATACTTATAGTATGAATCTAGTTCAAGATGCAATAACACTACATTTGCCGTCTAAGCAAAAGACCACGCCATCTGGTTGGATTTCATTTAATGCACCGTGCTGTCATCATAACGGCACTTCTGCAGACACTAGACAGCGAGGCGGTATTATCAAAGGTGCCGACGGCGAAATCTCATATCATTGCTTTAATTGCGGATTTAAAACAGGATGGCAACCAGGTAGAAATATATCTTACAAGTTAAGGCAACTACTGCAATGGCTTAACGTATCTGACGATGTAATAAACAAGTTAGCACTAGAAGTAATGAAAGCTAACGAAGGTATAGATATAAAAGAATTTTCTTACAATATACCTGAGTTTGAAACTACACAGTTACCAAAAGGTGCTGAGCCCTTATCTAAGTATCAGTGGGCCGATACCGAAGATTTAGACGAAAGTATATTACGTTGTTTTCAATATATGTTAGAACGTGATTTGCGTATCGAGGATATTGATTATCATTGGTCGCCTACACTTGCTTATCGTGATAGGCTTATTATACCTTTCCGTCACAAAGGACACATAGTTGGATGGACCGGACGTGCTATAAAAGCAGACAAAAAACCTAAGTACTTGTCTGAGCAACAGCTAGGATACTGTTTTAATTTAGATAACCAAACTGAACAAAAAGTTTTTGCTATTGTGTGCGAAGGTGTAATTGATGCTATACATGTAGATGGAATATCTTT
>Ga0208150_1000369_pt1 | contig 17731 bp, 18 predicted proteins | sample DEB08_DNA_8_FD_184534 | JGI IMG/M metagenome (GOLD analysis project Ga0208150, IMG submission 184534) | Aqueous microbial communities from the Delaware River and Bay under freshwater to marine salinity gradient to study organic matter... | ecosystem: Environmental > Aquatic > Marine > Coastal ...
AAACCTACCCACCTCTGTAGGACTATCTGCATTACCGACACCAATCCTTAATGTTCCATCAGGTGTTGCTGGTTGATAGATGGTAAAGTTATTCGATGCACTAGCATCTGTTCCGACTTGTAGTTTCTTTGATTTTACTGTACTCATACTATTCTGTGTCCTGAAAATTCAATATAATAAATACCACTATTAACTAAAGGTGAACCTGAAACTGAATTGCAAAGTGAATATAACTCTACATAGTCACCAGAATTTAAATTTACTAATGTTTGAAATGAATGTGCATATGAATCTGTTGGATTTCCATCAGAATTAAAATACTCATTTCTTAATCTACTGCCATTAAAATATAATGCCATTTGTGATGTTAATAAATTTCCAGCAGAACCTGAATCATGTCTAACTCTTGCAATTAAGACATATGTTCCAGTTTGTCCACTTGGCACAGTAAATCTATAATTTGTGGTTGCATCAAATGCATTATGTGTATCAATTATTTTGTCATTAAGAATTACTTTAGTCCATACATTATCAGATATAGTATTGTTAGATGTGTTGGTTGCTGAAAATACTGGCATATCATGAGTAATGTTTCCTGTAACATCTATATTCCCACCAAATGTACTTGTATCATTTCCTTTTATAGCTGTGACCATTAGACAACACTCCAAGTTGAACCATCACCTACTGTGATAGTGATACCATCTGCTACAGTTACAGGGCCAGCAGTCATAGCATTACGATTGTCTGCTAGTGTGTAGTTTGTATCTAGTGTGATACTGTTTTCTACGAAACCAATGCCATTAATTGTTACGCTCATTCTGTTACCTCATCTGCTGGTTCAGGGGTATTGCCTTCGGCAACCCATTCTAAATATTTTTGGTAGTCTGTGTTAGCTGGGTCAAATGGTATAAATTTATTATTATCTTTATCATGTATCACTTCAGCTGTATTTGTTTCATAATTGTTAATTAATTTATATCTTGTCATATTTATAGCTCCGCAGAAAAATCTATATAACTACCAGATGAAGCAGTTCCCCTAACCATATACACAGCTCCAATAGTTGCTGTAGTGGAGACTCCAAATATTAAATTTACAATATTATTAAATAGTCTTATACTATAAGTAGAAGATATTGTTTCGTCTGTTGAACCATTTCTCAAATTTATTAAATCATAGCTTGTTGAAGGAGTTGCTCTCATATTTGTAGGTAATGCAAAAATAGTATTGATGTTAGGTGCAGTATCTCCCATTCCGATAGCAAATCTATCGCCTATCGCAATTCCAGTTTGTTTAACATAATACCTCTGACATTTCTGCAACTGTACATCATAAGGTAAAAACTCAAAGTTACTAGCACCAGAACCGATTTCTAATTGTAGTCCAGTTATGTTGATGTAGTTTGAAGTTGAGTCTGCAAGGTTGACTTGTCCAACTCCTCTATCTGGATTATTTACCGATGCCCATGATGTTGCTAAAGTTCCTGAAGACCTATCAGTTCCAGTTGCTAACCAAAATGCTATTTGAAGACCAGTGTCATTGTCATTGTCTATTTGCCCTGAGGTATCTCCAACATAAGTGATAGTTTTCTTTTCCCATGTATTAGCAGATGATACTGTATACGCATAAGATACTGCTCTAGTTGCATCTGTTTGATATAATTCGGCAATATATGTTCCAGTTTTATTTGACTTTACCCAAAATGATAATGTCAAAGACTCCGCACTACTTGTGCCAAACTTTAAATATTGTAAGTTTTGACCTTCAATTTTGTGAAATAGATATAAAGTATCTCCTGTTCCAAGAGATGCCTGTGCTGTTGTGCAGTCCATTTTTAAACTATTAGCAAACCCTTGACCTGTAGGAACATCTGTATCTTGCGACATAGTCCATGCAGATGTAGGAGAACCAGATTCTACAAACTGAAATCTATCAACTGTATGGTAACCAGTAGAACCATTTGTTAATCCACTAGCACTCGTCCCTCTCTGTGCTATCTTCATATCTCCGTTGATAATGAGGTTACGATAACTACCACCACGAAGAGAATTACCATTAGCATCTTGTAGACCATTTGCTGTGACTTTAGCTTTGGTTACACCATTAGCTTGTAGTTCTATTTCACCACTTGTATCAGAGGTAATGACTGCCCCGTTTGTTGTATCTGCATTAAATGTTATTGCCATATTATGCTACCACCCATCGTTGACCAGAAGTTATAGTTACGGCTGCACCTGAGCTGATTGTAATTGGGCCAACACTATGACCATTCTTCCCAGCTGCAATTGTGTAACTACTTGTTATTGTATCATTGTTCTCATAGATTGCACCACCCGCAGAAGCACCACCGCCGATAGCACCCCATGCTGATCCGTCATAACCTTCAAAGCCTACTGTCGTAGTATTGAATCGAATGTAACCCGCTGAAGGTGAACCATCTCGTTGTGCTGTTGTACCATTAGGTAATACACCAGAGCCTGTAGATGCTGTCTTAGTGACGCCTGTTGTTGATGTTAAGTAACCCGCATCATTAGTTAAAGTAGATACATTGTCTGATGGCTGAACTGCACTATCAGCTAATGTGCCTTGAGCTGCAGTAGCGTAATCACTTGCTGCTGTCGTAGCTGCTGTGCCTAAGCCTAAGTTAGTTCTAGCAGTTGATGCACTAGATAAGTCTGATAAATTGTTAGCAGCAGTTAATAAGCCAGCGGTTGATACGGCTGTGACTTGCCAGGTTGATCCATTATAAATTCTTGTCTCATTCGCTGAAGTATTAAAGTACCAATCACCCGCAGTTACAGGATCACCATTGCCATCAACTGTTGGATCAGAAGATAATGCACCTAAATAGAAAGCATCAATGCTTGCAGCACTTGCAGCTGCTGCGGCAGCACTTGAAGCGGCGCTCGTTGCTGAAGTGGCAGCGTTGCTTGCTTGAGTCGTAGCCGTTGTTGCTGATGATGCAGCACTCGTTGCTGATGTGCTTGCATTACTTGCCTGTGTCGTTGCTGTGGTTGCAGAACTTGCGGCTGATGTTGCTGAGGTTGAGGCTGCACTTGCTGATGATGCAGCAGCCGTTGCACTTGTTGATGCATTAGTCTCTGATGTCGCTGCATTAGTTGCAGAAGTTGATGCGGCTGAAGCTGATGAAGCAGCCGATGTTGCACTTGTAGACGCATTAGTTGCTTGTGTAGTTGCTGTCGTAGCACTTGAAGCAGCACTTGTTGCCGAGCTAGATGCACTTGTGGCAGAAGAAGCTGCAGCTGTGGCAGAGCTTGCAGCGGCCGTAGCGCTTGCCGCAGCAGCAGCAGCAGAAGCAGCGGCTGTGGCAGCATCAACAACTAAATCCCATTTAGCATAATCAGCATTACTTGTAAGTGGTAATGAACCTGATGATGTATGCGTTGTAATACAAATATAAATATTGTCATTAGTTGTGTCTTTAACAATATCTTGTTGTACATAATCAGTAGACGCTGTCCAATCACCACGCCATTTACCTACGTTAGCAACGGCTGTTGGATTACCACTAGCATCAAAAGATAAGTATTTATTAGCACGCTCTGTATTAAATGGTAGAACCATATTAACTGTGGTTGGATCAGTATTCGGCGCGCGTAATGATCGATCAGCTTGTTCTTGTACTTGCTGAACAAAAATAGTTTGACTATCAAATTCATCATTAAGAGAGGTAGCAAAGAGTGGGCCACCTGTAGTAAAGTCTGTTGATCTCTCAATGGTTCTATCACCAATAATTGTAATACGATCAGAAGCAGTAGGTGTGCTAGGAACACTAGAGCCAGTAACAATAGTGACAGATCCTGTACCATCTACATTAAGAGAGACAGTATAGTCTGTAGTAAGTGTCAGTTCAGTCGTATTAAAGTATACGGCAATGTCAGTTTGAGCCAATACTTCAAATGCAAATGAGTATGGGCCTACACCTGATGATCCTGTGTATACTATACGTCTAGTGGTTGATGAAATGTCTATAGCCATAATTTTCCCTAATCACCTAAAAATTGATTTAAATCAACTGCATTATCGTCTTTAACAGTTTGTAATCTTTTAACGCTCTGTATCTTACGAATTAATTCTGCATCCTCAGCTAATAACAACTGTTTAGCTGCATTATAAAAATTAGAAATCTCTTTGTTAATGATAGATTTCTTCTCTTCATTAGGTATATTTAAGTCTTTAAGTGATTTACCTAATGATAATATAGTACCTGATAAAAGTCCATCTTTGGTAGCGTATCTTACCAACTTATTACGCTGAGATTGACTGATTCTAACGCCATCAATCACCCCATAATCTTTGTCAACATCTGGAACTCTAGCACCATATTTCATAATGACGTTATGTGCAGCTGGCGTAATACCTTTTTTAGTCTTAAATGGCAACCATAAGTCGTACATATTACCCATACCATTTTCAATCGGTGCGCCTGTAATTGGATCAAGCTTGCGCTCTAAGACTGAGCTACATCCCGGAGTACTTGCACATGCGCGTCTAATGCCTTTCATCCAGCCCTCTGTAAGTGCTTTCTGTGCATTATTAAAAGCATTATCATAATAGCCAGCTTCTTCCATTTCTGTAGGTGCACGGTATTCTGATGCGGTTGGATCAATCATTTTTTCAACATTACGCCAGAAAGAGCTTTGTAATGGGGCAACTAATTTTTTTTCACCATCAATAGTGACAGGTGTGCCTACTGGCGATGGCACACTATTGACGAGATAGTTTGCATATTCTTGACCACCTTTACTTAACATATCATAGAGTTCATTACCGTCACGATCATAATAAGTAAAAATATTCATCAAGCGACCCATGCCTTGTAGCAATGGATGTTCTGATACATACTCAGCCGCAGCCATACCACTATACATAATTGTTTCAAAAAAGCCTTGATCATCATCAGGATTAAGCATAGATAATTCTGCAACGGTTGCAGCTTGTGCAACCAGAAGTGATAATGGTTCTAATCCTTGGTATGAAATGTATACTTTATCTTTAGATATGCTGACGTTTGTAATCTTTTTAAATCGTTCAATAGCGGCTTCAGACAAATCACCTGTATTAAATACAAATGAATATGGCTGCCAACCAGCAGCAATCATAGCTTGTCTATCTTCTCTACGGATAGGCATCGCTCCAGTAATTTTTCCATCTAATGTTAATGAATGCATGCCATACATAAAGCCTGTGCCAGAGACAAGACGTGAAATTGCCATATCACGTTTTGCTCCACCCGCTGCCCAATTAGCTCTAAATCTAGGAGTAGCAATAGCAAGGATAGGATTACGTTCAGAAGCTGATCCAATAATATTAGAAGTTACACGTAAAAACATACCAAATAATTTAAACGCTGGATTATTTGCATGACGCTCAATCATTTTCATCATTGGGCCAAGTTCAGTTGTTTGAGTTAAGTAACGAGAAAACTGTGTGCCTTCTTCAATCATATCTTCTGTTGGCTCAGTCATTAATTTTTTCTCTAACTCTAATGCTTGTTTACTAGCTAATTCTGGATCAACGCCAGCATCAATCAAGCGCTGTCTTTCATGCACTCTAGCACGTGTAGATAAACCTTTAATTTTACGATGAAACGCAAGTGCTTTCATAAACTCATCTTCAGATGATAACAACCTTCCTGATAGCGTTGTGTATGTACCTAAATACTCAATTGGTTTACCAATGTACGCTACATCATATTTAAATGCATCTTGTCCACGCATATCCGAGATGTTAAGTTTTGATGCTCGATCACGTAATTTATTATGTCGAGCAGCATTATAAAAAGATGAGAATGCATCAATCATAGCATCTTTAGTCGTAATCATTTCAGCAATAGCTTCTTCTAAAACCATACGGTCTTTTGATCCAGTTATTGCAGATCGACCACGACCAATACCCACAGCAATTAAATTTTCTAATTTTGTAAAGTTAGATAAAGAGGCAAAGCCTAAAATATTACGTCCATGTGTTGGAATACCTGAAATAAGGTTATTGGTATAGGTTGTTGGAATAATACGCGCAACACGTTTCCACCAAGGATTGGTTGTTTGTTCTGCCAAGCGATGACGTTTGGCTTGATCTTTTTGTTTTAAATAAGTCTTAGCAAATTTATCAATGCTTTTTTTGCCACCCCATGTTTCAATAGCTTCTTCAGTTAATCGACCTACGCTCACATCACTTGCTTTACGTGCCTCACTTAACACACCTAATGATTGAGCAATATCAACTTGCATGCCTTTAACTTTTTTAGCAAGCACACCTTCTAAAGTGACTAATTGTTGAAACTCAACACGCATTGCATCTGTATCAGTTTTTTTAGCAATGGCCTGTACTAACTCTTCACCTTTTCTATAAGCCTCATTACTGACTTGTGTTAGTAAATGAAATGCTTTATATACTTCATAAGGGTCAGCAATGGTACGTCTATTGTTAATATTCTGTGGGTCTAAGAAATCATTAATCCACTTTTCAGAATAAGCGGGTTGTTGTTGAATTTTAAGTATAGGTGTATTTAGATTTTGTTCTTTAGCACGTTTAAGTTCACGGGCAATATATTGATCTGCTCCTTTTTGACTAACAGCAATGTGTTGTACAACACCACTCTCATCAGTCACAGCAAATTTAGGCTGATTATATTTAGCTGCAATCTTTTTGTAAGAAACATTTTTAAATTGATCTAGTTTGTTTGCTTTTGATCCAGCTTCAATCCATGCAGCTAATGACTTATCGTCAGCAATCATATTCAAATTAAATACATCTGTTGGCTTTTTCTTTTGTTTCACTTCAGCATCAACAGCTTCATCTAGTTCTTTTTGTGTCTCATCTAAACGTTGTTTAAGTTGTTTTGTTTGTTTAGCTTTTTCTGCTTTGTCAAGCTTTTTAATCACTTCACCAATAATTTCTTTCTTACCGCCAGCGACTTTAATAGCTGCGTCTTCTACAAAAACAGATTCGTATTCATCAAGGTTTACTTGGCTTTCCATAACTTTATCTTCGGCAATAGCGCCTTGTAGTTCTGGATCAATAGCAAATTCATTAGATGGATCAAACTCGGTTGCTTTAGTTAAACCTTCATCTGTAATAGGATCAGGCGTAACAGAAATAGTCTGAGTTTGTAACTCAGTCATTTGATCTACTTTTTCATTAATATCTTGTGCCATTATTTTTTAGCCTTTTTCTTTTTCAACATTCTTGCACCTGTTTGAACAACTGTTTCTGCTAACTTTGTAGGCGCAACAAACTCAGCACCTACTTGTGCAGATTGAGGAATATCGCCTTCATATTTTTTCCACCCTAAATTAGTTAGGACTTGATTAATTTTATCTGTAGTAAAAGGCACAGTATTAAACCCTTCAGCAAATTGTTGATAATTACCTTTTTCTTCAGGATCAACTGATAGCATATTCAGTAACCCTGTTGCTAATCCAACAAGATCAGGAATTGTACCAATGCCAGCAGATATTAATCCTTTCATAGCAGCACCACCAACTTCAGCCAATGCTTTTTGTTCTGCTTCAAGTTGACCGGGAACACCCGCCATACCAGCAAACGTTTCTAATCCACTTTCATCTTGAGGTTCAGGACTTACATCAATGGTAGGCGTAACAATTGGGCCAAGTGCTTGTGCTTTTTTATAAGTCAAATAATGGCTATCTAAATCATAGTTATCCATACTATTTCCTCAAATTCTTATATAAATACTTAAAGGCATTTTGTGCGTCAGTTTTTTTAGATGTACCTTCAATACTATCTAGCTCATCTTGATCTAATTCACCATTGCCATTTGTATCAAGGTCTAATACATTTTCACGAGTAATGTTAGGAAAATATGTTTGCAATGTTAAAATACGATCATTAATACCTGATTCAATATCATCTGTTGCTACTTCTTTTAACAACTCTTGTGCAAATGCATAATCATCAAATAGCTCACCTTTAGATAAAGCAATTTGAGATTGAAGCACTAATTTGCTTGCATAACGATCATATTTTTCTTTTTTAACAGAATCCACTTTGGCCCATTCAGTAATCTCTGGCAAACCTAAACCACGTTTAATTTCTCTTAAACCTTTATTTACGTTTTGTGTAACGGTTGTATATGTATTCAACATGTCTGCATAATCTTTAGCCGTAATATCTCTAACTTTGTAAGCATTTAAAATGTCTTCTTTATTAGCTGTGCCTGTTTGTATCTTAAATTTTAAATCAGCCGTATTGATAATAGTGTCTTCAGTTTCTTGCATTGGCTGTGATAGAGCATCAATTAAACTTTTATCTAAATGCAATCCTAATGCTCTAATTTGTCTAATAGCTTGTTCAGGACCAATTTTGCCAGACGCATGTTCAATAAGAATATTTTCTTTAGCCAAACGATTTCTGTTACTTAAATCTGTTTGTTGTGCTTCGTGTAAAGTATTTTTTCTAGCAATAGATTCTGCAATTTCTTTTTCTAATTCGACACGTTGATCAGCATCTAATAAACCCATATACACGTCACTAAATTTACCAACATTGCCTTTACGTAACTCAGTAAATAAATCACTACCTTGAGGAACAAATGTGCTTTTCATTTCGTCAATGTAAGTAATAAGCGCAGACTTGTATGCGTTTTGTTGTGCTGCACGCAATGTATTCACGTTGTCTACATAGTTATCAGGAACACGTTTGATTAGGTCTGCAATATTTCCTTCGGCTGGCATCATAATATATTCAGCATCAATGATACTGCCATCAGAGGCTAATAGTGCATTGGTTAATAATATTTCATAATCTTTAATATTTTGATTAATGGATGCTTGAGCTTGTGCAGTTGCTCTTGATATTAATAGATCATTTGCTTTTTCATACAGTTTATTACCAATAGTGTATTGGGATGCTTTAAATTTAACAGCTTGAGTTGGGCTAACTTTTTCTAATACAGTTGCATAACCTTCAATACGAGATTCTAATTCTTCAGCAAATGCATTAGGGTCTTCAATGGTTAATGCACCTGTCTTCATAGCTTGTAATGTTTGGCTTGAGAAGTTAAGCATTTCAGACTCTAAGTCTTGACGATACATCTCTCCTTGTACTTCTCTAGCTGCATCACCAAAAATAGTGCCACCTTCTGCAAATAAAGTAGAAGCGTCATCACCTCGATTTAAAGCAACAGCTATTTGTTCTCTAGAAGGTTTAGTTTTAATACCATACAACTGACCTTCAGTTTTAGCTTGACCTTTTAAGTTTTCATAAAAATAGCTTGATAATCGATCAAGGCGTTGTTCTAATTTTGTAGATTGTCTTAATGCAACATCACTTAAAGAAGAGCGTAAAGATGTATCAAAATCAGCTCTAGAAGAACGTTCGTATCTATCTTGTGCCATTATGCTTCTGGCCCTCCTAACCTAGAATATAAGTATGCGCCTTCACCAAGTTTGGCAGCTGCGTCAAGATATGAGCCTGATTTAGTATAATCAGCAGCAGCATAATCCATTCTGATTTGTGCTTCACCCGCAAGTATATTGTTTTTAATATTAAGTAAATCAATCTTATAATCAGCCCCATATTCTTTTGAGCTAACAATATCATTTAACAATGCCGATCCATCAAGTCCAGACACACCTCCAGCATAAGCACGTGCTAAATTTGCTGCCTGAATACGTTTGAGTTTTCTAAGTTTTTCTAAACCATCTAATTCAAAGTTAAGTCGTTTTTGTTCTAATTCAGCAAGCTTTTGATTAGCTTGTAACTTATATATATCAGATTCATAACGACCTTGACGTACTGTTTGATAAGAACTAAGCAGCTGTGATGCGCCAAAGGCAACATCCATTAAATTAACATCAGCTAATAATCCTCGACCAAAGTTAAGTGCAGAATTAAAAAAGCCTGAACTTGCCATACCGCCACCCGCAGTTGCTGCTGTCGTAAAAATAGATGGCATGACAACGGCAGATGAAACAGGCAAAGCAGCGGCAGTTCCAGCCCAAAAGGCTGTTGATCCAAAGGCTGTGGTGGCTGCTGGTGCGGCGGCTGCAAAACCCATAATTATGTTCCTTGATGTACGGACACTTTATATTCTAAACCTAGTAATGTAAGCTTGAGCGGAGCAGACTGTGTCACCGTAATCTGCCCATCTGCGCTATATCCTAGTATACCATGTAACGTCTTTGTTCCTGTAAACTCAGGCACAGGCGATCCTAATGCGCCAACACCTAAAGACCTGATAGGAACTAAATTATCATTAATTACAATATTCTGTGTTTCATGCAATAACGCATTTACCTCCACAATGCGTTTACGGAAACCAATACGTGTGCCTGATTGAATTTTTAATTCTAATGGTAATGTTTTAATTTGAACATCAATAGGTAATCCTACTTCAGATGAAGTTGTCGGCGGATTTACAAATGTCACAGCACTATCTGCGGTTTGATCTAACTCTACATAACCATCAGAAATGACATTGACAGTTTGTCCATCAATATGTGATGCGTCCAAACTGGTTGCTGTTGTACCAATCACAGCAGAATCTGTGAGTCTATCATCTTCAAAGACTTCTAAATAATATTTATTTGTGCCATTATCATTACGTTTGACCACAGTATAAATGTCTGTAATATCTACACCTATATCAATAAACTCACCCGCCGTAACAAATTCGCTTGGAGCAATAACATTTTGTGCGCGTAATAATGAAAATGTTGCGATTGTGCCATCCGTTTTATTGACAATAAGTAATAGATCATTTTCATCTGTAGCTACAGCTCTCCTAATATCCATACGATTCGGTTCTTTTAATAAATGGCCTGAGAGCAAAGATATTTTAGATGTAACATAAGTTAATTGTGTATCAGAATAAGCAATCTCAGATAATGCTTTACCCTGTCTTTGTACAAATAATATGCCAGATTCTAATTGTTTGACACGCACACCTTCTTTACAGCCATTACGTGATGTTGATGATAAGAAAAAGTCTGTTGGTGTAATGGGTGTTAATCCTTCTTGCGGAACATAGAACTCACCGCCCGTAGTAAATACTTGCAAATCACGACCGCTAATAATATCAACGATAGCATTAAAAGTATTAGTATCAAGGGTAGCTTCAACAGCATCATCATCTAGTCCTTCCACGGCTTCAAAATCAAAATATAATCCAACTTTAGAACCCCATATGGTTGACGGTCTTGATTTAGAACCACCAAAAAATAAACGTCCTTGATGGAATGTAACAGAACGAGGCCATCCGCGCGATGCAGACCATACATCTTCGTATCCTGTTTCTAATTCCCAATTACCACTTGCTATTGCAGATGTACTAAAAAATGGAAACTCTGTCACAACATTGACTACAGTACTACTTACATACTGTACAATTTTAGCTCGACCTTGTGGAGTTGCATTAATATATTGACCAACATGTCCTGAATTAAATACGCCAGCAGACGCAGTAATAGTAACTTTGCCAGAAACATCGCTAGGTGTAATCGAAGCAGCTGGATTACTTGTAGACAATGAAAATGCATAATTAGGAACAGAATCAAAAGTAATGTTAGAAATTGTCCATGAACTATCTGATGCGCCACGTACAATTTGTATAGGTCTTTGATCTTCATGCACAATAATAAGTGTGTCTGCTGATTGAGTCCACACTAAATGATCCATATGTGAGCCAGTTAGATTAAATCCAGATGTATTTAAATAATCTAATCCTGAACCATTAATGTTGGTAATAAGAACTTTATCTTTATAGACATACATTCTGTTAGTTGTAAAACATAACATGTAGCTGTCATCAACAGAAAATTCAAAGGGAACGAGACGTACACCGTTAGCTGGCGTGCCTCCTAATTCATTAATAAAACGTGTACCGGGTCTGCGTCTAACGCCACCTTGAGGTTGACAGACAACATTTTTGGCACGTTCTAATGCATTAGCATATGAATTAATGTCAACGCGTGAACGAACAAGAGGATCAAGTTCACCCGAAGTAAAGTTAGTTTGTATATTAACAAACCTAGCCATTAATACCTCACATCAATAAGTGAAAAGTCTTGTATTGCGTTTGTAGGTTGTCCTTGTCCATCAATTGACATAGCTGTTCTCATATAGCCACCACGACCATTTTCACCGGGTGTACCTTCTGCAACAATTTGCCAATAGTTAGATTTTTCATTTTGATCTGTAATAGGCATTGCTAAATGCCATGCCATTTGATAACGAAGTAACTGCACAAAGAAATGTGGTAAAGCATATTCAGGCGCATTGTATTGATAGTCAATATATACTTTCTCATAATTAGTTAATATTTTATCGCCTTGTATTTTGTAGTCACGTCTAGGTTGTGCATAAGTTGAACTTGTATCATAGACCGCTCTTGGTCTTGCAATCATGTCTGATGGCATTTGATATTCGTATTTATATTCGTTAGTAGGTGTTGTAATAAGCCTTGAGAGTTGTACTTTTTTAAATGAGAATGACCATGGATAACTTGCCATGGTTTTAATTTTTACATCTGGATATAAACGATCACATATATTAGCCTCATCTGTTCCTTCTGTAAAAGACGAGATTGGATTTGCACCTAATAATAAGAGTGCATCAGAACATATTTTAATATCAGTATCACCAGTTGCCATTCATTATCTCCAAATGTGCAAATAGACGGGAGCATACACCCCCGTCACATTGCATTTTACTATTTAGTCAGCGTCAGCGACTGATAGTGCTGTACCATCAGATACGTCAACAACGCCACTTGCATTAGAAAGCACAGTAACTAATGTCGATGTAGGAACAGAAGCGTCCCATACATGAATTAAGTCACCTACTTTTAATACAGTAGAAGCGCCATTAAAATAACCTGAGGTATTAATGTCAGCAATAGCATCAGTACCCGGTGCTGTATAACTCCACATTTGAGGAGCATTACCAGCTTTAGACTGACCACCAATTGGCTGTAGGTTGTCTTTAGTGTAAGCCATTATAATATCTCCTTATCTTAAGATTCACGACATGTGAGTTTAACGATACCCTCGTCATCAATCGCAACTGCGTTAGCAGAAAGAATTGTATTCACAAGGAATGAAGTCTTTTCTGGTACATAGTTGATTTCTGTACGAGGAGCGATACCTTCAGCGTAACCAACTGCCTGTTTGTGGAATGCAAACAAACTACGGTCACTAGAACCGTCAATTGCTAAACCACCTTCAGTACGATCACCAAGTACATGGAATTTGAAACCTAAGAAAGTATCAAGTTCGCCTTGTACTAAAGCTTTGATCGTATTGAAGTCAGAAGATGTTACTGTGTTTTCTGAAAGTAATGAAGCTAAAGAGTTAGCATGAACAATAATATGACGATCTGTTGGAGGAACGTTATTTTTGTCCATGAGTTTTTTAGTTTCACGTAATTTTGCTACGTTTAAATCAGCAGCAGAACCACCACCACCAACTGTATTAGCTACAGTTAATGAAGTTGATGAAGCTGTTAACGCATCAAGAATAAGTTGATCTTGTCTACGACCGACTGCGTTCGCTAAAACTTGAACGAGTTCTTGTCTTTCGTCAAAATTAACTTTTTGTTGCATAAAGATGTCAGAATACTCTGCAGCATTCCAATCTTGTAGTGTTACAGTTACTTGTGAGAAATCCACATTAAGAGGTGTAACGTCAGTTTGTGGCACACGAAGTGTAGCCGCGCCTTTACCTACTTTAGGGAATTTCACAACTTCACCCTCAACGCCTCGTCTCATGCGTGTAGCACCAACTAATTGTGCTTTAGCTTGGTACGCCTGTTTAACTTCGGCATCAAAGAGTGAAACAAAAGCATTAGATAAACCAATAGCCATGTTATTCTCCTTATAGAAATTAATAAAAAATTAATCGCTGTGGTATGCCAGAGAATCTGGGCCGGTGCTTGCTATTTACGATAGCCAGACGACAAGAGTACTTGCGTTTAGGGTTGTATACAGAATAGATACAATAAGCCTTGATCCAATTATAGTATCAAATCAAGGCTTTTGCAATATTAACTAAAGTTTTGAGCAAATAGTTTTTCTACTTTAGCTCTATAGGATGGATCGTTATAGTACTTAGGATCAGCAACCATTTGATAAAGTTGCTCTTTTGAAGGTGCGCCTTCAACAGGTACGGTCTCTACAGGCAATCGTCCTTCATAAGATTCGCGAAGTTTTTCTAGTGCAGCAATACCTTTAGCAGTACCGCCCATCACTTTAAACTCTTCAAAATCATCTTTAGACCAAATACCTTTTTGCACTAAATTACCAGCCCATTTAACCATGCCATTAATACGTGCATCAGCATTAGGGCCAAGCGCTTTTCGTTCTTCATTGATATTAAATTCATAATTATCAAATGTTGACTGATTCATTTCAACAACTTGTCCTACAAGTGCATCAAAGGCAGCTTGACTAATACCATAATCATTTGCCCATTGCATAACGTGTTGTCTTACTGGATCAGTTTCAGGAGTTTCACCAAAAGCGGATACATCATATTTACCATCTTCAGGTGCTTTGTGTTTGCCTTGAGAGATTTGTTTGCGCAAATCTTTCCATGACTTTGCCATGCCTTCTAAATCAGGCTCTGCATCATCAGCTTTCCAAAAATTTTCAGGCCACCAATCTGGTCGCTCTAAAGGTTCATCATCATTATCTAACGCTGCTAATTCAGCTGGATCACGATGATCTATTGTTTCTTCTACATCTGAGCTGGCTTCCTCAATTTCTGGTGTTGCATTATCGAGTAGGCCAGTTGCTTCTTGAGTTTCCTCTTGAACACTAGGCTCGATTGCTTCTTCGCTCATTATAATTTCCTTGCTCTAATTAACCTTGCTTCTAAATCTCTGATTATACTATTCTGTCCTTCGCGGTAGTAAGCATAACTTGAGTCGCTACCCGGCAAGGCAACAGGTTGCTCTAATACAGTTTCTCGTAAGAATTGCATTAGCTTTGCTCCATCTTCATCACCCATCACTCTTAATACTAAGCGATCGGTATCATCTCTTTGTTGTTGTACGTCTCTGACATCAAGCGGCAATGCTTGATCTAAATCTTCCCATCCAGCCATAATTTATCCTTGTATTGCTGCTTGTGCGACTGCGGCAGTTGCTTCAGGGTTTTCTGCTGCCATTTGCATCATCTGTTGTTGTTGTGCAGCTTGCTGCATTTGTTGTTTTATCATTGCGCGCTCTTCAGGTGTTGTTCTAATTTTTTGTGGCACACCTAATTTTTCTGCAATTAAATCTAGCATTTCATCTATCTTTAGATTAATAATACCATCTGGGCCAGCACCTTGTGCAATTTGTGCATACTGTAAAATGTTTTGCACATCTTCCATGTTTTGTGCCATAGCCAATGGTGCAACAGGACTAATTTTAATTTCTAATCCATTCACTTTTAGAGGCAATATAATCACACCACGCTCATCCATCACTTCTAAAATTTTAGTTACTAAAGGAATCATGGTTTCATTAACAAGTCGACCAAAAGCAGAACCTAGGTTTTGTGCTAATTCTTTCATTCGCTCAACTACTTCAGTTGCAGAACGTGCTGACATATTATCAGGTGGTAATGATTCATCTAATAAGATACGTTTAATGTTAGTTACTAAATCATTAATGACTAATTGTGATACATTAAAGTCACCCGATCTAGGTAATGGTTTAAGTGATTCGCCTTGTGGTCCACCATTGCGTGCTACAGGAATAATTGCACCGGGCATAATGCTCACAGTATTAGGGTTAAGTACACCATCATCTGCTGCCGTATAAACACCACTTATTGCTAAAGATGCATTTTTCAACACAAGCTCTTTAGTTTTGTTAAGTGTTTTAATATCTGGTAATGCAGTTATAAGTGGGCCTCGACCATAAATTTCACCCGCAACTTTAGCATAGCGTGAAACCACCCAAGGACTACGCATCATACGTTTATAAACTAATTCTTGTTTAGTAGTTTTTTCAATGACATGATAACAATAGTCACCGCGTTTCTGATCAAAGATGGTGGCTTCTAATAATTCAAATTCATCGGTTGGTTTTTGTTCAATCTTATCTGCTAAGTCTTGTGGTATTTTTGCATCGGGCCATTGTCTTTGAATCGCCTCGCCCTTAATGCGCATACGTCTATATACATTATCCACATGCCCATTTGCTCCCTCCTCAAAAGATACTAAATACTGTGGTACAGGTGTAAAATTAATCGGTGAGTTTTCATCACCGGGTTGTACCATCATGACGGCTGTTCCTACACACAGATCAAGTAAGAACTCACCAATAGCAATATCAAAATTAGATTGTTTGAGTGTATCAAACATTTTTTCTGAGTAAGCATCTAATGCAGCTTGAGCTTCTGGTTTTCTTTCCTCAGGAATATCTGAGCCGGGTTCTAATCGACACCACTTACGTTGTGGAGGGAAAATACCTGATTGCATTCTGTTGGCAAAACGTTGAGTTGAGTTAATGGCTGTTGAATCAAATACACGATTCATTTTTTTATTACCGCCTACTTTACCTTCATAATGTCCATCATATAAATTACGTTGTGGCAGAGCAAACTCATAGCATTCTTCATATAAGTTTCTAAAATCTTCTTTACGCACCATTGCTTTTTCATGTCGCTTTAATACGTCTTCTGGTTTTAATCTCATCATTTGTACCATAGTTATGCCTTTTTATGTTTATTTGCAAAGCTTCTTGCAGCTTCTTTACTACCAAAACCCCACGCTTGTAATGCTTTTTTTAATCTTGTTGGACGACCTTGTTCATCTTTTAACGGCCCAGCCATGCCAGAAAAACGAGCAGCAAAAGATACACGCCTACCATCAGTACCAGACTTTTGCGGTGCTTTGAGGTTTGAGCCTTCAGTCCTTTTGAAGTATTTTCGCCCAGCTTCATTCAAGCCTCCTTCTGGATTTTGATATTTTTTAGCTACCATTATTCATACCACTCTAATGTTAATGTGGCATTTTGTGACGCCCCACTTATATTAGTCACTCTTATTAAATAATTTGTTAGCGGAGCTAAAATATATTCTAATGCCTCGGCTCCACCACCACCAGCAGCTTTTTTAACACCTCCTGGCAATAATTCAGCAAACAATTCTGTACCTAATACTGATATAGTTGGATCAAGCAATGCTGCTGTGCTACTTGTTTTAAGGCTTGTTCTGTTTCTATTCTTTGCTACTTTACTTGTGCCACCTGTGGCTGTTGTCCCTTCATATAAATAAAGTTCAGCATCACCACCACAAAACGCACCAACCGTCATGTGCATAGGCACACCCGATGCAGAGGCAATGACAATATCAATAGAGGCGTTATCAAGCAATTGTGATCCATTAAGTCTGTTTTCATAAATAAAAAATGCATTACCTTCATGTAATCTATGATGATTAACAGCCACCGTAATAAGTGGTCGTTCACTTCCTATTACATGTTGGCTGTTATTTTCATCAGCTTGCGTTAATGTGACAAGCCTACTTTTAGTATTATCTGATTCTCTTTTAACAGTTAGAACCATTAAGCTTTATCTTTTTTCTTTTTAGGAAAACCTTTTAGCATATTCTTATACGCTTTATCAGAAATAGTAGATTCTGATTTTGGTCTACTAATCCCTTTCTTTTTTCGTGCATTTATATTTGCATACAATCCTGGGTTAGCCATTAGTATCCTTTTTTCTTTTGTCCTGATTCTGACATAGCAATAGC